>ERZ1034687.67-NODE-67-length-61328-cov-33.928190_pt1 | contig 61328 bp, 58 predicted proteins | sample MGYA00520704_ERZ1034687 | MGnify/ENA primary metagenome ERZ1034687 (study PRJEB33766, sample SAMN09781762) | gut metagenome | biome: gut microbiome | host: Homo sapiens | place: Madagascar | study: EMG produced TPA metagenomics assembly of the PRJNA485056 data set... | reverse complement strand
CCATAAAAAAGTGCTATACCCGGGATTGACATCAAAAGCACCAAGATGGTTGCCATGATCATCCACGCAGTGTTACCCGTATCAAGTGTCGTCAATAATAAACTGCTCATAAAAATATCTTATAGTTAAATTAGAATACAATATTATAACATAGCCTCTCAAATATAAACTTCAATACTAATCATAAAGTTCAATGTTCAAACCTCAAAATTCAAAGTATCTTTATTCCTCTTTCTCTGCATTATAGAGTGCGATATCGCCTCTCTCGCCCGTGCGGATGCGGATGGTATCCAATACTGGGATTACGAAGATGCGGCCATCTCCTATCTCTCCCGTTTGCGCCGCACCCTGGATGGCCTGGATGGTAGGTTCCACGTTCTTGTCGCGCACCACGATATTCAAGAGCACACGCTCGATGCTGCTGGTATCATACATCACACCACGATAAATGCGAGCCTGGCGCATAATGTGTTAATACTTTTATTGATTGTTCCCTACAAACGAAGTATCAAAATGCGACTTGCTAGCAAAAGCAATCATTCACTTGACACATTGTTCGTTTTCGGCTGCAAAATTAATACATTTTATTAGTATATCAAGCTATTACAGAACATTTAGTTTCTTCTTTTTACAAGATATTTTAGATTTATCATTAGCCATCCCCGTCTTCTTACAAATTGTAAGCAATCGAGCATCACAGCATTACAAATTGAAAGGCAAGCAAAAATATTCATCTTTTTATGCATAATATTTCTTGCATATTCAAACAAAAAGTTGTAATTTTGCAACCGAAATCAAACAAATAGTCATCGAAACTTTCGAAAGACTAACAAAAAGTCAAATCCAAAGCATCAAGGATAAGACGTGGGAGATAGAAGAGAAAAGTCAAACTTAAAGGACAACGCAATATGAAAGAAACAGTTCATTTCACCAAGATGCAGGGAGCGGGCAATGACTACATTTATGTAGACACCGAACAGTATAACATCCCTGACCCAGAGAAGGCGGCCATTGCCTGGAGTGCTTATCACACGGGCATAGGAAGCGATGGACTGGTTCTCATCGGAAAGCCGCAAGACGGCAGAAGAGCAGATTATTCGATGCGCATCTTCAACGCCGATGGTTCAGAAGCGATGATGTGCGGCAATGCAAGCCGATGCATCGGTAAGTATCTTTACGAAAAAGGATTGACCCGAAAGGACACCATCCGACTGGAAACACTTTCGGGTATCAAGATATTGAAACTTCATCTTCAGGATAATAAGAAAGTTGTGGAATCGGTAACAGTAAACATGCTGGAACCCAAACTTGAAAATCCCGAGCAATTCATAGGCCCTTCGGTGCTCGAAGCTGACGGCAGAAAGTTTGAAGGCACCTATGTTTGCATGGGTAATCCACATTTCGTAACCTTCGTGGATGACATCGACACCATCGACATCGCCCATTACGGCAAAATCCTGGAAAGGGACAAAGCTTTCCCTCAGCGCTGCAACATCGAATTTGCACAGGTTACAGACACTGACATAATAAGAACACGAGTTTGGGAAAGGGGAAGCGGAATCACTATGGCATGCGGCACGGGAGCTTGTGCAACAGCCGTAGCCGCCGCCCTGACCAAGCGAGCTTCTCGCCAGAGCAGCATCGTGATGGACGGAGGAACGCTCCACATCGAATATAGCGAGGCCGACGACCACGTATACATGACAGGACCTGCCGCTTTCGCATTCGAGGGAGAAATTGAGGCACTTTGAACTTGAAACATTGAACTTGGAACGAAGCACTTTGAACTTGAAACATTGAACTTGGAACTATATGATATGTCTTACGAAAAAATGACTGACAAAAAGTTCTATCTCAATAGTAATCATAAAGTTCAATGTTCAAATCTCAAAGTTCAATGTTCAAATCTCAAAGTTCAATGTAAATAAGAGCAAACTTAAATAATAATAAGGTCGATAAAAAGACCGCAATAAAAGGAGAAACAAAATATGGCATTAGTTAATGAACATTTCCTGAAGTTGGCTAACAATTACTTGTTTGCCGACATCGCAAAGAAGGTAAACGCCTACAAGATTGCCCACCCTAAGCAGAAAGTGATTAGCCTGGGCATCGGCGACGTAACCCAACCTCTCTGCCCTGCCGTCATACAGGCAATGCACAAGGCAGTGGATGAGATGGCAGTACAGGCATCTTTCAGAGGATATGGCCCTGAGAGAGGATACGACTTCCTCCGTGAGGCCATCATCAAGAACGACTTCCTGCCTCGTGGCATCCACCTGGACCCTAACGAGGTGTTTGTGAATGATGGAGCCAAGAGCGACACGGGCAACATCCAGGAGATATTGAGATGGGATAACAACATCGGCGTAACCGACCCTATCTATCCGGTATATATCGACAGCAACGTGATGATAGGCAGAGCGGGCGTCTTCGAGAATGGCAAGTGGAGCAACGTGACCTACATGCCATGCGAGGAGGGCAACAATTTCACCCCTCAGATACCAGACCACCGTGTAGACATGATCTACCTCTGTTATCCAAACAACCCAACGGGTACGGTGATTACCAAAGAGGAACTCAGAAAATGGGTGAACTATGCGCTCAAGAACGAGAGCATCATCCTCTATGATGCCGCCTACGAGGCATATATCCAAGACCCAGAGATACCACATTCTATCTATGAGATACGTGGAGCCAGAAAGGTGGCGATAGAATTCCACAGCTATTCCAAGACTGCTGGATTCACCGGCGTGCGCTGTGGATACACCATCGTACCAAAAGACTTGAAGGCAAAGACATTGGACGGACAGGAAGTGGCACTCAACCAGATTTGGGATCGCCGCCAGTGTACCAAGTTTAATGGCACCAGCTACATCAGCCAGCGAGCAGCCGAGGCCATCTACACCCCAGAGGGCAAAGAGCAGGTAAAGGCTACCATCCATTACTATATGGAGAACGCCCGCATCATGAGAGAGCAGCTCCAGAAGCTAGGTCTGCATGTATATGGTGGCGAGAACGCCCCTTACTTGTGGGTGAAGACACCAAACAACACGCCAAGTTGGAAATTCTTCGAAGAGATGCTCTATGGAGCCAGCGTAGTCTGCACCCCAGGCGTAGGTTTCGGTCCATCGGGCGAAGGCTACATCCGCCTCACCGCCTTTGGCGAGAGAGAAGATTGTCTGGAGGCCATGGAGAGAATCACCAAGTGGCTGGGCAAATAACAATAAACATTTGAACATTAATAATTAAACATTATAAAGGTATGAGCAACTTAAGATTTCAAGCTGTTGCAGAGGCTTCTAAGAGAAAGCCTGTAGAAGTGGCTGCTCCAAGTGAGCGACCAAGTGAATTCTTTGGTAAGAAAGTATTCAACCGCCAGAAGATGTACAAGTATCTTCCTGCCGATGTCTATGAGAAACTCGTAGACGTTATCGACAATGGTGCACGTCTCGACCGTAACATCGCCGACGCCGTAGCCAAGGGCATCAAGCAGTGGGCAGACGAGAACGGGGTAACACACTACACCCACTGGTTCCAGCCATTGACCGAGGGTACTGCCGAGAAGCACGATGCCTTCATAGAACATGATGGCAAGGGTGGTATGATAGAGGAATTTTCAGGTAAGTTGCTCGTACAGCAGGAGCCTGACGCATCTTCTTTCCCATCTGGCGGTATCCGCTCTACCTTCGAGGCTCGCGGTTACTCTGCATGGGATCCAACATCTCCTGTATTCATCATCGACGATACACTCTGTATTCCTACAGTATTTATCTCATATACCGGCGAGGCTCTTGACTACAAGGCGCCATTACTCCGTGCATTGCACGCTGTAAACGTAGCTGCCACAGAAGTTTGCCACTACTTCAACCCAGACGTAAAGAAGGTAATCTCTAACCTCGGTTGGGAGCAGGAGTACTTCTTGGTAGATGAAAGTTTGTATGCCGCACGTCCTGACTTGATGTTGACAGGTCGCACCTTGATGGGTCACGACTCAGCCAAGAACCAGCAGATGGACGACCACTACTTCGGCGCCATCCCTGAGCGTGTACAGGCATTCATGAAGGATTTGGAGGTTCAGGCTCTTGAGCTTGGCATCCCTTGCAAGACTCGCCACAACGAGGTAGCACCTAACCAGTTTGAGTTGGCACCTATCTTCGAGGAGACCAACCTTGCCGTTGACCACAACATGCTCTTGATGAGCTTGATGAAGAAGGTGGCTCGCCATCACGGATTCCGTGTACTTCTTCACGAGAAACCATTCGCAGGCATCAACGGTTCTGGTAAGCACAACAACTGGAGTCTTTCTACCGATACAGGCATCCTGCTCCATGGTCCAGGCAAGACACCAGAGGACAACCTTCGTTTCGTAGTCTTCATCACCGAGACCTTGATGGGTGTATATAAGCACAATGGATTGCTCAAGGCTTCCATCATGAGTGCTACCAACGCACATCGTCTTGGCGCCAACGAGGCACCTCCAGCCATCATCTCTTCATTCCTCGGCAAGCAGCTCACCGACCTCCTCGACCATATCGAGAAAGCCGACAAGGACGAGCTCTTCACCGTGGCTGGCAAGCAGGGCATGAAGCTCGATATCCCAGAGATTCCAGAGTTGATGATTGATAACACCGACCGTAACCGCACATCACCATTCGCCTTCACCGGCAACCGTTTCGAGTTCCGCGCCGTAGGTTCTGAGGCTAACTGCGCATCAGCAATGATCGTATTGAACACAGCCGTAGCCGAGGCTTTGACCGACTTTAAGAAGCGTGTGGATGAGTTGATAGCCAAGGGCGAGGACAAGACATCTGCCATCATCGACATCGTTCGCCAAGACATCAAGGCTTGCAAGCCAATCCGTTTCGACGGCAATGGTTACAGCGATGAGTGGGTAGAGGAAGCTGCTAAGCGTGGCTTGGATTGCGAGAAGAGTTGTCCTAAGATCTTTGAGCGTTACTTGGACCCAGCATCTATCAAGATGTTTGAGGACATGGGCGTGATGAAGAAGAACGAGTTGGAAGCTCGCAACGAAGTGAAATGGGAGACCTACACCAAGAAGATTCAGATTGAGGCTCGTGTGATGGGCGACCTGAGCATGAACCACATCATCCCTGTGGCTACTCACTATCAGAGCCAGTTGGCTAAAAATGTAGAGAACATGATCGACATCTTCGGCGACGAGGAAGGCAAGGCTCTCACAGCTCGTAACATCAAGATTATCAAGAAGATTGCCGAGCGTACACAGTTGATCGAGACAGGTGTAGAGGAGTTGGTAAATGCCCGCAAGGTAGCCAACAAGATAGAGAGCGAGCACGACAAGGCCATCGCTTATCACGACACCGTAGCTCCAAAGATGGAGGAGATCCGTTATCAGATCGACAAGTTGGAGTTGACCGTAGCCGATGAGCTTTGGACATTGCCTAAGTATCGTGAGCTCCTGTTCATCAGATAAACATACAAAGCTCATAGCATTAAATGAGCTACTCTTCATCAGATATAAGAATTGAACGATCAATCTATTTCTTTTATTGGTTGTTTAAGTTTGCGCGGAGTGTGGTTGTGAAATCACGCTCCGCTTTTTTATTTCCAACCACTTACAACAAACTAAGAGAAAAATATTTTGGCTTTATAAACCCATTAAGTATCTAAAGTAGTACCTAAACCACATAATAAATGCAAGCCTTTTTGGGGGCACCAGTAAAAACACATTACATTTTATCCGTATATCGTAGCCACAATCTTTCTTGCGCCACCATAATTACGGAACTCACAGAGGTAGATGCCTTGCCATGTTCCTAGATTCAGCCTGCCATTGGTGATGGGGATGGTGAGGCTGACACCGAAGAGGGAACTCTTGGCGTGGGCTGGCATGTCATCATCGCCTTCCAACACATGGTCATAGTATGGCTCATTCTCACGCACAATGTGATTCATGATCTTCTCCATATCCGAACGCACATCTGGGTCGGCGTTCTCATTGATGCTGAGGGCACAAGAGGTATGCTTCACAAAGAGATGGAGCAAACCCACCTTGGGCAGCTGACTTGGGAGATGAGACAATATCTCTTGCGTAACGAGATGACATCCCCTGCGCTTGGCAGTAAGCGAAAATTCTGTTTGATCTATCATATTTTGCTTTCTTAATCGTTTAACATATTTGCAAAAGTACGAAAAATATTCAGTTTACCAAAGGATATTACAAACTTATTTCTTAATTATTTTTATCACCTTATTATAATAGGAAGAAATGTTGTAACTTTGCACCTTGAAAAAGCGACGTATTTTAGGATAAAAAACAAACTATACATAGTATAAAGACTTAGACAAATAAGAATAAAGCAATGACTCAAAAGAGATTATGGCACTTCTTGGATTCAAGGCATCTGCAGGAAGCCTTGTTTCTGATGATATTCTTGTGGATATTCCCTTCTGCCGTTCATGCACAGAATGACGACGACCTGCACTTCAAGGTGAGCAAGAGAAAGATACAACTGAAAAAAGACCAATATTATTATGTCAGCGGAGATACCATCACCTTCTTCTCCGATGCCGTCGTATTGCCTGAGGGGGCGATGCTCGACCGACTGTTGCGCAAACTCCCCGGCGTGGAATACATGTGGAAGAAGAAGAACCAAGACATGATAGGCTATGCCACCGTGAGCCGAAGCGTGACTGATGCCACCACCGACCAGGACAAAACCAACCTGATGCTCTCTGGTAATACCTATCAGTAGACCAACAGTGTGAGCAGCGCAACACCTACGCCATGATTTGCGGAGTGTATAGATTGAATTAGAAGAAAGTTAGCAATAAGGACAAGGTACATTGGTTTTAGCGCCAATGTACTTTTTTTGTTTTGCCTTCGCATTTAATCTTCACATTTTCCTTCATCATTTTGAAACAATTCATTCTTCTCATTGTATCATTCTTGCATAAAGTCTGTAATCTAGAACCCGTACCTTTGCACCCGAAAAGATAATATCCATAAAACTAGATGAGAAGAATGAAAAAAAGTAATGTAATCAGAAAAGGTGGATTGTTCATGATGACCATGAGCCTCTGCGGCACCACCTTGGCTGGCACCCCAGAACTAGAAGGCAACGCCAGCAACAGCGTAAAGCCACATCGCATCCTTGTGATAGGCATGCAGGATAACGTAAAGTCCAACTATTTCGTAACCGATATGTTGGCAGAGGACACCCATATCCAGGAAGACAGCGTTTGCTATATATATAATAAGGTGATAGAGGACAACCTGGCACAGATGGCACAGAAGACCAAATCGCCTTACACCTTCGTCTATGGCAAGGATGTGCAGGACAATAACCAAGAACTCTTGGATGACATCCAGACCACCGGCGAGGCAGAGAACCAGTCTTCAGACCTCGCCTTCGTCAACAGCAACAAGTTGAAGGGAATGCTCGAACAGGTAGGAGCCGACTATCTCTTGCTCCTCGATTCCCACTATCTGAAATATCAGGAAGAGCCTTTCAAAACCATCTTCCACTACGTGAACTACTCGCTCTATGATGCCAACAAGAAGAAGTTGGGACAGGGCAGCAACTACTTCACCTCCATCAATCCTCAGACAGAGCAGCAGATGATCAAGTCGAGCAAGAAGAGCACGGCAAAAATGCTAGAGGATTTGGAAAGCAAGCTGAAGAAATAACTTGTATAAGTACAAGTGAGACAACAACATAAAATCAATAGAAGATGAATACGTATCGCATGGTCGCCACTGCCATTGTGGCGACTTGTAGCACCGTAAGCCTTTTTGCGCAAAACACACGTGCTACTGTAACAGGAAAGATTGTAGATAACACCAACGAGCCTGTCATAGGTGCCTTGGTAACAGTAAAGAATGAGTCAACAGGATTCTCCCTCTCTGCCACCACTGGCGCCGACGGAACCTACACCATCCGTGAGGTTCCATTGGGAACTCCTTATACCGTAACAGCCAAATACATAGGCTATGGCGACCAGAAGCGCACTGGCTACTCCCTCAACCAGGGTGATATGCTGCGCGTGGATTTCACCATGACCGATGAGAGCCAGGAGTTGAAAGCTGTGGAAGTGGTAGCCAACTCGCTCAAGAAGAACGTAGCCAACGAGGGTGCCTCTACCAGCATTTCGGCACAAGACATTCAGAAGTTGCCAGTCAATGGTCGCAACTTCACCTCCCTCATCGACCTCTCTCCTCTGAGCAACGGCATGAACCTCAGTGGTCAGCTCGCCTCATCCACAGGTTTCAACATCGATGGCATGTCATCCAAGAATCCTATCTCCGGTGGTGCTGCCAACACCCGAAAAGGCAGTCCATACGCCATGACGATGGAAGCCGTGAGAGAGTTTAAGGTGGTAACCAATGCCTACGACGTAACTTACGGACGTGCAGGTGGCGGTTTGATCAATGCCGTAACCCAGTCGGGTACCAACACCCTGAAAGGTTCCGCCTTCACTTATCTCCGCACCGACTGGCTCGCCAGCCAATACGACATCCTCGGCAACAAGCGCACCTCTGATTTCTCCACCTACCAATATGGTTTCTCTCTCGGTGGACCAATCATCAAGGACCGCTTGCACTTCTTCGTGGCATGGGACCACCAGCAGGACACCAAGCCACTCCGCATCGCCGACATCCACGGCACAGCCGATGAGTCTCGCTACAACCTCTCCCAATCCACTCTGGATGCCTTCACCCAGATAGCCAAGGATAAATATGGATTGCCAGACCAGCCAGAGTATGGTTCCTTCAACAAGAAGTCGAGCACCAACTCCGTGTTTGCACGCATCGACTGGCAGATCAATCCTACCAACCTGCTCAGTGTTCACAACAACCTGAACATCAACAAGCAGCCATACAGCCAGGGCGACAACACCACCATCAACTTCTTGGAGTCTTACTCTGACTGCAACACCACCGACAACAGTCTGATGGCATCTCTCCGTACCGTATTCGGTCCTAAGATTACCAACGAGGCGAAGGTGCAGTGGATGTACTCGATGGAGGAGACCAAGGCCAACGGATTGCTCCCTAACGGCACCATTCCTCGTGCCATCGTGCAGAACGTTGCATCAGAGGTGGATGGCAAGACATTGATGACCAACATTCAGATTGGTGGCCAGCGATTCACCCCAGAAAACTTCCACGACAATGTTTATCAGTTAGTAGATAACCTCCTCATCAATGCCGGCAAGATCAATTATACCGTAGGTTTCGACTTGATGTATTCTCATCTCTCCTCTCTCTACGGCAGTGAGACCAACGGCAGATTCTACTTCAACGGTTTGGAGGGCTTCAACAACATGACCCCTTATCGCTACGCCCGTGATGTATATATGGTGGATGGCGAGGACAACCAGAAGGTGACCCAGCGCATCGTCAATGCCGGCATCTACGGACAGATGCACACCCAGTTGTTCCCAGGCTTCGACCTCACAGCCGGCGTGCGTATCGACAATGCCTCTTATCTTGACCACGGCAACTACTATGAGCCTGCCGACCATCTGCTCGGTGTGAGAACCGACAAGGGCATCGGACTCTTTTTGGTTCAGCCAAGATTGCAGTTACAGTGGGATATCAACAACAAGCATACAGACATCTTGAAGCTCGGTGGCGGTATCTTTGCATCCGACATCAACAACTATGCCACGGTCAACAGCCAGGTATTCGATGGTAGCCGCATCGTAACCATCGACACCCAGGATGCCAACTTGATACCAACCCCTAACTTCCCAAGTTATCGCCAGGAGCCATCCACAGCACCAGGCAGCGACCTGCTGAAGAATCCTAACGTAGAGAAATTGGTTACCATCAACTGCAACAAGTCTGGTTCCAAGGTGCCTACCATCTACAAGGCAAACATCTCTTACACCCACTACTTCAACGACCGATTCAAGATGGGAGTGGCAGGCTACATGACCTTGGCACGCCACAACTACCTCTACTTGGACCGCAACATGGTGGACGAGCCATACTTCCGCTTGGAGAACGAGGGCGGCAGAGGCGTTTACGTACCAGCCAACACCATCGACAGCAAGGGAAACACCAACTGGCTCGAAGGCAGAAAGACCAAGGAGATAGGTAGAGTATTGGAGCTCAACACCATCGGCAAGGTGAACCAGTTTGCCTTCGTAGTGGATGGCAGCTGGAGATACTTCAAAGACGGATTCCTCTCATTCAGCTATACATGGAACAGCGTGAAAGACAACAACACCTACAACGGTGACGTGGCCAACACCTCTACCCTCGTGAAGATGGTGAAGGACGACCCACGCGACATGAGCCAGTTGGCTTACTCCAACAACCAGTTCCGCCACAAGTTGGTAGTCTATGGTACAGCACCTACCTTCTGGGGCATCCAGGCTGGCATCCGCTTCTCAGGCATCGGCGGCACACGCTATTCCACCATCGTGGGTGGCAATGTAAATGGTGACTTCGTATCCACCAACGACCTCGCCTTCATCTTCGACCCTAACGACCCTAGCACCGACGCAGGCATCCGCAAGGGCTTCGAGGACTTGATGGCAAACCCTAAGGTGGAGAAAGGCTTTAAGGAATATCTTCAGAGCCACTATGGCAAGATGGCAGAGCGCAACGGTGGAAGCAACGGTTTCTATGGCACATTCGACCTCCACTTGGAAAAGACCTTCAAGCTCTATAAGACCCATGCCTTGGAGGTAGCTCTCGACATTTTCAATGTTGCCAACCTCTTGAACAAGGATTGGGGTGTAGGCAGAAACCTCTCTACCGTGCCTCTCTATTACATCACTGGTTTCGACCAGGAGAAGAAGCAATATAAGTATGCTGTCAACACCAATGCAGGCGTGGCTAGTGGCAATGGAAATCCTTACCAGTGCCAGCTTGGTGTAAGATACAAATTCTAAGAGCTAGCTTAGAAGAAAGAATGTTTTTAAAGATTCATGAAGATTATGAAAAAGATCAGTATGATATTGTGCGGAATGATGCTGTTGGCATCTTCCGCCATGGCTCAAGTAAAAGTTATCGCTCACCGTGGATATTGGAACAGTCCAGGTGCAGCACAGAATACCATCGCCTCCATGCAGAACGCCTACAAGGTGGGCTGCTGGGGCAGCGAGTTTGATGTTCACATCACCACCGACGGCATGGTAGTGGTCAACCACGACGATGACATCCAGGGCGTGATTATCGAGGATGCCAAGTATGACGACATCAAGAACATGAAACTAGCCAATGGTGAGACCCTCCCTACTCTGAAGCAATACTTGGAAGCAGGCAAGAAGTTAGCACCGATGCAGCTCATCCTGGAGATCAAGGCTCATCAGACACCAGAGCGCGAAGACCGTTGCATCAAGGCTTGCCTCGACTTGGTGAAGGCTGCGGGTATGGAGCAGCGTGTGGACTACATCTCGTTCAGTATGCATGCTTGCGAGGAGGTTCTCAAGCAGAATTCGCAAGCCAGAGTTTATTACCTGGGCAGCGATGTGGCTCCAGAGGTCATCAAACAGAAGGGCTTCGCTGGCATCGACTACTATGGTGCAGCTTTGGCAAAGAATCCTCAGTGGATAGAAGAAAGCCACAAGCTTGGGATGAAGGTGAATGCCTGGACCATCACCGAGCTGAAGAACATCCAGAAGACTCTTGCTTCTAGTGTGGATTTCATCACGACCGATAAGCCTGAGGTGGCTAAGAAGTTGGCAGAAGGAAAGAAGTAAGATTTCGAGCAAGATTTTCTCTCTTTATAATATGGTTAAGCGCAGAAAAGTGTAGGGTGATTACACTTTTCTGCGCTATTATTTTTTAGAATTCAGAAAAAAGATGTATCTTTGCAGAAGATAAGCTGCATTCGGCAATTTGAAAGTAAACTTTCATTGCGCTCATTTGCATTATCTTTGCAGTAGATATTACAACGAAACAAACAAAACAACAATTTAAGAATAGCAAGATACGGATATGGATTATAACATGATTGGCACCGCATGGTCGCTGCTTCCTCCTATCGTCGCCATTGCTTTGGCGCTGAAAACCAAGGAGGTATACTCTTCTCTCTTCATCGGCATCGTATTGGGTGCCGTGCAATACTGCATCTCCATGGGCACGGGATTTGAGGGATTCCTGGTGCACCTCACCAATCATACCGTGGGCGAAGGCGATGATGCCAAGGCTTATGGCATGATTCACTGCCTCTCTGACCCTTGGAACGTGGGCATACTGGTATTCCTCGTGGTATTGGGCAGCATCGTATCGCTGATGAACAAGGCGGGTGGTTCGGCAGCTTTCGGTCGCTGGGCTTCCAAGCACGTGAAGACGAAGATGGGCGTACAGATAGCCACCATATTATTAGGTATACTGATCTTCATCGACGATTACTTCAACTGCCTCACCGTTGGCTCGGTGATGCGACCTATCGCCGTGCGCAATGGCGTGACGAAGGAAAAGTTGGCTTATCTCATCGACTCCACAGCGGCTCCAGTCTGCATCATCTCCCCTATCTCCAGTTGGGCGGCAGCCGTATCGGGCTTCGTGTCGGGCGGCGAGAACGGACTGGCTCTCTTCTGCAAGGCGATCCCCTTCAATTTCTATGCCTTCTTCACCATCATCTTCATGTTTGGCATCGTATTGCTGGGCTTCGACTTCAAGGCGATGAGCAAGTATGACGCAAGACTGAAAGAATGGTACGAGCGCACGCAGGGTGGCAAACTGGATGAGGTGAGCGATACCAAACTGCATGTGGTGGAACATGGCGTGGGCGCCCAGAAGGGCGAGGACAGCCAGAAGAGCAAGGGCTCAGTATCCGACCTCGTGATACCTATCGTGATGCTCATCATCTTCTGCATGGCGGGCATGGTGTATTCAGGCGGATTCTTTGATGCAGCCAATGAGAACTACCTGGACTTCGTAGAGGCTTTCGCAGCAAGCAATGCCTCCGTGGGATTGGTCATCGGCTCGCTTGCCTCCTTCATCCTCACCGTGATACTCTTTGTATCCAAGAAGACCTTGCCATTCAATGATGCCATGAGTAGCCTCATCAAGGGTTTTGAGGCGATGGTGCCAGCCATCCTCATCCTGACGCTTGCCTGGACATTGAAGAGCATGACCGACTCACTGGGCGCAGCCGAGTATGTTTCGGGCGTAGTGGCAAGCAGTGCGGCAGGACTGCAACAGCTCTTGCCTGCCATCATCTTCATCGTGGCAGCCTTCCTTGCTTTTGCCACGGGTACGTCTTGGGGCACATTTGGTATCTTGATACCTATCTGCATCGCCGTGTTCCCAGAGGCTGATCCGCTGCGCATCATCTCCATCTCCGCTTGTATGGCAGGAGCCGTATGTGGCGACCACATCTCTCCTATCAGCGATACCACCATCATGGCTAGTGCGGGAGCCGAGTGCAAGCACGTGCATCATGTATCCTCCCAGTTGCCATACGCCTTGACCGTAGCCATTGCATCATGCCTCACCTTCGTTGTGGCAGGTTTCACCCACTCGCTGGGCATGGTGACGAGCGCCATCATCTCTTGGATTTGCGGCATGATCTTACTAGGTGGAGCACTGATGGTGCTCAGAAGCCGAAAAGATGCCACTTCTGCTACGGAAAGAGGGCAGATTTAGTTAAAAACAACTAAAGGAAAGAAAAAACTTTCTAATTTGCTTGTAAAATTGGAATAATTTCAATATCTTTGCAATGTGATTAAGAATAAGAGGATTAGAAAACCTATAAGAATCTCCTTTTTATCACGCAGAGATTAGAACAAACATATTAACAACTTTAACACATAAACATTATGAAAGAATTGAAAGGTACTAAGACCGAGAAGAATTTGCAGGAAGCATTCGCAGGTGAGTCACAGGCTCGTAACAAATATACATACTTCGCATCCAAGGCTAAGAAGGATGGCTATGTTCAGATAGCTAACATCTTCGAGGAGACTGCTGCCAATGAGAAGGAGCACGCTAAGTTGTGGTTCAAGTATCTGGAGGGCGGTGCTATCCAGGATACAGAGAAGAACCTGGAGGCTGCTGCGAATGGTGAGCACGATGAATGGACAGACATGTATCCTCGTATGGCGAAAGAGGCTCGCGAAGAAGGTTTCGAGGAGATTGCAGCTAAGTTTGAGATGGTTGCTGAAATCGAGAAGCACCACGAGGAGCGTTATCGCAAGCTCTTGAAGAACGTTCAGGACAAGCTCGTCTTCTCTCGTGACGGCGATTGCATCTGGCAGTGCTCTAACTGTGGACATATCGTAGTAGGCAAGCAGGCTCCAGAGGTTTGCCCAGTTTGCAACCACCCACAGAGCTACTTCCAGATTGAGGCCCAGAACTACTAAGAAGTTCCGTAAGATAATATCTTACTAAAGTTTTTCCAAGAGGATTTCTATCAATCTTGGAATACCATATTCAGAGATTTCGCTCTCTTTTATCCAAATGTAATCATCGGGTAAAAGAGGGCGTTTTTTCGTTTCTAGCAGATAGAAATCAGCCAAGAGGATGCGATGAGTGAGCACATGCTTCACATCCTTTGCCTTCAATACCAATGGAGCGTCAAAAGTGGGGAGAGCAGAAAGATCGGAAACATTGTATGGCTCCCACAATCCTTGCCAAATGTCTCCTTCGCCACGGCGATGAATGGCAATCTCTCCATTACACCTTATATATATATAGTTAAGACGGCGAGTCTGCACCTTCAGCGTCTTGAGCTTCACAGGTAGTTCCTCCACCCTGCCCTCTCGCAAAGCCACGCAGGTTTCGGCTAGCGGACAGAGCAAGCACTTAGGGGATTGAGGCATACACTGGATGGCACCGAAATCCATCATGCCCTGATTATAGGCAGCTGCATCACTTGCGGGTATCAAACTCTGCGCCAAAGCAGCAAACTCCTTTTTTCCTTGGGTAGAATTGATAGGCGTATCGATGCCGAAGTATCTTGAAAGCACTCGATATACATTGCCATCCACCACAGCCGCAGGAATATCGAAGGCAAAGGAGCCGATGGCGGCTGCCGTATAATCGCCCACTCCCTTCAAGGCTTTGATGTCCTCCAGCGTATCAGGGAATTTGCCTAATGCCACGATTTGCTTGGCAGCAGCATGGAGATTGCGGGCACGGGAATAGTAGCCCAAGCCCTGCCACAGCCTCAACACATCATCCTCGCTCGCCGCAGCCAAGTCCTCCACCTTGGGATATTGAGCCATGAATCGCTCCCAATACTCCCAACCTTGGGCTATGCGAGTTTGCTGCAAGATAATCTCACTGAGCCATATTGCGTATGGATCTTTCGTCTCGCGCCAAGGCAAAGCCCTGCCGTTCTCCTGAAACCAAGAAATGATTGTATTAGCAAATTCCATTAATTTTTCTTTTTAAATAGCAATCTTGCTTATTGGGCAGGTAACAAACCCGCCCTCCCAGCGCTTACTGTTCTGGATACTGTTGATAGATGGTCAATCCAAACTCTGCCGAGAGGGCATAGGCATGCTCCATGATTTCGGCAAGGATATGCTCGTAATTGACCCACACCTTATCCTTGACAAAGAAATAAAACTCCATAGGCAGACCACACTGCGTTGCCTCCAACTGGCGTACCATCAAGGTCATCTCCGTATTCACCTCCGAGCGCTCACGCAGATATTTCTCCATATATTGGCGATAGAGCTGAAGATTGGTGGGAGTCTCTTTGAGTTTAAAGGATTCTTCCGTGGCAAAACGCTTCTCCAGGAGACGAGCCTTCAATTCATCGCTCACCAGTCGGATGCTGCGGAAGTCGAAATACACCTTGCGCTGCACTCTTCTGCCGCCACTCTTCTGCATACCTATCCAGTTTTGGAATGAACCATTCACCAAGGTGGCAGGCGAGATGGTGACGATGGTATTGTCGAAATTGCGCACCTTCACCGTGGTGAGCGACATCTCCTCCACGATACCATTGGCATCCACCGACTTCACGGTAATCCAGTCGCCCTTATGCAGCATATCATTGCTCGTGAGCCTGACACCAGCTGCAAGACCGAGAATGGTGTCCTTGAACACCAACATCAATACTGCCGATGTGGCACCCAGTCCGGCGAAGAGAGCCATCGGGTCCTTGCCCAATACGATAGCCACCACCACTACGCCAGCCACGAAAAGCATCAGCACTCTCAGCACACCGCAGAAAGTATGGAAATACTGCTGGGTGGAAGAACGACGACTGTTCTCCTCCTCCAATCCCTTGAACGAGCCGATGAATACCGTAGCCGTGCGCACCGACATCACTACGATGTAGATGGCAGTGGCACGCTCCAAGATTTCCTTGAAGATAGGATACTCTAGATAAACCAGCGGCATCAGCTTCCATATCACGACAGCAGGCACGATGTGGCAAGCCGAGGTGAGCACCTTCTTATTGAGCAAGATGTCATCCCAGGTAACCTCAGTCTTCTCCGTAATCTTGGTAATCAATGGCACCAAGAGTTTACGGCACAACAAGTCGCTCAGCATCGCCAGCAAGACAGCCGTAATGGTGAGCAATATATGACGCAGAATAGGCACAGCACCACCCGTGATGCCAGCCCATCCTATCATTTCTTCTACTAACTTACGAATTTCCTCCATAACAAATTATTTATTTTTAAGTTTATGGTTGGCACAACAAGGTACAAACCTTATCCGCAAAATTGCGGGCGTTATTGCCGTGCATAATACCATTATTAATAATAGAGAAGCAAAGGTCGTGGCCATTGGCAGCCTTGCAGAAGCCAGCCAGCGAGATGATGCCCGTCAGCGTACCCGTCTTCGCCTTCACATTGCCATGGGTAAAGCTATTCTTCATGCGCTTCTTCAGCGTGCCGTCCACGCCACCGATAGGCAATGACTGTACCAGATGCTCCATGATGTTCTCATTGCGATAAGCATATCTCAGGAGTTTTACCTCCAGTTCGGCACTGAGATAATTATAGAGCGAGAGTCCCGAGCCATCGGCTAGTTTATAGCGCGAAGGGTCCAAGCCTATCTTGCGTATCAGCTGTCGCTCCACATTGCGTGCGCTCTTGGCACTGGCAGGTCTGTTGCCCGTAGAAGCCGCTATCTGATAATACATGCTCTCGGCATAGAGATTGTCACTCTCCTTCATCATCTTGTGCAAGATCTGGTCCATCGTATGGAATCGGGTACACACGGTGAAGGCATTGGCAGGGCAGGTCTTGACTGATGCGCCAAAGCTAGCGTATTCGATGCCTGCGTCACGGAGCTTAGCCAAGAAGCGGTCCATGAAGATGTCCTTGCGAGAGAACACCAGGGGCGAAAGCACAGGGTTGTCATCATCCCAGCACCAGCCCTCGCCCAGCAGGTCCTTGTCCTTCATGGAGCGGTCGGCATATACGCTGCCACGGATGGTGTCGATGCCCATCTCCTTCAGGTTGTTGACGAATGCCGCCATGTCATCGCTATTAAATCGAGGATCCATGCCGCCGATGCAATACACATCGCCCGTCAGCACGCCATTCTCGATGGTGCCCGTATACTTGAGCTGGGTCTTAAACTGGTAAGAGCCGCCCAACTTGTCGAGAGCCGTGATAGCCGTCAAGAGTTTCATGGTGCTTGCCGGACGCATCAGCTGCCTCTCATTATACTTATAGATGCAAGAGTCAGCCTCCAGGTCCCAAACCATGAGTCCCACTTGCGAAGTCTCAAACATTTTGCTCTTCAGCAGTTTGTCCAAGCCCACCTGCACCGACTCTGGCCAAGGCAATTTCAATGTATCCACAGCCAACGAATCAATCATCGTCGAATCAACAACGATTTCCTCCTTATTGTCCTCTTCCTCCTGGGCATTCAGCGATGCCTCATTCACGTTTTGGGCATTGATCGGCAATGCGGCAAGCATCACCATCATCCACCCCATCATCACTTGTAAAATTCTTTCCATCTTATCTCTTATAGCCTTATCTCATTTTTCGGCCATAATTATTAATTTTAATTCTTAATTACTCTTGTCTTTTCTTGATTTCCTTCTCAAAAGCCTCCTCATTATCAGGCTGCACAGCCACGATGTGGTGATGACCATACTCTATCACCAGACAGCGGTCCAGCCCCATGAAAGTCTTCACAGTCTTCACACTGATGATGTCGCACACGGGCACATTCTTGTTTTGTGAGAATCTGCCCTCGTTCACGATGAGATACTCCATCTCGTCATCCCTGTCGATGGGTTTCACTTTCTTGAAAGTATAAGTGGTGTTCAATATGCGCTCTATCATGCCCACGATGACGATGGCGAGCAAGATGCCGATGATGGCCATCTTGACCCAGAAGAAATATCCCGCCATAAGAGCGAAGACGATGATGCCGATGCGAGCCGACATCGTGAAGCGCTTATGAAATGTTCTATTTGCCATACCTAAAAATTCCGTTTTATGTCGCCCTAAAAGACGAATTTGGTACCATTTTGTCCGCTAAAACTACTTCGATACCTTAAATTTCGCTGCAAAATTACAAAAAATCCGTCTCTTATTACGCATTTTAAAGATAAATTATTACTTTTGCAACGAATTAAGAATTGAGAAATAGATAAACTCATGGTTTATAAATATGATTTTCTGATTATCGGTGCAGGAGTTGCCGGTATGAGTTACGCCCTGAAAGTAGCCAGAGCGCATAAAGGTAAGGTGTGCATGATCTGCAAGACTTCGCTCGACGAGGCCAACACATCATTCGCACAAGGTGGTGTTGCTTCAGTAACTAATCTCGAAGTGGACAACTTCGACAAGCATATCCAGGACACAATGATCGCTGGTGACTATATCAGCGACTACAAGGCTGTGAAACAAGTGGTAACCAAGGCACCAGAGCAAATCAAGGAATTGGTGCAGTGGGGAGTCAACTTCGACAAGCAGCAGGACGGCAAGTTCGACCTCCATCGTGAGGGCGGCCATAGCGAGTTCCGCATTCTTCACCACGCCGATGATACCGGTGCGGAGATTCAGCGCGGACTGATGGAGGCAGTGCGCAACAATCCAGACATCGACATCAAGGAGAATCACTTTGCTGTGGAGATTATCACCCAGCACCACTTGGGTGCTCGTGTTACTCGCCGCACTCCTTACATCAACTGCTACGGTGCTTACGTACTGAATCCTGACACCCAGAAGGTGGATACCTATCTGAGCAAAGTTACCGTAATGTGTACCGGTGGATGCGGTGCCGTATACCAGACCACTACCAATCCTGTTATCGCCACTGGCGATGGCGAGGCGATGGTATATCGTGCCAAGGGAACAGTGGCAGACATGGAGTTCGTTCAGTTCCACCCTACAGCCCTCTTCCATCCAGGAGAGACTCACCCAGCCTTCCTCATCACAGAGGCTATGCGTGGCTATGGTGGCATTCTCCGCTTGCCTAACGGCGAGAGCTTCATGGAGAAATATGATGAGCGTCTGAGCCTTGCCCCTCGCGACATCGTGGCTCGTGCCATCGACAAGGAGATGAAGATTCACGGTTTGGATCATGTTTGCCTCGACGTTACACACAAGAACCCAGAGGAGACCAAGCATCACTTCCCTAACATCTATGCGAAGTGTCTCAGCATCGGCATCGACATCACCAAGGACTACATACCAGTACGCCCAGCAGCTCATTATATGTGTGGTGGTATCAAGGTAGACCTCAACGGCTGTTCTAGCATCAATCGCCTCTATGCTCTTGGCGAGTGTTCTTGCACCGGTCTTCATGGTGGCAACCGCCTTGCCAGCAACTCCCTCATCGAGGCAGTGGTTTATGCCGACACAGCAGCCAAGCACAGCTTGGAGCATGTAGACGAGTACGACTTCAACGACAAGGTACCAGCATGGAATGACGAGGGCACCCTGACCAATGAGGAGAAGGTATTGATTACCCAGAGCGTGAAGGAAGTGGGCGAATGCATGAGCAATTATGTAGGCATCGTGCGCAGCGACCTCCGTCTGAAGCGAGCATGGGACCGCCTCGACCTGCTCTATGAGGAGACCGAGAACCTCTTCAAGCGTGTGAAGGTAAGCAAGGAGCTCTGCGAGCTTCGCAACATGATCAATGTAGGTTACCTCATCACCCGCATGGCTATCGAGCGCAAGGAGAGCCGTGGTCTTCACTACACCATCGACTACCCTGTACATGCTTACGACAAGAAGTAAAGATTATATTTTTATCAAATAGTAAAGCCGCTAGGATATCATCAATGAATATCCTAGCGGCTTTTTTCAGTTGGCTTAATGAAGCCTCGATTACTTAATGACACTCATGACACTCGTGACACACCTTTTTTACAGTCTGTTGATTTCGTCGTTGCCAGCTCCTGTGCCTTTGTATTTGCTGCGAGTTGTATTGAATTTATAACGAAGCGTAAAAGTTACATCACGGCTTCCTCTACGAGCATACTGCACAAGCTGCATTTTGTCATTATAGAGTTTGCCTGCATCCCAATCTTGGTAAAACAAGTCATTGCCTTTCACCTCTATGGTTAATGCATCATGCAGGAATGATTTGCTCATTCCTATGTTTAGCTCGTGGCATTCCTTTGGGATGTAAAAGTTTGTGTTATCACCCTTGCTCAGATAGCTATAATCCACATTGAACACCAATCCCCAAGGCAGGGAGAAACCATTATTGAATGTCCCTAAATACATCGGGAGATTCAGTTTGTAGGTATCAATCGAAGTATGGAGCGTGAACCATTGTTTCTGAATGCCAAAGCTAATCTGTGGTGACCAGAATCCTATCTTGGGAGCCGCACTAACAAAGAGGTTCATACTTTTGATACTCTTCTCATTTTTGAAACTAGTCAATGTAATGGCTGGATTTTCTTCCATTTGCTCTCCCCAATAGATGATGGCATTACGAGAGTCCGTGTAGTTGGCTGATAGTTGGAAACACTTCCATACACCCTCCAAACCAATGATGTGATTGGTAGTATTTCCCAATTGGGGGTTACCCGTTAAGCGGGTAAAGCGATTCATGTAAGTCATATTGTTGCTCAACTGAGAATAAGAAGGGCGAACAGTCTTGGCTGAATAACTCAACTGGAATGCCACCTTGCCAATTTTCCCATCATAGCTAAAGCTAGGAAAGAAATTCTTGAACGAACGACTTTGATCTGGCTGATAAATGCCATCATTATAATACTTGAATTTCACATACTCGTATCTCACTCCCACCGATAGGTTACCTATAGGAGTAGGGTGAGAATACTGGAGGAAAGGACTTGCCGTTTGTTCCTCCAGCTTGCTATATGAATTGGCAAGTATATCTGTTCTGTTAACCTCGTAGTCGTCCTTGCGATGCGTATTGATATATTCAGCGCCATAAGTAAGGGAGCCACCCAGTATTGGAGTGTCGAAGACGAGTTTAGAAGCAACCATCAGGTTGCTAACTTTATTCTTCGAATTGATGACACGTGAATCATGCTCTTTGCTCACTTCTGCGGTTTCTGAATAGGCTAGCTCTTTGTTGTAAAACACATCAGTATTCAAGTCAACAGTGGTTTTTCCAAAGACACCGTTGTAGTAAGCATTGATTTGATGCTGCGGTTCATCACGATTTACATCTTTTTCTGTAGTTGTGATTTCATCATAAAAATTACCATCTGCTGTTACTAGGCTTTCAACGGTTCCAGTGCCACGAACATATCCAGGAGCACGCAACTGATATTTCAAACCAATAGAATGATTGGTATTAAAATCATAGCTAAATCCTCCTATTAGTCGATGGTACTCTTTACGATGGTGCTCCCAGTCTGTGTTCTTTTGTTTCCAAAGAGTGTCAACATATACGGTTTGCTCAAATGTGGCATCTTGCAGCCATGCAGAATTAGTCAGCTTGTAAGTGGCAAAGACATTGAGCCCGTTGTGACGATAATTTATGTTGATTTGCTGGATAGTGTTGCTGGCCTTATTGTACCAATATACAGAGCGAGTATCAAAGGCAAATCCTTCTCCCTTAGGCTTGGAAGTCCTGATTTTCACAACAGCCTTAACTGATGCGTCATAAGAGGCTCCTGGATTCTGTATCACTTCTACACTTTTAATGTCTGTCGACTTAATGTTGTCCAGTTCATTGAGATCTTGTACTTTTTTCCCATTAACATAGATGATAGGGGTGCCTTTTCCAAAGACCTCATAGTTATCATTTTTCTTGATGATGCTTAGCACATGTTTTAGCACATCATCCGCCGTGCCGGCTTTACTGAGAATGGTTCCCTCCACATTTGTGAGCAATCCTTCTCCTGTCATTTTGTATTGAGGCAGATGTCCCTTAACAACCACCTCACCAAGAGAAGTTGATTCATCTTTCAGTTGAATGGTTTCCAAATGCGCACCATTCCATTGCTTGTAGAGAGTTTGATAGCCAATTGAAGAAACTTTCAATATACCATCATTCTTATCAGAGCTAATCGTAAAGTTACCTTGTTCGTCACTCACGCTTCCCTTTACAAATGTAGAATCCTGAACAGAAAGCAGAATAATGTTTACAAAAGGCAAGGGCTCTCCTTGCGCATTAACAACCTTACCAGTAATAGTATTCTGTGCCATTATGGCTTCTGCACAAAATAACAAGCATATATGTAAAAATAGTCTTTTCATTTTATGTATCTATTTTATGTTAGACATGTGTTTTCAATATGAAACAGAAGAGTAAAAAGACCGTCCTTCGAATACTGCATCAATATCTGTGGCATTCTTGCGAAATAACGACAGAAATACATATAACTTGTATGTTATATGATATGCAATTAAATCACATTTATTATATAAGAGATAAGAGTCTTTTGCGTCTTCCCTTAAAACGTAATTACAACTTAATAGAAATTTCATATGTTACCTGTTAAAACATGAATGAGGGCATATTGTATGCCCTCATTGCTAATATTACTTTTTGGTGTCATCGTTGTTTATGCATATTTCCAAAGAGCTCCATCACCTGCCATTACATGGCATTCTTCCTTTCCTAAGACAGCAGCTTTACCAGCTTTTAGCATGTCCATCTCCTTTACACTTAAATCGTTCAAATAACCTTTGTTCATTTCTTTAAACTTTAAATTTTTATATTTTTCCGTCCCGATTTTAACGTTTCAGGAATGTATGCACTTTTACCAGTTGTGTCTGGAATAAATCCATTTTTTGCGAGCTTGGGTGAAATATCTAATTCCGCCGACACCGTGTGCACCTCCAATCTATTAATTACAATGCAAAAGTAACAATATATATGTATATACAGTCAATTTGCTTATATTTTTTTACATTAATTATACGAATGTTTATCATATTTAAACTTTTTACTTATATTACAATTATAATTGATCATACTTTGCCTAAAAGAAACTAGCCGAATATGATATCGTCTCCTTCTTCTTGCTTAATGACACTCATGACACATAACACTCGTGATACGCCTTTTTTAAACCCAAGATTTTGGTAAAACAGAATCTTTGTGCCGTAAAGCATTGAAAATGTGTTGAATAGAGTTTTATGCAAGCCTTATGCTTCGCTTGTAAGCTTCCACAGCCTCTTCTTAGCGTGATTTCCTTCCCAACTGCGGTGCAAAGGTACAACAAAAAATGGCAATTTGTTCCATTTGTCCAGCGATTTGGAGCTGTTTGTGATCTCGTTTATCACAAGTTGCTGATATTCAGTATGGGTTTCGACATGAGTCAAATGACAAAAAAGTCATCGTTCAGTAGTGATGAAGCCACTTGGATGCCCTATCCCTTCACAGGGATTAATTTTTCTACGTGGCGAGGAAAATATTTTTTCTACGCCACGCAGATAGAAAAACGTCGTGAGGGCGCATATATTATAACCTGAGTGGGAACAAGGCAAAAGCCTGCAAGGTGTGTCATGAGTGTCATGTGTCACGAGTGTCATTAAGGATTTCTCCACTCCATTTGCGGGGGGATTTCAGCCCTCTATATAAGAATAAAAATATTTTAATCTTATATAGAGACTTTTTTGCACACACATTTTCAGCTGAAAAGTGATGCAAAATTTCTTAATGACACTCATGACACATGACACTCGTGACACACTTAGACTTTAAAGTCTTATGTTACAGCATGTTATAAGCGTTATTGAGCACTAAGAAGAAAGCCTAGCTTCGGTATCGTTTCTAATCTGACAGTCTCATCTATTGACAAAATTTTTCTTAATTGAGAAATATAGTTGTCCAGACTGGCTTCTGAATAGTTTCCGTCATTCCATAACAGTTGCTTCAGTCTTTGGCGAGTAGTCGTTTGCCCCATGTTTTGAGCTAAGACACTGAGCACTTCAAACTGCTTTTTGGTAAGATGAATCTGCTCATTGTTTTGGACACAAAGAGCGTGAGATGCCATATTCAATGTTAGACTTCCTATTTGAATTGCAGGTGCTGCCGATGCTTCATCTATCTTGGCAAAACGCAGAATATAAGCACCAAGCTCCTCTATTTCAAAGGGCTTTTTCATAAAATGGAAAGCCCCATTTGCCAGGGCTTCAGAGATGTAATCCATCTGAATATGGGAAGACATGATGATGACAGGAATATGGATGGCATGCAACTTTAGTTCTTTCAATTCTTCAATGCCATTCCCGCTGCCTATCTCCACATCTAGCACTAAGATGTTGGGATGAACCTCAGATATTTTATCCAGCAGCCCATCCAGCGAGTTTAGATAATAAGGTTTCATGCCAAGCCCTTCCAATCCAAGTGTCAATGTGGTGCCTAGCAGCTTGTCGTCATCGACTATAATTACCTTCATTTTTTCCATTTTATTTACCATTTTGTTATGCCTTTGGAAGCGTGAAAGTGAAGCAACTTCCCTTTCCCAATTCACTATTTACATGTATCTTGCCGTGATGAGCCTCCACCACATATTTCACCACAGCCAGCCCGATGCCATAACCCTTAACCTGGGAGTGTTGCTGAACACGATAGAACTGTCTGAAAATCAATCTCTGATCCTTTGGTGAAATACCCCATCCATTATCGGATACGCTAACCTCTATATGATTATCATTTTTTCTAATCACCATGCGAACATCCACGCCTTCGTCAGAATATTTGAGCGCATTCTCCACCAGATTTCGCATCACATTACGGATATATAGTTCGTCGGCATAAGCGATGGCATTTCCTTGGGTCTCATCGACCACTATAATATTGTGCTGCTTTTCCTTATACAGTATGTCCATGTCCGTCTTGACTATATTCGCCACTTCCAGAACATTGACATCTTTCAAGTTAAGCAATATCCTATTGCTGCCACCTTTAGCCGCAAGCAATATAGACTCTATATCAGTCACTAACAACTTAGCCTTGTCACTCGCTTGTGATACCACATCCTGTAAAGGCTTGTCATCCCTCAGTCTCATCTTTAGCAAACTCAATACGGAGATAACGCTATTGACCGGAGCCTTAAGGTCATGAATGATGCCATTCACACTCAGTTCTCGGTTTCTCAACAATAGTTCTTTTCTCTTGATTACCCAGAGATGGTAGCCGATGCAAACTACTGCTATTAGCAAGAACAGCACAGACAAAACCAATGTCCAGATAGAGTGTACGATAAACTTAGAAGTTGGGACAGACATAGCAACTCTTACATATCGGAGATTGGCTAAATTTACAGCTACCTCTTTTGAACTAATCCACGAGGAAGGCACATTCTTTACACCCTCTGCCTTTATTATCTTTTTATTTTTGTCGAGTAAGAATATGGAATGCTCTACCTTGTCCTCCATTCTCCTTGTTACTATTTCATCCAACTTAGCTAGATTAAGCGGCTTTCCTTCTTGCTCCAACATATCTTGTGACAGCAATACGATAGCATCCCCATAATTACTCACTATTCCTTGTCTTTTTAGGGAACCAATATCTACAGTTTGCAAATCTACGACCGGTTCATTTTTGATCTTCTCTGGGATTTTTTCTGTTGGCTCAAATATTTTATAGTTAATATGGTGTTCTCCATTCTTGTCAGGATTATTTTTAGTTTTTGCTCTATCATGGTATTCCTCGTCAACTGATTGTACCAGCACATCATTAATCTCATCAATACATTTTAGCTTGTATTTTTGATACTGCAAGTGTACATTATATCCTTGCAGGCATACTATCATAAAGACAGCCAACAGTGCTATAGAATATACTTTCTTCATACTTTTTTCATTTTTGGATGCAAAGATACAAATAATAATTGAATTTGCAACAAAAAAATACTATATTAGATAAATATTAGGAAAATATTAGATTTTTGTTAGATGTCGTTAGAAAAACATTGCTTAACTTTGCACTCGAATTAAAAATAAACATAATATGGAAGTTTCAATTAAAAAAGAAATCTCTAATGTAAACGAATAGTTTAAATATGGTAAATATAGGTATAATTAATGCAAAATGTTTAAGCAAATTGGTATGAAATATTATCTTTTTGTTACTTTTGCATTATAATTAATAGATTGGAGGTGCACACGAATCTGTAAAAATCAGCTGCCCCCCGAATTCTAAAATGAGAGATTTATGAAGAAAAGTATTTTATTGCCACTCATGCCATTTTGGGCAATTGCAGCTATGGGACAGAGTGTAACAGGAAAAGTAGTTAACGCACAGGGGGAAGCCTTACCTTATGCCAATGTATTCCTATTGACTCCTAAAGACTCAACGTTTATAAAGGGTACAATAAGCGATGCAGCTGGTGTATTTTCAGTAGATGGATATTCCCAAGGAGACATTCTCAAAGTGTCTGCCATGGGATATAAGACCAGTTATCTTCCTTGCCAAAGTGATTCTGTGGGAATCATTGCCATGCAGGAAGATTCCAAGCTATTGGGCGAAGTCGTAGTGAAAGGACATCGCAACTATGTGAAATCCAACAATATGGGATTGACGGTATCCATGATAGACAATCCTTTGTCAAAATTAGGCTCTGCCTTGGATGCCATCAAGCAGATGCCATTGATTAGTGGTATCGGCAATAATATTTCTGTGCTGGGCAAGGGAACGCCTGAAATCTATATCAACCACCGAAAGGTAAGAGATAATTCTGAACTACAGCAGCTCTCTTCACAGAATATCCAAAGCGTAGAAATCATCACCAACCCTGGAGCAAAATATGAGGCAGATGTGAAATCTGTCATCATCATCCACACCAAAAAGCAAGACGCAGGTTGGGCTGGATTGGTCAAGGCTGGCGCCACATTGGCTAGTGTGTCATACGGCAGAACTGGCCTGGATTTGTCATGGACAGGCAATCATGGCTTGGGAGTATACGCAGGAGCTAACTATGCTGGCGATGGAGATAAGCAAACGGGCTACTATCTAGAGCAGTTTGGCAATAATCAGTATGAAACCAAGACGAATGCCACCTATAAGAATCGTGCCCACAATTTGAAAGCTAACATGGGTGTTAGCTATGATTTTGGAACTAATTCTATTGGTATCCGCTATGAGTTCAGTAGAATGCCAAAAAGTAAATATTCGTCAATAAATGATATTGAGACGAATGTGGAAAAAGACAATATGCATCTTACTTCTACGAGCGATCAATCCAAGCAAAATACACGCCATTATGTGAACTCTTATGCTATCTTTAAATTTGGTGAAAAGAAAAACTACCAACTTTCTGCCGACGTAGATTATCTGTACAATCACTCAAATGAGTCTACGGATGTAAAGGAGAATGGGAATGCCTATGCGAACAACGTGGCTACAGCAAGCCATAGTAACAACCACTTGGTGGCAGGAAAAGCAGACTTCAGCGCATCTTGGAAGGTTGTCACCCTAGATTTGGGCGCTCAGTATTCATACACCAAGACTCGTCAATCGTTTGCAGGAAATGCCTCGGAAGGAACTCTATTCATGAATACTTCACGTGATGAGGAACGTCAGCATTTGGTGGCAGGATTTATTGCTGCCAATTGGCAGCTAAGCCCCGCTTGGAGTGCAAGAACTGAGTTGCGTTTAGAGAACACGGACTTTACTTATATGCTGAATGGAGAAAAGGTGGCTGAGCAATCTAAGACATATACGGACTGGCTTCCATACGTAAGTCTTGACTATCAGAAAGATAACTTTAGCTTAGGTTTGTCGTATAGTACTACTGTAAGCCGACCTAGTTATAGTATGCTGAGCAATACTTATTCTTACGCATCCCATACATCATGGATGCTGGGCAACCCATTGTTGAGATCGTCATTGGAGCGAAACCTCAGCTTAAACTTGTATTATAACATGACAAGTCTTAGTCTTACTTATGCCCACAGCATGCGAGAGCTAGCTACCACATACTCTTATATGGTGTCACGGATCTAATAGCCAAACACCTGATAATCAGCCCTAAAAGGGGGCTTTTCTACTGCGCCAAACCCCTAAAAATGGGTGAAATGTGGTGTGTTTTGGTAGGTTTAGGCGCAAAAATCAGCAAATTTTCAGCAAATTTTTAAGTCTGGCTTATGGCAAAATCTCGTTTTCGCTTAGATGTTCGTAGGGCATTGAAAGATGGTACGTACCCGGTTCAAATTATAGTCGGGCATGGTACTAACATCTATCTTGGTACTGGTGTCTATGCCTCGGTGGGTGAGTGGGATGCCCGGACACAACAATATATCGGTAAAGGGGCACGGCGCATTAACGCCGCCCTTGTCTCTATGCTCGCTATGGTTACTAACCGCATCATGGAACTAAAAGAGACTGGGCAATGGCCGAAACTATCACGTAGGCAAATCAAACAGATGCTTACCGACTTGGAATTGGAAAAGCCCACCATTGATGTACCTACGCTTAGTGACGTATTTTCGTCTATGTGTGAGGGGCGTGCCGATCGTACTAAGGGGATAACCAAAAGTGCATCGTTAAAGATACAGGCTTTTGGCTATGACCCGGCAAAGCTGCACTTTGAGCAAATAACGACTGTGTGGTTAGATGATTTCTATACGTCGATGTCTGGACTATCCGTTAATACGAAAGCGGCATACATGAAAGCTATTAAGCGTGCGTTTAATTGGGCAATAGATCACGATATTACGACTAATGACCCTTTCAGGCACTACCGTATTAAGATAGAAGAAACTCGTATGAGGGATTTGCCAATAAAGAAAATGAGGCAATTAATAGACTTGCCATTACAGGGGCTTTATCCTGAATATCGTGATTTGTTCATGCTTACCTTTTACCTGATAGGCATTAATACGGTTGATCTTGCCGACTGCACGTTAGATAGCATCGTTAATGGTCGCTTGGAATACCGCCGACACAAAACAAATAAGCTATATAGCATTAAGATTGAGCCGGAAGCAATGGAGATAATAAACCGCTATAAGGGCACAAAGCACCTTATACGCTGCTTTGATAGGTACAAAGACTATAAAGCCTTACAGGGTAGCGTTAATAACGCTCTGGCTAAAATAGGCCCTGCCCGGTTGGATGATAACGGCAATTTCGTTTTTACTCGAAACCACCGAAAAGAAATGCAACCTTTGGAAAAGGGGCTATCTTTGTATTGGGCACGTTATTCCTGGGCGACGTATGCCGCCGACTTGGATATACCTAAAGATACCATCAGTGAGGCTTTGGGACACTCCCACGGCGCAAAGGTTACAGGTGTGTATATAAAGTACAATAGGGATAAAGTGGATGCCGCAAATCGCAAAGTTATAGACTACGTATTGGGTAAAGCAAATCGCCCGGGCTAACCTCTCGGTCGGCTCCGGGCTTGCACTATTCAGAAAACAGATTTTATTTTTTTCTCCGTAGATATAAGAATATAGTGTAAATAATCGCCGCTACGCAACATAAAAAGCCGATATGGTAAATTGTACGCTGATACCATTTTAAGGCTTTCACGCCTTGTTTCTGTGGCTCTTTGTTGGCTTGTTTGTTGTCTCGGCTCTGCACCCCATTTGCTTGCAGCTTATGGGTGTCGGTGCTGTCCTTGCTCTGGGTGATATTCTCGGCTTTCTTCTGGGTGGCTTTCTTGCCGTGTTGGTATGACTTAACGCCATCGGCTTTCAGGTTGCCCAAAGTGTCGATCGTGAGTGTACCGCCGTTATTGACAAACTCGATATACCCCCAATCACTAAAATACGTTAGCGTGGTCCGGTTATCGGTTTTGATAGTACCTACGTGGATGCTATCGGTTGCTAACTTGGTGGTGTCGGTTTCTTCTCTTGTGGTTATGGATGATTCCGATACCGCCTTTTTCGTCGTCTTGCAGCCTATCAGCCCAAACAGGGCTAACAGGCACATACAGATAGTTATAAACTTCTTCATTGGCTTATTACTTAATGTCTTTGTACTCCTTAGTAGCGTCAAAGCATGGGCACGCCTTGGCTGCAAAGTCTCGGTGTCCGTGGATCGTGGCGTTAGGGTAACGGTGCTTTAACTCTGTAAGCAACTTTACCAAAGCCGCCTTTTGCTGTGGTGTTCGGGTGTCCTTTGGTGTCTTACCATCGGATGCCAAACCACCCACATACACTACACCAATACTATTTGTGTTGTGTTTCAGGCAATGTGCTCCCACCTCGCTTTCTGGTCGGCCTGGTTCTACCGTTCCGTCCAAATCTACTACATGATGGTAGCCGATACATCTCATGTCTCGGTCTCTGTGCCATCGGTCAATGTCTGCCGCCTTAAAGTTCTTGCCCTCGGCGGTTGCCGTACAATGTACGATGATCTCATTAATCTTTCTCATATTAATAACCATTTTGTGGGTCACGTTTCGTGCAACCCTTAATTACACACTTATAGCGTTGTAGGTCTAATTCTAACTGCGCCTTTTCCTTGTTGAGCTGCAAAATATCTAAATTCTGCTTTCTCACTAAATCGGTCTGCTCTGCAAATCGTTGCTCTTTATCTTTGAGTTGAGTTTGCAAAAAGTCCATAGCCTCACGCAAAACGTTAAATTCTACGTTGTCGGCCTCGGCTTCCTCCTTTCGGCGGTTGGTCTTTCGATTCATCACATATTTAATCATTTCCCAACCGCCCAAAGCGGTAATAACCGATACTACTATTTCAATTATCTGCATGGTGCTCGATGTTGTTAAGTTCGTAAATCACTTTTCCGCCTCGCTGCTCGGTCACTACTACATACCTTGTAAGTAGCAATCTAAATAAGTCCATATCCAACCTATCGGATGATAGGGTAATGGGTGCTTTATCAGTAGTCGCCATTTCTAATTCTCTGCATTGTTTGATACCTCAATTTATGTTTGTTCTTAATTGCCAATACCTCGTAGTGCCCTTTGATGTACACATATTCTTTAAATACGTGTGGCTCGATCATGTTAAGCACTTTACGGCGCATAGCATATTCGTTGGTATGCCGTAGCAAACCTAAATATGAGTTGATACTACATACTGCGTGTAATACCTGACGCTCGTTGTTAGCCTTGTTTAGCCGTCTGACCGCTGCGACAAAGTTTGTTATTGTTCTGTTACAGGTATAGACACGCCCGGGTTTGACTATTGACCCGGTAAACTCTACGCCTTTGCTGTAATGTTGCAAATAAAACTTCTTCTCATTCAGTCGTAAACCTAACTTAGCTAATAGCTCACGTATCTTAGGCATTAACGCCAATAGCTTTTCTTTGTCCTTATGGATGCAATAGAAATCGTCCACATACCTGCCATGATGTTTTATACCCTCATTTTCGATATACCAATCAAGCGTATTAAGTAAGAAGTTTGCGAATATCTGGGCAAACAGGTTGCCGATGGCTACGCCCTTACCCTCACCATTTGTAAATAGCGATTTGTTCTTATCCAACTTCTCCCAATAGCTCAAAGGGCTGTGCCGTTCACAATTCTTTTCGGGGCTGTGTAAAATAACGACACGGCAAAGGTAGCGCAAATCGTCTATGTCTTCGCCCTTGTAGTACTTGACTATAAAGCGGTCTACCATTTCGGCCAATAACTTTTTGTCGATGCTCATAAAGAAACCTTTTAAGTCAAGTTTCATAATGTGGCAATCTTCCGTATAATTATTGCTGCACTGCCTTATATCTTCTTTCAGCGTATTAATACCATATAGCTGCCCTTTGCCTTTCCTGCAATTAAATGTACGCTCACTAAAGATTTCTTCAAATAGTGGCGTTAGGCGCAAAGCTATGTAGTGGTGTACGATTCTATCCTCAAAGGATGCTGCAAATACCTCTCTGTATCTTGGGCGTGTTACGACAAAGCAAATAGACTTACCCGGTTGGTATGTTCGGTTATTGATTCTATCACGCAAAGCGATCAAACGGCTTTCGTAGTTCATTTCGTAAACAACTGCGCTTGCTGTTCGTCTCTTGCTATGACGGCAATCAAAGTAAGCATCTAAAAGCCACTCTGTCGTTACCATTGTATATTATCATTTGTCACGTTTCTGTTCTCTGTAAATAGTGCTGACACTGCCCTAACTCTGTTCGTGTTGCTGGCCTTAGTGTTCCAATTGTTCGTATTACCGTCGTTGAGGTTCAGATTCCATGCGTTGGTAGCACTGTTCTCGGTGGCCGCAATCTGTGGTTTATTATCTTATTCTTAGCCGTAAATGACGGCATAAACCCCATTTATTACGGAAAACTGCGCTCTCGGTCTGTCGTAACATTCCGATTCTGGCTACAAAGCGTATTAACTACTTTGTTTTTCCACGCTGACGATTGTTTACCTATTTCGTCCATTAACTCGATAATATTTGCAAACTTTCCTCTGCCTTTTATCCACTCCCTTTCTCCGGCAATTCTCATTAGCGTTTTCATTGTTTCAAACTCTGCCTGAAACTCGGTTAGGTGCTTTACTGTTTCGGCTTTGTCCTTATTGATGTACGCCGCTGCTATCTCCTGCATCAGATTAACGCCGATTTCTTGCAGCTTTGCCCCGATGGTGAATTTGTAGGCACGTGGGAAATTGGGCACTATATCCAAAATGATGTCTAACAACTTGCGTGCATCTAAATAAATCTTTGTACTTGAAACTAATTTTACCGCCATTGCTTGTTTATTAAATTGCCTTATAATGGTACGGCTTTCGCCGTACCTAAAGGTTAAAGACTAAGAAATTAAGAACTAACTAATAAATGCTGACACTGCCCTAACTCTGCCCGCGATGCTGGCCTTAGTGCCCCAATAGAACGTACCCCCGTCGTAGAGGTACAGATACCATGCGCCGGTAGCACTGCTCTCGGTAGAAGTCCAATACCAATCTTCGACTAACTGGGTGGCTCCGGTAATCAGGGACAAAGCATAATTGATTTTTGTCATGTTGGCATAAATCATAAACATTTCGCCCAACGATGGCAACCACCATTTGCCCGCCGTCAAACCCTTGCCGTTAGCGTTGGCACGGCTATACAGATTGCAGTAGCCCGGTGCATACTGCGCCGTATTGGTGATTGCATCGGCTTTGCTTGCCTTGATGATAGCCGCCGTACTTGCCTTACCGCTCCAATCGTTCATCGCCGTAACACGATCGGTTGTTGTCGTACCGCCTCCGCTGATAGCTGCGCTACTCCACGTTAGCTTAGAAGTTGATTCGGTAGGGGCTACAACTAAGATTTTGCCGCCCTCAACAACTACCACGCCGTCGGCAATTTCGCCGCTGTTCTGTAACGATGTCCACTTATGAGGCTTAACCATGAGTGGGTAATCATCGCTCTTACGGTGGTACATGATAAAGATACCATCGTATAAGCCGTTAAGGTTCATACCTGCCAACAAAGCGGTTTTGAGGTTCGCCAATGAGATAAGCGTAACCTTTCCGTTTGCGTCCGTTACCGGGATTTTCTGATCTGTGTTGATGGTCGTTACTGTTGCCTGACCACTCAACTTTTTTGTTTTCTTTACTGCCATAATTACTACTATTTTAAGATGTCAAAATCTGACCCATTATAAATTATAAAATCAAAGCTGCCATCATTTCGGGATGCGTCGTCCGATACTGATACCTCAAAGTAACCGCTACCCAATGAGTGCATAGTGGCTTTTACTGCGCTACTTGCTCCATAACAAACACCTCGTCCGGTTAGGATCACACGGCAATTACTTGTATAAGCAAACCACGTACTCGGAAAATATACCCGGTATAGTCCTTCAGATTGTCGGGACACCGTTAGTTTGCTACCATCAAACGTATTGCTTGTTATTGATGTGTTGCTACTACTATTTCCACCCGATACCGTGCCAAATGCCAAAGCCTTTAAACAATGCCCATACTTTTGACTTGTCATTAAGTCGATGCGATTTATCACTATCCAACCATAGAACTCCGTCGTAGTGCCGTAACCTATCATTTCCACAATTTCACGGCTAACTTTTAACTCGCTTTTTTGGATTCCATCCTCATAGAAGTATTTGCCACTCGGCGCACTAATAGCGGCTTGACCTTGCGCCATTGTGCTGCCCCATTTGTAGTTTACAATAGTTAGCCGTCTTCCATTCTGGCTTACGTCCCACGGCATAGAATAGGCATCTAACCAACCGCCGCCGCTACTAAGCATAGCCACATTATCGCTGTAATCAACATCAAAGCTATCATTAGCCAAATTGAACGGATTTCGTATTGAGCCGATAACTTTTACATTTGTGAACGTGCCATTTGTGAACGTACCGCTATTGCAAGTAACGTTGCCGTCTTTCGCCTGAAAGATGATGTTACCGTTAGCGTCTTTCATGTCGATAGCCTCAACGCCCAAATTTTTGACTAAAGCATACTGCGTTAACAGTATCTTTGTAGCCACAATTTCCAGTTTGTCGGCTGACTTCCAAAGTCCACTATTGGTATCGGTTGCACTTCCTGGGCTATTGTTTGCGGTCTTGGTATGAGATTTGATGCAAGAATAATAATTATTGCCATACAAAACTACGTCCTTGTATTCCTCGCCGCTTGCTCCTGACTGAAACATATAGCCTACGGCGCAATCGCTCCACGCTTGTGGGCCTCGTAGTGCCGGGCCTCTGTCGCCTTTGGCTCCGGGTTGCCCATCGGCTACAGTCTTAAATGACACGGTGCGTTTATGCGTTACGCCCCTGCAAACAATAGATATTGATATATCTTTGCTTGGATTGGAATTTGCTTCTACCACCAAAATAAGCGTATAAACATTTGTGCCTGCTACTGTGTTCCCTTTTAAACCCGTCGGGAAATTAGATGTATCCACGTTACACTTAAAGCTGCTTCCACTGCCGTTACTACTTATCAGTTGCTTTGTACCCTCAAATACTTTAATGGTAACTGCGTATGAGGTATTGGTGGCCGTCTTTTTGTGTAAAATGATTGGCGGCGTAATGTCAATGGTTATTGCGTCTTCTCCATTCTCACCACTTGCAATGTAGTATAGTGATTGAGCCGTTATTATAGCCCGGTTTGTGTCGATTGCCGTTACTTTAGCGTAAAGACTGATGGTAATACGTTGTTTGTCCGATACCGTGCCATTAATAACCATCGTGTCGCCTACGGAAAAATCAGATACATTTATGATTCCGTCCCAATTGACTGACCGCCCACTAAGTCCGTAGAACTGCGTCCACTCCTTGTAGGTATAGTTATATACGTTTCGGGATTGGGCGACAATTACGCCCTTTCCCTTGCGTATAAACTTAACTATTCTTGTTATTGACACACTCATAGGCTTAACTTTCTGATGTTATCGTTACGCTGATGTCTCCACCACTTTGCAAGCACATAGCACGTGTTACGGCATAGCTCGTTACCGCTGTCTTTCGCTCGCTGTCACTATTCAGGTAAACACCTGCTGCGTCTTTCACGACAAAGAAAAACTTAGCGTCTTTGATTGCTTGCGTGTTAGTTCCACGCTTGACGATCCACGGCGTATAGGTTACTTTGCCGTTGCCGCTTTCGTCTTCGCTTATCGCTTCGTCTTCCGGTGTCGGGCGTGCGTCGATGTCGTAGGGGTCGGATGCGTCCATAACACCCTGTATGTCCTTACCGATTTCGACGCCGCTACGATTAACCGTTACTCGATACTCTCCGTATGTGTCTATGCTGCTGCCTGACACTGTAAGCGTCTGGGCGGTCCGTCCGTTGATTGTCTCCCAACCACTGGCCCCCATCTTCTCCCACACGTAGGTTAAATCTTTGGTGATTTCCTCGTAGTTCTGGTATGCCATCGCCTTTAAAACGCAACTGCCGCCCTTGTCGGTAATAACAAAGCCCTTGTTATCTCCTGCGACGATGGTAACACGATAACTTGTACCTGTTGCTTTCTGCACTGGGATTGTATAGGTAGCTTGGATATTATCGCTTTGCGTGCCATAACTTATAGCTGCCACCATTTTGATAGTTACCGGGGCAAAACCTGCGATTTTTACCAAATTCTTAACAATCTGCAAACCATAGTAGATGTTGTCGCCACTTGGCGCAAACTTCTTAAAGTAGCCTGCAAAAATGCCGCTTGACGTATCGCCGTTAAACTCGATTTTCGTACCATTAAAAAAGTACTGCATACTATCAGGCGTTGCCACTCCCTCGGCTACTCGGCTACTCATGCAGACAAAGTTAAGTTTCGGCTTTGTCTGTTCAAAGTTAGGGAACACCTTAGTAACGTCGGATTCCGTGCCCTCCCATTCTTGGTAGATGTCACCATCTGGGCACATGATCAATGCCGTATAAGTTCCTGCTTTCGCAATAAACTTAATCGTTCTGGTTGTACTCGCTTTGCTCATAGTTCCTTACTTTTTGGTTTTACTTTCTGTTTGCTCACTCTCTGACGCTTCCGGCTGTTGGTCACCCTCTGCATTTTCTTCGTTGGCCTGGCCCTCGTTGCTGTTGCCGCCATTGTCGGTGCTTTCGGTGTTCTCACCCTCACCATCTGCGCCCTGCTCGGTGTTGGTGTTGTCGCCTACGATAGCATCATTAACGTTAGCCTTAATAGGCTGCTGAAAACGTGCATCGGTCGCCATTGGCAAAGGTCGGCAAATAGTACCGTCCTGCTCACTTCTCGCCTCATGTGGCATAAGTGCAATACCTCCAATCTTAACCAATATGTCGTTAAGTTGGGTTAGTGGGCCAAACTTCAACATATCATTTTGCCAAAAAAGATAGTTGCCATCGCTCACCATGTTACGGTCATTCTCCAGTTGCAAGTATTGTGCAACCAATGGATTTGCTTTAATGTATCTTGCCATAATCTTATATTGATTAAATTGTTATTTGATTAATATTACGTTATCGTCTGCATCAACGAATACTGCGCCGTCGCTATCTTCCCATGCACACGCCGGGCCAACGTCCTTAACGTCTAAACCATAAACGCCGCCTAACGTCTGGCTAACCTTATCGGTCGAAAGCGTCGGTGTCATTCCGTGCGCTATAAGCGAATAGTTAAGCGTTCCTAACTGGGCGTTTGTCGCAACATACCAAAGCGGCAATAACTCACGTTCCGGGTTGTCGATCATGCCGTTAGTGTTCCAAATCTTCGCCGTTGGCGCAATCTCTAACAAACCGCTTGGTAGGTTGGTAGGTAGTTCGCCGATGTCGTACTCAAATTTTGGGATTCTACGAATAAATGCCACTAACTTAGTAGGGGCGTTGTCCGATAGTGTTACGCTGCTTGGGTTTCCGTCCGGGCTATACTTCGCCCTGCATCGCAAATAGAGTTCTGCACCCATGAGGCTACGATTAACGGTACAACTGTTTCCGTCTGCTGCTACCTCTACGTCATAGTCTAACGTGGTGTCGCTGCCTACGGCGGTAAATGTTCCGTCTTCTCTCATTACCTCCCAAACAAACAAACGCTTATTCTCCGGGCACTCATTAACGCCTAATCTCAATGATGCGTGTACCGTCTGCGTGTCCGGGTCGCTCAATGGGTTGTAGATAGTTTGGGCGGCGGCATCCAATACCAGAAGTGGCGTATATGTTGTGGCGTTCTTGCACTGCACTTGGTACGGCTTGATGATGTGGTGTACCTGATTAGTACGTGGGTCTTTGTAGTCTGCTTCAAATCGTAGATTCATAGGTATCTGCGGTTGGGCATTCTTCTTGATCCTAATACGTCCTGCTTTTGCACCCTTGCTGACTACCTCAAAGTCCGGGTTAGTGCTATCTATCAGGGTGTCGGCTGCTCCTCTGTTCACCTCATACCAGACTACGTTAGTGAGGTCTTGATTAATCAAGCCCGGCGTTAAAACCTCGTCTTTGTCAAGTCTGCCGATATTCGGCTGCACTATCAAGTTAGATGCGTCTATGGTGTAATCTGGCGTATATGTGTCGGTGTCTGCGTCGTAGTTCTGACTATCCGATACGCCGCCCTCAACCACCATGCTAACATTAATTTGCAGTGGCTTAAAGTTGAAATCAAATCTTTTTGTCTTCATAACTGCGCTATGTTTAAATTAATACTCGTAACTAACTGCCGCCGTTGCTGCTTCGTTGCCCATACCATCACGCAAAGTAACGGTAGCCGTAAAGCGTATAACTTTAGGCATATAGCCGTTAAAGTTCATGTCCTCGGCTGTAAGGTGCAAAGACTTTCCGGTATTGGCGTGGCGCAAACTCCAAACATTGTCGCTTGCCGTTCTCTCGTTTCCCTCTGCGTCCTCGCTGTATCTCGTCCACATTACGTCTGCGTCCAAAATATCGTCTGTGATATTCATATTATACAGGGTCGCCACGATGGTTAGCGTGAGGTCTATTTTGTCCGGGTCTAAGATACTTTCAGGCTCTTGGAAATCTACGGCAAAGTCTGGGTTTCCCTCAATCATCGCCCAATCGGTATTGTTCCATGCCGGGGCTGTCTTAGTGAGGTTCTTGCAACATCTATACTTGCAGCCATTAAACCATACGTCTGATGTCTCATACTCTCCGGTGTCCGGATTGATAGCATCGCAATAGTACTTACCGCTTTGCGTCCATGCCCCACGATCCACATACGTAACCAACGGCTTACCAGTCCACTTGTTAAGCCTGATAACGTCCATCGTGACGATACCCGGTATATACATATAGTCCAAACCATCACGTATTGGTAAAGGGTTTCCGTTATCGTCCAATAACTCGTACACAAATTCGGGCAAACTGCCGAAAGCTGCACCATAGTTGGCATTATCCAAAATCGGCTTAGTCACTCCCTTTAGCTTGACGATTCGCCCCTCTGTGCTTGATAGGTACAAACAATCTTGGCGTTTCGTGTCTGTTTGGTTTCCCCATCGTGCAATCTTCATCATTTCGCACGGTGGGTAGTTCTTGCCGCTTGGTACTTCGGTGTCCGGGTACTGCGTCACCTCTATATAGTTGTTAGCGGTATTAACGCTATTAACTCTAAACCATGCCGTGTAATACTTGCCGCTTCCCTGCGCCAAAGTGTTGATGATGCCTTTTAGTACGTTGTTCTCGGCTTGGGCGGTAAAATATCCGTCCCATTTGCTTTTCAGGTGCAAACCAAAACAACCATCGCCCAAATCGTCCACGCTCTCGATTGTGTCCGCTTCCGTTAGAAGTTGGTCGCCCTCGATTGCTGACAATCGGTTTACTATCAGTTCCAGACACTCAAAGTAGCTGCGCACTCTTAGGCTTTCCACCTCGGCGTTACCTTGTGCGTCAATACCTGCGCCCTTACCTGCATACAGGGATTTGACAAACTCGCCAAAGTGTGCGCCGTCCTTGAAGACCGCCAAACCAATAGCCGTTAAGCCTTGTTGAAACGTAATATGCCCCTGCGCTATGTCGGCGGCTATCTTTGACAAAAAGCGGTCATTAACTGGGCTGTCCTCTGTAAGGTCGTAGGCTCTATCAGCATATGCGGCACGGCTCGCATATCCGGCACGGTTTGCATACTCGGCTTGCTCTGCGTGTGTCGCTATATCGGCTTTGGCTGCGTGCTTGGCTTCCTCGGCCATTTTGCCGATACTTCCATAGCTACCGCCTCCGGGGGATGCCCCACCGCTGCCGCTGTTCCTGGGTTTTGCTATCTGCTTAACGTCGATCATGTGCCAATCTCCTTTAATGTGAGGTCGGCACGTCCCTCAATAAGGTTTCTGCCGATGCCCTGCACGAAAAATTCTTTGCCCAAAGCCTCGTGGCGATAATGGTTAAACAGACTAACAACATTATCAATGTCTCTTAGTTTCTGTTCCATTACGATACGTGGCTTATGGTATTCAGTATAATAACTATCTACGTAGATTTGTTCGGGCTTCGCCTTAACGTTGCCGTTTCGGTCGTACACCTCTAACACTCCGTCCCCGGTTGATATATTCAACGGCGTGGATAACTTCACCGTATTGCTAACTCCCAACTTAGCGCACTCTGTGGCGGTCAATGCCGAATTTATCTTAAACTCCAAATCATCCTTTTTGTTCACAAAGGTTTCTTTGGTGTCGCTCATATAGATAATATCGTTATCATTATTGCCATTGCTGATTAGTCCATTATCGCTATAAACTTTAACCTCAAACGACTTTATCAGGATGCTACTAACATGAGCCATCAGCGGTATTGTGTTCTTTCCCCATTTGGTGTGCCTGAAAAAGGTAGGGTGGCGGCGTGTGATTTCGTCCCACGTAACGTTTACAGGGCCTAATATCATAAACCTAACTGCACCGCTAACTTTGTCCTTTTTGCGAATTGGAATACCGATACCCTCGGCATCTATGCCCACTTTGTAGGAAAAAGTTTTCTGCAAATCGAACTCCGTGCCTATCAACTTATCGCCTATCTTAGGGTCAAAGCCAATCGTAAACGACTGCTGATAATATTCATCATCACTGCTGCACTCGCTTCGCTCCTTAAACTCTTTCCAGACAAAGTTTTTATAGGCTTCACCCACCACATTGGTATATGGTATTGGAATTCCATTTTTGTCTGTGTCGCCTTGGTCGTTGTCGGGTGTCTTCTCCACTACGCATTTGTTACCAATCACCAACATACAGGCTAATACGGCTACCTTGCTTATGGTGTCCGTGCCATCGCCCACGGCACTGTACTTAAATTCGTACTCCTCTGGGCCTTCCCCGGTGTATGGGTAAAACCCATCGTCTTTACCCTCATTCCATGTGGCTTCCTCGCTTGGTGTGGTAGCTTTCCAATATCGGCGAGTGTAATAGCGTCCATCACCATTGTTTCGGCTTGGTACGGTCTTATGCCAAAAATAAGGGGGCACACCTCCACTACCACCTCCACCACTCGGCTTAAAATTAGGGTCTTCCGCTATAGAGTGCCCCATTTTTTCACGCATTTTGCTGAAAGTCCCCGTAACTTCCATTATCGGGTTAAGTACCAATTTGCCTGACAAAACAATATAGTTGGTTGTGCTTTCGTCTGACGGTGAAAAAACACCACCTGCGTTATTGCCATTATACACGGCGTATGGTATATTTTGTTTGATGGTATCGGCATTTGGTCGGGCCTGGGATTCATCGTTATTGGCATTGCCATTAACAGATACTACCAAATAATTAGTCATACTAACCTTTGACGTTGGGCTGTTGTCGTTCTTCGCCGTGTACTGCTTCACGCTGCCTAAAGCCAATATGGCTGCACCTGCTGACGTTCCCAACCACATAGGCAAAGCGTGTTGGTTCGTGCCGTCTGCTCCGAAATATTGCACCAAATCAATAGCGGTATTACCTTTCATCGGAAAACTCCACTGCTTGTTACGCATTACCTGCACATACCAATCTGTAATCGTACCTGCATCGTAATCGGTGCTTTTGTCATTAACCATTGCTTTCATAGCGTTATACGCTCGGCTTCCCTCGCCATCGCTTGAATACTCGGTGAGGTACTTTTGTTTATTGATATAAGGGCTAACCAACAAATCATCGTCCAATGGGCTTTCTATCACGCTTTCGATGTCTTCCACCTTGGCGGTTAATAGAAGTTGGTTATATACGTCGCCTATGCTTATCGTAGTATCGCAATCGGCTACGTTAGCCAAAGCGATTGTTACGGCTTGCTGCGCCGTTGTCTTGGTGCTGTTGGCTACGATGTCATGCCAAATAATCTTATCGGGTGTCGCCTTGACGGATTCCCACGAAAAGATATAGAAGTTAAAGCCGTCCTGCACGATATGTAAGTTAAGATACTTCAAAAGTTCCTCCAACACTTCGTCTTGCTGCCAAACGTCGCTCTCATCGTCACCCAAAAACAACAAATCAGATATAGAAAGCTGCCTAAATACCTGATAGCGGTTGGCGGTCTTTGCATCAACCGCCTTGCTGCCATCATACCAGAATTTAATATTTTGGTCGCCCAATATATCCAGTCCCTCGGTAACTCCTTGCAGTATCTCGGTGGCAATATCGTAAAAACTACGCTGCGCTGCCTCTGCCTTGACGAAAGCATAGATAACGCCCAATGCGCCCACATTCTTATACTTGCTATACTGCAAAGCACTAAGCGCATCAATGCAATTTAATTCCAGTTCGTCCCATCTGTCGTTATATGGCTGCGACAAAGTTTGCGGCTCAATAAACCCGGCAAAGATACACGTATCGTTTTTGTAGATGTTTACGACTGCATCACGGCATGAGGTACTAAAAAGGTCTTTAATCAGGTTGCCACAAAGCAATCTTATTTTAGCCGAATTTCTCAAAAGCACATCGAAAGTGTCGTTTACCTCATTCTCGATTTCTGCCGGATCCTCGCTAAAATATACATCTGCCTTTTCTGTACCTATTTCAATAGTCTGCGTGCGATCGTTCCCGGTAACGATGTGTACCGTTATCGTATCGCTCTGCTGACTTAGAAAACTGCCGTGTATATACATATTAACTGAATTTTATTTGTTATACATTATAGTTCTTTCCGCTCTTCTTCGCCACTCGCTTAACATCTGTAATCATGTCAAGTATCTTGCGTGCGTTGGCATTCATATTGATGTTTACCTCCGTGGCTGTCGGTTCAATGTCGTTTGTTATGTTCTGCATCGTTACCGGCTGTAACCTCCGCTCCGTAAAGGTAGGCGGCTGAAACTTGCCGTCGATCATGCCGAACAATCGGGCTTGCTGAAACTTGTTTAGTATCATCTCGCCGCTGTTCACTCGGGCAAACTTCTTGTCACCCGATGTAGAAGTACCGCCGATAACACCACCAGTGGCAAATCCCGAAACTGCTGCGAGTGCTGCAATAACTGCCGCCACACCTGCCGCAATCGCTACCAGGTTCAAAGGGAACGGCATTTTTGCACCGCTCGCCGTGGCATTTGCTACCGCTTCGCCGCTCTTGGCTGCCGTGTTGGCTGTAGCTGCTGCCGCTTCTCCTGCCGTTGCTGCTGCATCGGTGGTAGATGCCGCCGCGTGTGCTGAGGTTGCAGCCGTGAGCATACCGAACAACTCCACAATACCCTGTATGCCCTCGGCAATGGAAATGAAACCGTTAATAAGTCCCGTCACCTGCTGCCAGGCATCGCCGTTGCCCTCCAGCGCATCACTTATGCCCTGAATGCCGTTGCCTACGCCCTGGATGCTTCCCCAACCGCTTTTGATGTCGCCAAACACCTTGTCAAAACCCTTGCTGTCAAGTTCAATCTTTATAGGCTTCAATCCGATTTCTGCGAGTTGTCGGTTTATCTCGTCAATCTCTTTCAGTGCCTCGTCCTTGCCTATGATTCCTATCTCGTAGTCGGTTTGTATGCGGCTTGCCTTATTCTGGGCGTTGCTGTGGCTCTGTCGTTTGTCGGCATCGCTTCCCCGCACGATATATGTTGGTTCTGTCTCTGCCTTGATAGATACCTTACCCTTTGTAGCTTCGTCTATCTGCCGTTGTATGTCGTCTATCTTGGCATCGGCTTTTACCCTTGCATCTATTGTGGTGGCTTCCTCAAACTCCTGCTGCGCGTCGTGCAACTGTTCTTGCAGTTCCTCGATGTAGGTTTTGAAATGTACCTCTATCGGCTTAACGCCCAACTTTTCAAGCTGTTTGTTAATGCCGGCTATCTGCTTTTCGGCATCTTCCTTGCCGATAAGTCCTATTTCAAAGTCCTGCCTTATCCGGTCTATGTTGTGTTGTGCATTGGTTCGGCTCTGTCGTTTGTCGGCATCGCTTCCCCGCACGATATATGTTGGTTCTGTCTCTGCTTCGATGGATACCTTACCCTTTGTAGCTTCGTCTATCTGCCGTTGTATGTCGGCTACCTTTGCATCGGCTTTCACCCTTGCATCTACGGTCATGGCGTTGCCCATTTCCTTTTGTGCCGCCGCCAACTGTGCCTGTAGTTCCTCTACGTGGGTTTTCGATTCATCTTTCTTGTCGTCCTTGATGGTCGTTTTCTTTGGGGTATCCTTGGTAGGTGGGGCAGTAGGCGTATCAGCCGTAATAAAACTACGTGCTGTGTTCAGCCGTGTGGTGAGCTGCTTTTGTGTGTCACCAATCTGTCGGTTTACGGATTCAATTTCTTTATCCACACTATTAATCTGTATGTTTCCGGAAACATTCGTACCGTTGTACCTCTCCGCTCCAACCTTGGTAAATCTCCACTGTCCATCGCTGCCGACCTTGCCGTAACGATCGCTACGCCAACTTTCAGGTACGATGTCACCCTCTTTGGCGTGTCTGCCTCCCTGCTTGGCATCATCGGCAATAGTCTTGGTGATTTTCTGCTTTTTATCAAGCAACTCAATTTGACGCTGATACAAAGCCGTGAGTTTTGCCGCATACGCTGCCGCCAATGCCCTTTGCTTGAATGCCTCCACCACTGCATCGGTTTTGCGGTTAAATATGTTCTCGGCTTCCGTCACGTTACCGATTTTCAAGCGCAATTCATTGAAAGCACTTTGATTATCCTTTATCCACGCCATTTTCTGCTGCTCTGTGGATAATGCACGCCAACCTGCTTTCAGTTTCTCATATTTCGCCATGAGGTCGGCGTATGTGTTCTTTAGCGCACTGTCGTAGGCGGTTTTTATGTCGTCGGCTGCATCGCCAATGCCTTTCATGCTCTCGGCTGTGTCCTCGGCCTGGGTCTGCGCATCTGCCGACTTTGAGGTAAATGCCGCTATAACCTCAGTAAGCGCAACGATAGCCACGCCAACGCCTGTAGATATTAACAAACCCTGTATGGCAAGTTTCAGCGTTGTGGCACTCACCGCCGCACCACGAAATGATGCAGACATTACTTGCACCAAAGCATTCATACGCACCGATGTAGCGTTCCATACAATAGAAGCCGCATTTGTAGCTAATATTCGGGTCTTTGCAATACCTTGGGTAACTCCGAAAGTCTTTAATGTCCGATTGAGCGTTAGAACTGCTATAATACTGTTTCCAACTTGCGACGTAATATTTAGGTACGGCATGATTCCGCCCATTGTGGATGCTATGCCGTCGGTAAACTCGCCAATCTTGTTTTTAAGCATCTGGAAACTTGCCGCGCCGCTGCTGCTCATGGTAGCAAAAGCATCGTCGATTGTGCCGGCACTGCCTTTCATCGCTTCCACGTTCTCATTAAACTTGGCTGCGAGTTGTCCGGTGAGTGGTCCCAATGCTCTCAGGCTCTCGGCACTGCCGAATAACTTACCGTAGATTTCCTGCTCCAGCATACCGCTCTTGCTGGCGTATGCCTTAACGTTCTTATCTAAGTCGGTAAGGAAATTACGCATACCTCCTGCCGCCTTGATAGCTGCCGCATCAAACTCGATGCCCATTTGCTGTGCCATCTTGCTTGCCTCGCTCGACGGCTTAACCAAAGCGGTAAAGATAGCGGCTAACTGGGTGGAAACTTCTGCCGTGTTACCGCTCACGCCCGTAAGTGTTGCAAAGGTTGCCATAAGTTCGTCGATGCTTACACCCAAAGTGGCGGCATTGCCCGTAACTCTCGGTAGGGCTTGTGCAAGCTGTTCGAACGATGTTACACCATTCTTGGCCGTGAGCTGTATTTTATCCTGCACGTCGCCTGCCTTGTCCCACGACAAACCATAATTCTTGATAATGGTAGATGTAACCTTTACAGTCTCGCCCAGATCAGCAATACCGCCAACGGATGCCTTTGCCGATTTCTGTAAATAGGCTATCCAGTTGTCTTCAGGTACACCATTACTGATTACTTGATACAAGCCGTTGGCAAGTTCCTCGCGCGCCATTGGCAAAGTTTTCGATAACTCGGCTACCTCTCCTTTGAGTTTGGCAAAGTCCTCACCGCCTTTTCCTGCCATCGTGTTAGCGGCGTTCATGGCTGCGCTGAAACTACGGCTTTCCTCGGTAACGGTACTTAGTGTCCCGGCTATCTGTGATATGGCATTGTTGATGCTCTGGAACTTTTCTACATGCTGATTGAAATTTACTAAAACCTTGTCTAACTTCTCCGCTTCCGTTTTGGCAGAATCAAGCACACTATGCAGCTCCGCCACCGTTGAGGTAGCGGTTATTAGTTTCTCCTTGCCGTCAACAAGCAATTTTATGTTAAACTTTATTTCTTTTGTCATAATTTCAGCGTATAAGTAACTAAGTAATCAATATTTTTTGTATCTTTGTGGCGTAACATTCAAACTAAGCGTAATGGAAAAGGATTATAAGAACATCAACCGCATATCAGAAGCCACAACCAACGATGTAGCGAGTAAGCCCGAAAAAGAAATCAGGGCAGAACTTGTTAGTGTCGAAGTTGTAGGCGAGGATACGCCACGCAAGCATTCAAACAAATATGAGGCTTGGGGCGTAATTGCCTTGTTGTCTCTTGTTGTCTGGGTTATCTGTCTGACGTATTTTGCTTTCAATAACCAATCGGTCAACGGCTTGTTGGTCCTTATTGGCTCTTCTGCTCTGTTTTTCTATTCCATCGGTCAAATGTCTTTTATTAGTTCGGATGAACGAATAGGTAACACTATTTAGCCGTTTCCTACTTTTCCCAACACTTCCTCAAAACGCTTTAACGCATCTTCCTTAGATACTGCCGGGGCCGCTTTCGTATGCTCCGGCTTTTTCTTCTCCCATGGAAAGGGTAGAAGTCCGTGGGGCGTTAGCCCTTTCTTTGCATACGGCTGTATGGTGATTGCCGCAAGCATACGCATACGTTCCCAACTATCTTGATACTGCGCTGTCCGCTCCTCGCTGTACGCCTTGTATATGTGGCTGAACTCCTCGGGCGTGAGGGCGCAAAAATCATTGTAGGGCAAACCGATGTTGCCAACGGCTATGCCCAGAATGTCGAAGATGCCTAACTTTTTTTTTCGCCCTCCGTGCCGGTGTCCTCGGGCGCATGGTCTGCCGTGGCGTTCACGGTGTCCGTCCACTTGTTGAGGTCTTCGGGCGTGAGGCTGTCGGCAAAGTCCATAAGCGACATATCGAACTCTACGCCATCGTGCTTACAGGCTGACGCCACGCAACAAAACAGATAGGCGCACATATCCGATAGGCTGTTGCCTAACTCCGTCACCTCCTTGCCGGTCTCTTTCTTAAAGCGAAGCATAGCCCCCATAGTCTGCCTACAGGGGTATGCCTTGCCGTTGATCATGATTTCAATCTTTGGCATAAATCAACAATTAACTAATAATTCAACAAATCAAACATTTATCTTAAAAACAATATGGCCTTTGTTTCATGTGGGCGTTACTTGCTCACTGCCTTGCCGGTATCGGTTGCCTGCGCCACTGCCACCGCATCCTTGCCCGGGTAGGCCTCAGGCTCGCCGTCATTCTCCAAAGACACGCTGTAAGTAGCATCGTCCTGCGCCGGGCTTGTCTCCTCCAATGAGGCGATAACAAAGTTACCCTTTACATAAGGTGTCTTGTCGCCGCCTCGCTTGAATGCCTCAACCTCCACACTTGCGCCCTTACCCCAAAGTGGTGCAATCTGCTCGTGGCCGTTCTCGGTTTCGTCATAGAAGCGCAAACCCTCGGCACTGATAGAGATAGACAAACCAGTCACTCCCTTGCCCTTCCAAAGTCCGCTGCTCTTGGCGGCATTCGCTACAGGCTTAACGGCACGGTCTTTTGTCTCGCTGTTGAAAGTGAGGGTGTGGCTTGTGCAATGTCCCACCGCCTTGCCTCCAACCTTAAGCAAAAGATCACTACCATTGATATATCCAGTATTATCTGCCATAACTATAAAAATTAAATGGTTCTGTATTACTTAAATTCTGACTTGATAAACAAGCTGCTGCACAAAGGCATCATCCTCGTAGCCCTCTTCACTGTCGGCAAGCGTACAACTGCGCATCTTCACGCCGTCGCGTTCTCCGCTTGCGTAGTCGAGTGCCTGGCGCACTGCCTCGGCAAGTTCCACGCCCTCGGCATACTTTGCCGTATAGCAAACTACCTCCATAGTCACGGTGTCGGCTCCCGGCATTCCCTGCTTAGTGGGATTGTGTGCCAATGCCGCACGGCGATATAATATATAAGGTAGTTGGGCGTTGTCTATCACGATGGGGAAAACCTTGTTTGTTCTCCGCTTCACTTCCTCGTTAGATAGAAGAATATCGCGAATAATGCTGCCCGCACTTAATGATGTCTTTTTCTGTGCCATAGCTATATGTTATAAAAGTCCCTGCTTTCTTGCTGCCTTTTCCACGTTGTTCTGCAAGTTGTTGAAAAGGTTGGTTTCCACGCTGTCGGCGGTCTGCTGCTCCGTCTTGGCGAGAAAAGCGTAACGCTTCATCTTGCCGCGGCTCCCACCGCCTCGTAGATACTGCCTTATTTTCTTGCCCGTGAACCTGCTTTTACCGAAAAACGATGAAATACGCCGCCCTACATGTCTTTGGCGTGTTCCGTCCTCTGCCCACATCAAAACAGGCTTTTCCATGTTCTGACGGTTGAGGTGGATGCCCTTGCGCCTACCATGTGGCTTAACGCTTACCATGAAGCCCAGGCCGTAGCGATCGGGGTAGGTACGCACATAGATGCCGCTCGAAAGACTGCGCTTTGTGCCACTGCCAATGCCGCTTTGTCCCAGATTGGAGACTGCCGCCTTTTTCAGGCGGTTGCCCTCCCTGCGCATGGCACTTCGCATAGCCTTGCGTTGGTCTTTCACGTCGAGTGCCTTGTAAACATCGGCAAACGGCTTGTTGATGTCGGTAACGGTTTCTTTCATCGTTCTGGCTGCATATACATTAAGAAAACAGACTATTGCTAAATCTGACTACTCGTTTACTCGTTCACAAACTAAAGTGTTCATGCCTCTATCAATGTTTGGGATGATGGCAACTACCGTATAAAGATAACCGCCCAACTGCTGCACTCTCCAGTTTTCTTTAACTGGGTGTGCGTCCCTCACATTAAATTCGGCTCGATAGTCGGGGAAATGTTCGCCCACTTCCTCGCTACGGTTTCCGCTCTGCTTCTTCCTCTCTGCCCATACGGTACGTATAGGCTCGTAGGTTGTCGCTTCCTCGCCGTAGTCGTTAGTTGTCGCCGTAGGCTTCAACAACTGCAAACGATATTTCATTTCTCCTGCTCTCATTCCGCTAATTTCCGATAGGGTTTAATTAAGGCTTGTAGCGAATCAGGCACGGCGTGCATCTGCACGCTACTCACACTTTCACGCTGATTGTACCAATGTGCGCCCAACATCATTATAGCGTGTTTTATGGGGGTAGGTACATCATGTCCGTTACCCATCTGCGCCAATTCCTCTTGGGTTCTATTGGTTGCCGTGATAACTGCGCTTTCTGCGGTCTCTAATAGATGCTCCAGATACTCGTCATCATCGGCGAAATCATCAGCCCTTACGTGCTTCTTGAAAAGTGCCAAACTCACTACTGCCATAACGTTATAACTTTAAAATGTGATTACTTACTTAACCCTTGGTGCCTGCTGCTACCGCTGGATCCTTTGACAACATGGCAAACGCCTCCTCACGCAATGTGGTAATAGCGTAGTCGGCATTGAGCACGAAGTCGATAGAGTTCTTACGCGCGAGTGTATAAGGGTCGATGATGATTGACATTTCGCCAAACAAGCCCTGTGGGGCATACTTGAATGAGCCGAACAATACCGAACCCTCAGCCACGTATGAGCTACAGAATACCGGTACACCCGAAATCTTGCCGTTCTCATCAACGATAGCCTGGTTTGCACCATTCCACTTTGGCGCACCCTCCAAAAGTGCCTTTGTGGTCTCTGTCATTACGTAGCAAAGTCCCTCCGGCATGATGTTGGCACCCAAAACAATGCCCTTGAGTGCAAGAAGCTCGGCGAGGGTAGGTGTTTCACCCTTATAAGTCTTCTTGTTAGCTGCCTTGAGGTTGACGAATGGGCCTACAAGATTTGTAGCCTTTTCCACCTTTACGGTGCTGAACATGATTTTGTTCATAAGGGCGGCTGCCGCAACTGGCATATACTGGGTACATACAAGCTGCAAAAGGTCGTCGGTCTCGTTGAGTGCCTCACGTGTGATAGGCACGGCTACGCCGATACGCTCAGGCTTTGCCAAAAGCTTGCTTGCCTCGATTTTGGTATCACCCAGTTTCACGCCCTCATCATTGATGGTAGCGGCGAATGTCTCGATTACAGGCCACTGATAGTTGCCTTTCAGTCCGGTGAGCAATGGCGAACCGATTGCCGAAAGAATGGTCTTTGCGTACAATGGTTCTACGATGTCGCCCATGGTGACCGGTGACGGATTGGTAGAACTGCCTGGGTTGAGATAACCCGAAGTGTTGCCGCCAAAGTCAGAAGCCACGGCACGGCTGATCTTCAACTCAAAACGCTGTCCGGTCTTAACGCACTCACGCATCTGCTTGTTTACTTCCTCGATGTCCTCACGGCGCATAACCTCTAACGTAGGGGTAGCCGCCTTGATCTTCATTTCGAGGATGTCCATTTCACGGTAAAGGACTTTACGCTCTCCCTTTTCCGCATCGGTGAAGTCTTCGCGCTCCTTGTCGTTCTCCAGGCCCTGCGCAATTTCTGCGAGGCGGTTTTTGATTACGTCCATGCGCTCGTAGGCTTCACGAAAATTAAACTTTCCTTTTTTCATTTGTCAATGATTAAAATTAGTAACTAAAAAACATATATAGAAGCCGCCTCTACAGATTGCGGCCAACACTTGCTATACGCTCGCGCACCTCATTGATACGTTCACGCTTCTTGCTCTCGTCTATCTGCTTGGGCTTCGGCTGCTGCTCAAACTTGATGCCTGCCGCTTCCACCTCACGTTTGCTTACGTCGGTCTGCTCATAGGCTGGGTCGGTGGTAATGGTGAAGTCATAAACGTTGTCAATACGCTTCACGTGGCGCAAAAGAATATCCTCGCCGTCGTCGCCTTTCTCGTCCAGACGCTCGTAGCTCACGGCGTTTTCACTGTCGCCCTCATCGGTGGAATAGATGAATGAGCACCCGGCAATATCGCCACGGCTTACCAGCTCCAAAGCCTTGTCACCGTCAACCGTGTGTGGCATCTCTGCCCAGAACTTAACGCCCACCTTGTCAACCTCGTAGCTTAAAGTGCCATTGCCCTTGTTGCTGCGTGCCAAAACCAACTGTCGGTCGTGGAACATCGTAAGTTTGATGTCCTGCTTATCCAGCATCTCCCGTGTCACACACCCAGGCTCCAGCACCTCGTAATAGTTGTTCCACCAATCGCATAAAAGACGGCTACGTACACCGAACTTCAGTGCATAGCCCTCAATCGTGCGGCTTTCCGCTCCGTCGGTAGCCTCACGAATGCGAAGCCCCGACACAATAGCTATTGTTCTTTTCTTTTTCATTCTCCGTTGTTTTTATCGTTGTTGTCATTTCCCTTTGCAGCTGTGCCCGATAGCTTTTCACTGCCCAGCGGTGCAAGATTGGTAGAAAGATAAACCGTATCGCCTCCGTCGATGGTAGGTTGGTTTTCCATCCTGCGCCAATCGTTCACGGTGTAAATGCCGCTCTCGATCGTCTTTTTCTGATAATCGGCGAGTGACTGCAAATCCATTGAGTAAATACCCCGGCGGTCAAACAGAAAACGGCGTTTGCAACACAAAGACCGCGGTATCAGCTTTCGGGTCAGTTCGCATTCTATACGCTTCAATATCGGGTTAAGCGTGTTGGAAAGAAAAGCCACGTTTGCCATTTCGGCACTTTTGTAGTTGCTGCTCGTATCATCGAACACGAAAGACGGGTGAACACCAAAGAAACGGCATATCTCGCGCACCGTAAACTTTCGGCTCTCCAAAAACTGCATATCAGTAGAAGAAAGCGAAATTTGCTTAAAGTCCACCTGTCCCGGCAAACTTACTATACGCTCGCCCCGGCTGAAACGGCTATCCACGCTTTCGGCTGTCTTCTCCAGTTCCTTGTCCTGGTACTCGCCAAACCCCGTAGTAGTCTTGTCGTTGCTGATAATGCCGCGAACACTGCCGCCATTGGTAAACCGGTTCTCCGTCTCCGCATCTCCTGCCGTGGCAATATCCATTGTGCGCCTTGCGTGGGTCAGCACGCTTTCGCCCCTGCGCCCGTCTGAGGAATGCAAGTAAAGATGTATGATGTCCTTTTCCTCGAATGTGCCGAACACTCCATTATAGGCATCGGCTATGTAGTAACGGCTGTTCAGTGGGTCGTGGGTCACGGTGTGAGGTCGGCAAAGCACTAAGTCGGTCAACTCTCCCAGTACATAGCGTGGGTAGATGTAGGCATTTCCCTCAATGAGCATCAGGCGCACCGCCATCGTCCAGAAGTCAAACGCCGACATTTCGGGTTGAGGCTGCACGGTCAGAAGATAATGCAGATCACTTGCCGTGTCTTCCTGATAGCGTCCATCCCTGCACCGCATATACTGCAAACGTAGGCTCGCCACGCTCTCGCTTAGAAGCGTCACGCACCGATATACCGCCGCAACCGTCATGGCATCGCCGCCCCAGGGCGAAAACACCGCCACGCCGCCACCTGTCCTTACGGTGGCGGGGCACGCGGTGCCGGTAGTGTCAGCACCTGTTGCCTCACGGCTGAAAAATCGTTTTATACTGTTCCAAAATGTTGCCATCTGTCGTTTCATACAAAACCGCCAAAGCTACGACACTTTGAATGCTGTCAACTATCTTACTGTTTTCGCTCCGGCGGTGTTCTGTCCTTTAATTATGAGTAAAAAATCCGAGGCCCTCACGCCAAACGGCTAATGAGCCGCTACAAAAATACAATCGTATTTTGCAAAAACCAAATGCCGTTTGGCGCATCGTGGTACACGTTGGCGCAACGTGGTAAAATTATTAGTTTTTTAAGAAAATAGTTTTTGGTTGTTAGGCTAAAAGGCACAAAAAAGCCGCTACACCATTACGATGCAGCGGCTATGTATGTGGGTTTTGGTAATGTCGGGGTCGTGTCCCTATGGCTTGTTGGTCACCGTCTTTATAACGGCATCCTCGGTGAGCCATTCAAGCGGATACATGGCATCAAGCAAACCGTGTATTCTCAACTCGTAGTCGGGTGGCAGTTCCTCCAGCAACCATTTTACGTAGTCGCGTGTCTGCCTGATCGCATCACGGAACGTGTCGGCATTATATACCGGCATTCCGTCACGGTCTGTTATCACCAGACTTGTAACTTTCTTAGGCTTCTTGTATCTCATCGCAAACCTCCTTTCTGCAAAGTGGCGTTCTCGATATCCACGAAGTTGCAGCCGTTCATAAGAAACTCAAGTGTACCCTGCACGCATCTCAGTTTTGCTCCGTCGATGCTGTCCTCTGGGTCTATCTTCTCCAATAGGGTATCTATGTAGTCGTAGACCTCTTCAATGTCGGATGCCAATGCACTTGCAACATACTCGTTGCTGTCAAGTATAACTGTACTTTTCTGTTCTTCTGTATAACGTCTCATATCTTATTCTCCTTTATTCATTAAGTTCATTAAATTGTCTGTATCCATTCCCATCATCACGCCAACGGCCTTTACAAAACGCTGCATAAGGTCGGTTGGGGTCTGTGGCATCGTCGCCGCCGTCGGCTTGCCCTGCTGAGGCTTTGCCGTCTCGGTCGGTGTCGGTGGGGTGGTAGGGGCCTTTGGCTTGGTCTGCTGTGGTGCTTGGGTTGCCGCTACAGGCTTGCCGTGGTTCTGTGGTCCCTGTGCTCTGCGAAAAGCCTTGCGAACCTCACTCTGCATGTCCTTGTCTATGGTCGTACAGTGCTTGCACATCACTTTGAACGCCTCTGCCGTAATGTAGTACACTACACCCGTCGGGCTTTCGTAGCCCTTGCCAAAGCCTCGGTTTACCGTTCTGCCGCATCTGAAAATGACACTACCAGGGCGCACGAAATATTTTTTCATACGCTGAATGCTCTCACAAACATAGCGGTGTTCACGCCCTTGCAGCTTTGCGAGTGTTAGCGACGAAACCACACGTCTGCCGTTGTAGTCCTCAATGATGATGCCGCCCGTCTGCTCGTTGGCTCCGGCTTGTGGCTCTGCCTGTCGCTTTCTGCTCGTGACTGGCGGCATAGCTGCCACGCGTGCATCTATCGCCGCCTCCTCTCGCTCCTCTCGTTCCAGAAGTTTCTCGTACTCCTCGGCTTCCTTTCTGTCGTGCTCCTCAATGGCTTTCGCCATCTGCTCGGCTCTTATCTTAGCCTCCATTTCGTTGAACGCCTTGATGTAAGCCTCTTTCCACTTAGCTGCCGTCTTTCCGGTAAAACCCATAACAAGAAACATGAAGCCATCACGGGTAATGTAATACATTGGCAACTGCTTTTTGATGTTGCCATTTTGGTAGTCGATTTTAGAAAGCGCAAAATTTCGCTCTCTAAATTCTTCGCTGCAATCCAACGACTTAACGGCTTTCAGAACATCTTTGTGCTGTTTGCCGAAAACCTCCGCTACTCTCAAAGATGTAGTAACGGCGTGCTCGTTTTCTACTGCTACCAAACTTAACTCTTGGTCGGTGGGTGCAACCTGCACCACTTCCGTTACCTGCTCTACAGGATTTTGATCTGATACGTTACTTGACATAACTAAATGACTTTGACAAAACGAAAAAACCGCGCTACGTGCTGTCAGGTCTCATTTAGCAAGAACCCCGGGGCATTTCTGCTACCCGACACGGCGCGGCTATCTCTTTATATAGAAATATCCTATTATACTTACTATGGCATGGATACAAAAATAGCCGCTACGTTACGGTGAACGGCGGCAACATCTGTACCGCTAAATGAAATTTGACACTGCAAAGATACATAAAAAAGTTTAAAGCACCAAAGATTTTCGGTAAAAAGTTACTTACTTATACCAAAATTTTGTATTTTTGCATTCAAATTACAAATTTTAAGTATAATAAGCATGAAACAATTACTTATAGCACTTGCCTTTCTTGCCCTCGGAATGTCGGCAAAGGCCCAGTATGTTTCAAACCTCGATGAAATAGAATTGTTAGGTACTTGGAAAGTTACGGCGGCTAATGGTGATATAATGGGTATCTCAGATATAGTGACCTCGTTCACCTTTAATGATGGTAGAGATTCCTTTGTAGAGTTCTCGCAAAATCATGTTGAGCGTGTGCCTATTTACATAGTTGGCGGTACTGCAACAGGTCGTTATACATTACATTTGATGCGAAAAGTCGATTATGACGGCTATTCGGGTCTTTCTTCCGTTAATTTTGAGGTTTACCAATTCGGCAACAATACCATGACGTTGCGCACATACGACAAAAGCGTAACCATAAAATTGGAAAAACAATCCGCTTCGTCTGTTTCCTCTGTCAAGGCTGACGCAAAGACAAGCGGCAAAGCCTACACCCTCGATGGCGTGACCGCCACCGACACAACAAAGGGCATCATCATTCAGAATGGCAAAAAGAAGATACGCAAATAAACAAACCCCGATAAGTGATAGAACCTATCGGGGTTTGTTTTGTTATATGGTCTGATTTGCAGTAAAAGCCTTTTTTCCAACAATACGATAAGGTTCTGTAAGTAAAGTCTTATCGAAGAAACATATTTGTATCTTGTCTGGCTTGCACAAAACCACCTTAGCGTCGGGAAACCTGACGGGCGTTTTTTCAAAGGTATTGGGGTGCGGCCAAACCCTAATCGCCTTATAGTTGAAATCCTCTTTTTCCTTTTTCATATATGCGAGTACAACAGGAAACTTTACTGTCTTAAGATTTCGCTGTTCCTTTATAAGCTTCGCGCATTCTATGAACTCGTCAAACTGCCGTATATCACCCACCAAATCATAAAGCAAAGGTGAATTTTGGTCGTAGGTCGTTTTACAAATGATATACCCTTTACGGCTGTAAACAGTATCGCCCCACCATCTGGCATCCGCTATTCTCGTATCCCAGAAATAATAACCCTCACCCAGCCACGGTTCTTTTGTTCCGCTTTTCAAAATGCCGTTGGCATACCGCTCTGAACAGAAATACGGGCCGTGGTCTTCCACCTCCTCATCGTTCTGCCGGTCTTCGAGTGTCTGGTATATATCCGTGATCTTCATGTTCTCCGAACTATTCAATAACGGTTGTCTGTTCTTTCAGTTCCTCAGTAATCCCCATGAGGTTGATTGTAGGCAATACTACAGGCTGCACGTTAGCCTGCAAGGTTATTGTACTTACAAAAGCCCTGATGTATGGAAATACGATGGCAAGACAGTTAGGGTAGAAGTATTCAGGAATGTCGGCGATAGTAATACCACCGCCAAACGAAAACGAAGCCACACACGAAACCTTTACTACCTCCGTGTTAGTCTCTGTGCATCCTACCATAACGTCAAAGTCCAATTCATAGCGTGCCTCCTTTGCGTGAAACACTCCCTTAGGACTGAAAGATATATTCAACTCGGCATTGTCTGGTATGTTAAAGTCCAAAGATGCCTTAGTGAAACGATAATCATCTAATTTAAAAGCTGCTTTTTCCATGATTGCCTTATGCTGCTAAACAATACTTTGCGTCTGCTGCAATGCCATTTTCCCCTGCGCTGACTGATACGTCATATCTGTGTGTCTCCTCTTTCTCCTTGGAGTTGGAATACGACACGGCTGTACCGAAATTCTCCCTAACGAATTCGGCGTACTCAATGACATCGGGGCCAATCTCATTGAGATATTCTATTTCTCTCCAATCCTTTTCGATTACATCCTTTGGGGTGTTCTCGAAGTAATCTTTGAGGCTTTCAAAAAGATTTCCCATAATTCTTAATGTATTTAATGTTTTGTACTTTTGGACTGCAAAATTAATATTTTTAATTCAAACGGCAATATTTTTTGCCAGTTAGTTACTTACTTATACGAATATTTAACACTAATCGTCCTAAAAAACTCATTCTAAGCGTATTTTGCGGCAAAAACACTTAAACTGGTTGTAAACGGGTTTACGACTGTTACACTATTGTTTCACACCGCAAACGCCAAATTATCGGTACGGTAAACGACGATTTCCATACGGCAAACCGCCGATAACCGTACCGATAATCTCACGGCTCACCCAGGGCATCCACTATCAGGCGCACTTGTGCCGGTGTAAAACTGCGGCTGCGCTCTGTGTAACCAATGGCGGCAAGCTGCTCCATAAGCCCGGGGTATAGGTGCATCCATCGGCGGAATTTCTTCCACGCCGATTCGGGCATGATGCAATTACAGTACTTTGCCGCAAGTTCCATGCGGCCGTACTCCCTTATCTTGAAATTATCTTTGTTCTGTTCCATGGGTGCAAAAGTAAGGAAAACAAACGTGAAAATACAATTAATCGCTGCCTACAACAGACGGTAACAGGACACAACGGCACGCATCCGGATTCTTGCCAAAAATGGCTGCTATCTTTGTGGCGGCAATAGTGCCAAACAACCTTTTAAACGCAAAAGTATGATACGATACAAGAAGTACAAAAGCAATCAGACGGGCGTAACCAAAAACAAGTGGTACGGCCGTGCCGTTACCGAACTTATGGAGTTTGAGGAATTCGTAAAGCACATGGCAAACCATCACTGCGTGTTCGGTGAGTCCACAATCCGCGGCGTGCTGATCGAGATGCAAATTTGTATGCGTGAGCTGCTGTTGGAAGGCAAGGCGGTACGCCTCGACGATCTCGGCATCTTCCGCATTGGCCTGGAAACCTCCGCGGCTACCACCGCCAAGGAGTTTACCGCCGACAACATCAAGGCTGTGCGCCTTAACCTCTATCTCGGCAAACGTTTCCGTGCCGCTGACCTCTACAAAGATGCCAAGTTCCGTGAGGCTGGCAAGTATGATGGTGGCGGCGACGATGGCGGCGAGACTGCCGACACCCACGATGAGGGTAGCAATACCAGTGGCGGCAATTCGTCAGGTGACGGCAATACGTCGGGTGGTGGCGGCAATATGTCGGATGGCGGCGGCTCCACCGATGATTCAAACTATGTTGAGCTATAGTAATGGCTTCTGTAATTAGTGGCGAAATATCGTCAATAATGCCGTTTTTTGGCGTTTTGGCGGCATTTCGCCACTTTTCCGTATAGTTTTACCTCTCGTAGGTGTAAAGTAGCCCTAAAGTCATTAAAAGCGTTATCGCTCCATCTATCTTGCGGTATTGTGACACTTTGAGCGGCTTTTTGTTCTCCAGATTGTCGGTATCTATCACGCAATTCTCCAAACAGAAAGCGTTAATAGGGTTGTCGTTAAACTCTATCTTTACCGGGTCACTCCATGCAAGCATCTCAAAACTTTCAACTGGTAGGTTAAAGTTTCCGTAGGTCTGACTAAATGGGGTTAGCACGTTCCTCGCTCCGACTGACTTTAAGATACTCGTTAGCTCCTGCGCCTTGTAAGCATCATAGCCGATACGGATAATATTAACCAACTTACTGCGCCTTAGTATATCCTCGGTAATCATCGCCGTGTCTATCTTCTGCCCTTTGCAGAAAATAAGATACCCTTTTTCGTTCCAAAGCCTATAAAGCTGCTCATTGGGGTGTCCCTTTAACGCTCCCTCCGGGAAATAGTAATCAGTGTGCGTGTAAAACTTCTTATTGCCCGATAGGTACACGGTATATGATACTGCGCTGAAATCATCATGCACCGACAAATCAAACGCCACGGCACAATCTGGGCGGCCCTGCACCTGATCTATACAGAAATTGCCCAATAATTCTTTTGCCTTTTCGTGGGTAAACCACGTTTTTTCGTCGTTTATCGTGAAAATATTAAGCAATTTCGTGCGAAAAGCCAACATATTTTCGGCTGATAACTGGGCGGTCTGGTACTCATTTTCGTAGTAGTCCGGTTGCACCGTGATACCCAAATGTGGCTGCACCTTTGCCCACGTCTCCGGGCTATCCTCTGCATCGTCCACATCAGGCATAAAGATGGATGCAAACATGGTGTCACTTTCCGCTTCACCTCGTAGTACCGCCATCACTCCGTCAAGTTCGTGGGCAAATGGGCCATCTACCACATCGCTTGCCGTGGTGATAATGATTGTTAGCGGCTCACGCCTTGGCCCCATTGAGGTAGTCAATACGTTTTTGAGGTCTGCACCGTTCTTGCCCGCCGTGTTTCGGGCCTGGGCGTATTCGTCCATTATCACCAATGAGGCAAACAAACCATCTTTGGTTTTGGCGTTGGCGGTCAAACATTGTATGAGGCTATCACGTCCACGGTCTTTGAAAGTAATCTTTTCACGATTAACCCTAAAGTGCTTTTCCTTGGGGTCAATATCAAACATGATGTTTCGTATCTCATCAAAGCATATTTTCGCCTGATCGTAGCTATTTGCGCCCACGTATGCCTGGGCGTTGTTATCGCCGAAAAGCATATCATAAACCGCCAAAGCTGCGCACGATGTCGTTTTGCTGAACTTTCGGGGCACGAATAGGTAGGCGGTACGTATCAGTCTGCGCCCATCGACTCTGGCAAAGCCGTAGATATTGGCAAACTGGTAGGCTTGCACCGGGGTTAGCTTGTAGCGTGTGCGCCCTCGGATGCCACTAAAGCGCAAAGCCTCGTAGAACTTGAAAAAACGCTTTACTCGCTTGGGCTTCCAATCGTATTTGTCAAGCATCTGCAAAAAGCGTCTTACTCCCAATATCTCATACAGGTTGTGTGCGTCTGGGTGGTCTATCACTCCAAACACATAATCGCCGATACGCTTATCTGTTTCGATAAGCGCACGGCGGTAGCGGTCGGCGTATGTACTGCGCCCCTGCTGCAACTGCTCCGATACCTCGGCTTTCAGTTGTCGAAATCTTCCTTTTTCTTCTTCTGTCATTAGTCGTCGCCCTCCTGCATCGCTGCCATAAAGTCGTTAAAACTATCGTTGTCGCTCTTTCGTTCCTTGCTCTCAGTGTTCATGCCCAAAGCCCTTAACGCTTTCTGTCCCTGCTGCAACAACTCGATATATAGCTTTTCTTTCGGGTCGATCGTCTTGCGTTCGTTACCCTCCCGGCTATACTCCACGTTTACGGCCTGGTGTCCGTCTGCCATGATCTCATCGCCCAAAATGTCGGCACGTACCAACAACTTAGCCGTAATATCCACTTGGTATGTAAGTTCGGCGGTATATTTGCCTTGCTTCTTTAGCAACTTCACGATATACGCTTTCTTACTCTTAATCTTGGCGGCTATCTTCTTGTTGTCTTCCTCTGTGGATGGCTCCGGCAAAGTCTGGCTAACTGGCAATGGGTCGGCGGTCTTCGGCTGCGCCTTATCGCTGTAACCTCGCTTCTTACCCTTGGTTTTCAGGTAGAAGATAATAGCCGTTGTGTCGTTGGCGTTTATCGACTGCATCAACTTACTTTCTACAAAATCTACCTGCGTCTCGGTGATCTCGTCCACTTTCTCCTTAAACTCTGGGTCGGCGTTATACCATCGGTAATAAGTACTGCGCCCTATGCCTATCGCCTCGCACGCTGTGGCTATGATGCCGTAGCCCTGCGCCAAAGCCTCCAAAAACTTTTGTTTCTTTTCTTCCATGCTGCGTTACTTTTCAAATGAGCGGATGCCGTCGAAGTAGTCTTTGTAAAACTCAAACAGTCCCTTATCAACTGTTATACTTCCCTGCTCCGTTCTTGGGTTAGTGTTAATGTTTGCGCTTGTCTGTATGCCGAAATAAAAGCCCTCATCGTAGTTGCACCCTGCGTATATCTTGCTGTGGTTCTTGAATACTGCGGCACGTCCTGCCTCTGGGTGTTCCTGATAGAACTTTTGCACCATCTGCCACTCAATCTTATAGCTGCCCGGGAATATCTCACCCAAATACATATCAAGTTTCTTAATGCGCCCTTGCTCGTACCATTGCCGTACCTGCAAAATATCCTCTGCCGCCATGCACCATGTAGATAACAAACAATAGTCTAAGTCGTGCTGATTAAGCACCACTTTCAGGTAACTAAGGCTATCCACGTCCCCGGCGGTGATAAAATTGTAGGTGGTATGGTTTTGCAGCTTGACGTACTGCATTGCCTCCAGTAACTTGACCTCGCTAAATGCCCGGCGGTATTCGTAGCGTTGCGATAACTCGGTACACTCCTTTGTTCGTCTATGCGCTCGCTTTGCCTGGGCGGTTGTCTCGGCTGTGGTTTCTTCCGGCTCCACCTCATCGGGTGGGGGGGCTTGGGTCTGACCTGCACCAAAG
>ERZ1034687.66-NODE-66-length-61659-cov-10.328745_pt1 | contig 61659 bp, 45 predicted proteins | sample MGYA00520704_ERZ1034687 | MGnify/ENA primary metagenome ERZ1034687 (study PRJEB33766, sample SAMN09781762) | gut metagenome | biome: gut microbiome | host: Homo sapiens | place: Madagascar | study: EMG produced TPA metagenomics assembly of the PRJNA485056 data set... | reverse complement strand
GAATTATTCAGATATTGATGTCTGTTGCAGTGTTTATATTTGCAACGTATAATGTGCTGGAATCGATAGAGGACAGGATTAAACCAGAAAAAGATATTATCAATAGCAATGATGATTCTTTGTTACAGGGATATGGAAGCAGATATATGATAACAGCAATAGGAATGGCGGTAATAGTATATATTCTGCAGGGAACAGGAAATTTATTTAAATTTGAAGTCTTTCCGGTGTTTATATGTTTTGCAGCAATAATGAGTACATATAATAAAAACTGCGGTTCATAAGAGCCGCAGTTTTTATTATAATAATTAATCAAACTTAAATGTGTTCTCAAGTGTATCCCAAAGCTGGTCCTTATCACTTAAGTTAAGCTTTGTTCCATCAGATAAAGCATAGCCTTCTCCTGAAGCTGAGCCATTGTAAGTACCTGTAAGCTCCGGCCATTCAATGCCGATTGCAGGATCATTCCATGCAAGACCTCCCTCGTCGTTAGGATGATAGAAGTCATCGCACTTGTAGCAGAATTCCGCTGTATCAGTAAGAACGAGGAATCCATGTGCAAATCCCTTAGGGATAAGGAACTGCTTCTTATTCTCCTCTGTGAGAAGGATTCCGTACCACTTTCCATAAGTTTCAGAGTCTGTACGAAGGTCAACAGCTACATCAAAAACAGCTCCCTTGATAGCTCTCACAAGCTTTGTCTGTGGGAAATGCTTCTGGAAGTGAAGACCACGAAGAACACCCTTAGTACTCATAGACTGATTGTCCTGAACAAAGTTAATATTGATACCAGCTTCTTCCATATCACGCTGGCTGTATGTTTCCATAAAATAACCACGGTTATCGCCGTGAACAGCAGGAGTGATGACACAAAGTCCTTCGATACCTGCGACATTCTTTTCAATTGTAATCTGTCCCATGATAAAATCTCCTTTGAAATATTAAATCTCACCGATTTCCTTTAAGAATCTGTGAAGAGCATCCTGCCATGTTGGAAGCGGAGTGAATCCGTTAGCAGTAAGCTTGCTCTTATCTAAACGGCTGTTAAAAGGTCTTGCAGCTTTAGAAATGCCGTATTCAGCAGTAGTTACAGGTGTAACCTTAGTAGAAAGACCTGCCTGTGAATAGATTTCCTTAGTAAAGTCATACCATGAAATGTATCCACCTTCATTAGTTGCATGGTAATAACCGTATTTGTCAGTTTCAACCATATCAACAAGAAGTCTTGCAAGATCTAATGTGTAAGTTGGTGTACCAATCTGGTCGTTGACAACACGAACCTCGTCATGAGTCTTTCCAACATTAAGCATAGTCTTAATAAAGTTCTTTCCATTAACGCCAAATACCCATGCAATACGCACGATAAAGTATTTATCAAGAGTGTTAGAAACAGCAAGTTCTCCGGCAAGCTTAGTCTCTCCATATACATTAAGAGGCTTGTAGTCCTTGCAGTCTGGTTCCCAAGGTGTTTCACCCTGACCATCAAATACATAATCAGTACTGATGTATACCATCTTGCAGTCAAGCTGTTTGCAGACATTGGCAATATTCTGAGTACCATCTGCATTGATAGCCTTAACCTTGGCTTTCTTATCATCATCTTCAGCAGCGTCAACGGCTGTCCATGCTGCGCAGTGAATTACAACATCAGGTGAAACCTTAGTGATAACTTCAGAAACCTGGGCAGCATCAGTTATATCCATAGGTACATATTCGGCTGTTGTGACAGCGCTTCCATCAGCAATTCCTGAATATTCAGGTGCGATGTCGCTGCCAACGCCTGTATGACCTCTGCCTATCAGTTCATTCATAACGTCGTGGCCAAGCTGACCGCCAACGCCGGTAACTAATATCTTCATGTCAAATCTCCTTACAGAATAAATGTGTTAATTAGCGGTTGCTATACATTTTCTCATAGTAGTTCTGATATTCGCCAGAAATGATTGTCTCCCACCATTCCTTATTATCAAGATACCACTGAATTGTCTTCTTGATACCATCTTCAAACTTAGTTTCTGGAAGCCATCCTAATTCATTGTGAATCTTAGTTGGGTCGATAGCGTAACGCATATCATGTCCCTTTCTGTCACCTACATGAACGATAAGTGATTCAGGCTTGCCAAGCTCCTTGCAGATAAGCTTAACGATATCAATATTTCTCTTCTCGTTGTGTCCACCAACATTGTATACTTCACCAACACGTCCCTTGTGGATGATAAGGTCGATAGCCTTGCAGTGATCCTCAACATAGAGCCAGTCACGAACGTTAAGACCTTCGCCATAAACTGGAAGTGGCTTATCGTTAAGAGCATTAGCAATCATAAGAGGGATAAGCTTCTCTGGGAAGTGGTATGGTCCATAGTTATTAGAGCATCTTGAAATAGTAACAGGAAGTCCATAAGTTCTGTGGTAGGCAAGAACAAGTAAGTCTGCGCCAGCCTTTGATGAGCTGTATGGGCTTGATGTATGGATTGGGGTCTCTTCTGTGAAGAAAAGGTCAGGTCTGTCAAGTGGAAGATCACCGTATACTTCATCAGTAGATACCTGATGGTATCTCTGAATACCGTACTTTCTGCAGGCATCCATAAGAACCTGTGTACCAAGAATATTAGTTGTAAGGAAAACTTCCGGGTTCTCGATAGAACGGTCAACGTGTGACTCAGCAGCGAAGTTTACAACCATATCTGGATGCTCTTCTTCGAAAAGCTTGTAAACAGCTTCACGGTCTGTGATGCTTTCCTTAACGAATCTGAAATTAGGGTTAGACATAACAGGTTCAAGAGTTGAAAGATTACCTGCGTATGTGAGGCAGTCAAGACAGATGATTCTGTAGTCTGGGTATTTGTTTAACATGTGAAATATAAAGTTACTTCCGATAAATCCGGCTCCACCGGTAACAATAATTGTCATAATTAATCTCCTTAATATTTAAAATGTGTTCTTATATGAAAAATGTTTTAACTAAATGTACTTAATTATTCATGAAGCTTGTCGACATATTTGCCGTCTAAGACATCTTTTAAGTACTGACCATACTGGTTCTTCTTTAATACTTCATATACCTTGAGGACGTCATCTTTGTTAATCCAGCCGTTTAAGTAAGCGATTTCTTCAAGACATGCAATCTTTCTGTGCTGATGAGTCTCAACAGTCTTAACAAAGTTAGTAGCTTCTACAAGACTTTCATGTGTTCCTGTATCAAGCCATGTAAATCCCTGACCGAGAAGCTCTACATTTAAAGTACCCTTCTCTAAGTAGATACGGTTAAGATCAGTAATCTCAAGCTCGCCTCTTGCAGATGGCTTTAAGTTCTTAGCGTATTCAACAACCTTGTTGTCGTAGAAGTAAAGACCTGTTACACAGTAGTTGCTCTTAGGCTGCGCTGGCTTTTCTTCGATAGAGACAGCCTTTCCTTCATTATTAAATTCAACAATACCAAATCTTTCAGGATCATCAACATAGTAGCCAAATACTGTTGCACCCTTTCCTGATTCAGCATTCTCAACAGCTGCCTTAAGTCTTTTCTTAAGACCATGACCTGCAAATATATTATCACCAAGAACCATGGCAACAGTGTCATCACCGATGAATTCCTCACCGATAATAAATGCCTGTGCAAGTCCGTCCGGGCTTGGCTGTACAGCGTAAGTAAGGTTGACACCGAACTGGCTTCCGTCCTTTAAAAGCTCTTTGAATCTAGGAGTATCCTGTGGTGTAGAGATGATAAGAATATCTCTGATACCAGCACTCATAAGAACTGAGAGTGGATAATAAATCATTGGCTTATCATAGATTGGAAGAAGCTGTTTACTAGTTACCATTGTGAGTGGGTAAAGGCGTGTGCCAGAACCACCAGCTAAAATAATACCCTTCATAATTGAAGTTCCTCCTTGTTTGTTAAAATGTTATGTTAATTTTCAAGTAGACATTTTTTAAGTCATGTATATAATAAAAGGTGACGCAGCGTCACCTTCAAGTGTTTTTTGAAAAATTTTTACAAGGAGTAATATATGCATAAAGAGGGATATTATTCTTCAGGGGAATTTGCGAAGAAAGCAAATGTTTCGGTAAGGACTATAAGATATTATGACCAGCAGAACATATTAAAGCCATCACTTCTTACTGATGAGGGAGTGAGATTTTATACGGATTCAGATTTTACAAGGTTACAGCAGATATTATTGCTTAAATATCTTGGATTTACACTGGATGATATAAGAAATATGACAATTGGTGATTCAGATTATCATGTGCTTAAGAATTCGCTTGAACTTCAGAAGCGTATGATACAGGACAAGATTGCACAGATGCAGCTCGTGTGTAAAGCCATTGAAGAAACAGAAGACTCTATTAATGAGGGCAAAGGAGTTGACTGGAGTAATATGCTGGAGATTATCCATCTTACTAATATGGAAGACAGTATGAAGAATCAGTACATTAATGCTGGAAATATATCTGCAAGAATTAATCTTCATAACCGGTTTTCAGTTAATAAACAGGGATGGTTTCCGTGGGTATATGAGCAGTGTCGTATTGTTAAGGGGATGAGAATTCTTGAGATTGGGTGTGGTGATGGAACTTTGTGGGTTGACAATATAGGTCAGCTTGCCATGACAGGAAAGAGAAATGAATTTTCAGGGAAGAAAAAAAACATATATATAGAGCTTACAGATATATCAGAAGGCATGATAAGTGATGCGAGAAGAAATATAAAAAAAGCAACAGAGAGCTGGAAGGAAAGAGATATTGATGTGTCATTCAGGTTCAGAGTGGCTTCATGCGAAAAGACAGGGGCAAAAGATGAATCGTATGATCTGGTGATTGCTAATCATGTGCTGTTTTATTGTAAAAATGTCAATAAGGCACTTGATGAAATTGTGAGGGTGTTAAAGCCTGGGGGAGTGCTTGTGTGCAGTACATATGGCAGCAGGCATATGCAGGAGATAAGCCGCCTTGTGTCAGGATACGATAAGAGAATTGCACTTGAAGCAGATAAGCTTTTTGAAAAATTCGGACTTGATAATGGAGATAAGATATTAAAAAAACATTTTTCAGATGTTGAAAGAAGAGATTATAAAGATGCGCTTGTTGTTGATGAAGCAGAACCGCTGGTAGATTATATACTATCATGTCATGGCAATCAGAAAGAGTACCTTGTGGATAAGTATACGGATTTTAAAAAATATGTAGAGAAAAAGCTTGTGAAACCTATGGCAATAACCAAAGAAGCTGGTGTATTTGTGTGTGGAAAATAATGTATAGCAATTATATCTATAATATGGTAAAATCAAAAGAAGCATGTTTTGGTACAGGGGTAGTTTGAACATGCATATTATGGAAATACTCTGATAGAATGAAAGATTATTTATTGGGGGCAGAGAATACAGTTATGAAGAAATTAAAAATTGCTGTTGATGCAAGAACTTTAGGCAGCAGACCAAGTGGTGTGGGCATGTATCTTAATGATTTCTTAGAACAGCTCATAACATATGATGAATTTGAATGGATTCTCTTTACAGATGTTAAAGAGAGTGAATATATTAAGAGATTTGAGGCTAGAGGAATCAAGGTTATTGAATGGGGAAAGCCTGTATATAAAAGTGTCGGAGTGTATGCATATTTTGCATTTGTTAAGAAGGAATTAAAGCAGGTGAAACCGGATATATTCTGGGAGGTTAATTCGATTATACCTATTAATCTTAGTGGAAGCTTTAAGACACTTATTACAATACACGATATGTTTCCTATTCAGTATGTAAGATACTTTGGAAAAATATACAGCTATTATTTTAAGTTTAATCTTGGTGTGACTTTAAGACATACAGATATGATTCTGTATAATTCGGAGCAGACTAAGGATGATACAGAGATGTATTTTCCAAAGGCTAAGAAGATTCCAAGCTGCAATGCCTACATTATATCTAATCCGCTTACAAGATATGTACCGCCTAAGGATGAGAATTATTTCTTGTATGTAGGTAATATGGAGAAGCGTAAGGGCGTTGATATCCTTATTAAAGCGTACAGAAGATACAGGGAAGAAGGCGGAACAAGACCTCTTATTCTTGCCGGTAAGATGCAGGAGGATGATATTGAGCAGCTTCTTGAGACTGCACTTACAGAGGTTGAAGGTCTTACTTATCTTGGTTATGTATCACACACTACAAGATATGACCTGTATAACAACTGCTCATGCTTTGTGTTTCCTTCTATGGCAGAAGGCTTCGGAATGCCTATATTAGAGGTAATGAAGCATAATAAGCCAATACTTGCAAGTAATCTTAAAATATTTGACGAGGTAGTAGGTGACTGTGTGGAAAGATTCAGTCTTGTAGGTGATGATGATGATAAGGTTATAAGTCTTGCAAATGGAATGAAGAATATAGATAAGAAGATTAATTCTGGACTTGTTGATGAGAATGCATACAGACATGCGTTGGACAAGTATACACCGGAAAGACTTGGTGGTATGGTGAGAGACTTTATTAACAGCCAGATGAATAACAGATAGAATGTTGAGGTTTATATGGGTTTATCAAAATTTTTTCTTAATACGGGAGAAGCATTGAGACCGGTGCTGACAAAGATTATTCCTATGAAGATTTTAAGTAAGATGAAAGCAGGAATAATTAATAATGCCACAGACAAGCTGTCGGTAGATTCTATTGAGAAATATGAGGCAGGAAGATACAAATGTGGTGCCAATATAATAGGTAATATTAAGGGAGATAATGGACTTGGACAAAGCGCAAGAATTATGTGCAGGCTGCTTGATGAGAATAAAGAACCTCATGTTATAAAGGATTTCTTTGTTCCACCAGGAGGTTCAAGAAGCAATGATACGTATGATGACAGACTCACAGAGGAGCTTCCTTTTGATGTGAATATTATTCATGTTAATGCAAGTGAATTCATGGTAGCATATTTAAGCCTTGGAAAAGAAGTATGGGATTACAGATATAACATAGGATACTGGGCATGGGAGCTGGAGACATTTCCAGAAGAGTGGCTTCCGGCATTCAAGCTTGTTGATGAAGTCTGGACACCGTCTGATTTCGTTACGAATACTTTGAAGAAATATACAGACAAGCCTGTGATAACAGTCCCACACTGTGTTGCACCGCAGACAGATACTGTGAAGTTTGATAGAAAGCATTTTAATCTTCCGGAAGATAAGTTCTTATTCCTTGTAATGTATAACAGTGGAAGTGTTATGGAAAGAAAGAATCCGCTTGCCGCTATTAAAGCATTTAAAGAAGCGTTCTGCAAAGATGAACAGATGAAAGAAAAATACAAGGATGTCGGACTTGTTATCAAGATAAGCGAGGCAGAATTATCTGCAGAAGATGAAAAGATTATTGGTTCTGTAATAGAGGACTGCGACAACATTTATTATATGTGTGGTCATATGGGAAGATGTGAGGTTAATACACTTCTTGCAGATGTGGATGTGTATGTTTCACTTCACCGTTCAGAAGGCTTCGGACTTGTTATGGCTGAGTCAATGTATGTTGGTACACCTGTTATTGCAACTGACTGGTCAGGCAATACAGAGTTTATGAACAGTGATACAGCATGCATGGTCGGTTACGACATGATAGAGCTTGATAAGGACTATGAGCCGTTCAAGAAGGGCAATGTATGGGCTGATGCACATGTTGATGAGGCAGCAGACTATATGAGAAGGCTTTATGAGGATAAGGACTTCTACGAAAGAATTGCTGGGAATGGTCAGAAATATGCAAGGGAACATCTGGCGTATAAGCGTTCTGCTGATATTGTCAGCGAGAGGTTAAAGAAAATTCATGGAGAGAATTGATTGACAGGGAAATGAATGCGTAATATTATCAGTAATCGATATTTTGTAAAAAGATGATATATAGAAGGTAGTTATGAAAAAATTTAAACCAATAATAAGATGTGTAATATTCTTAGTGGGACTTGCAGCTATAATGGGAGTGATTGATTTTGCCTGCGTACAGACAGGCTATGTTAATTACATTTTAAGAAATGTGTGTGCTAAGGATAATGGTACTGATTATGATACAGTTGTAATCGGAGCATCACATGCAAGAGCATCATCTGATCCGGAGCAGATTGATAAGAATGCGGGAACATATTCGATTAATATGGCAATTCCGGGGGAAACAGTAAAAGATTCGTATTATGTACTCGAAGAGACATGCAGAACTAATGATATTAAGACAGTTATTCTTGATATTGATTATCAGTATTATTTCAATCCTCCTAAAGAAGGATTCTATACTGAACAGTTTATCCAGTGCCAGATGAACTGGGGTTCATATGTAAAGTGGCAGTATATATATGATAACATGAATCGTATGGAAATAAGAAATGTTTTCACAAGAAGACAGGCATGTATGTTTACGCCGTCTAATATGAAAGATAATATTGAACAGAAATTATCAAAGGGTTACAAAGATGCAGATATTTATTCTCTTGATGTAGATGGTGGAACATACGCTGGAAGAGGCTATTTCTATATTAAGCCTGTTAGTGGAGAACTGGCAGGTAAAGAACTTATAAAAAGCTGGAGTGTAAGAAGCAGAGAGCAAATTACAGGTTATCCTCTGAAGTATATTAAGAAAATAATAAAATATTGCAGAGATAATGATGTTGATCTTATCGCAGTAACATCTCCAATAACTCCAAGCAGTGTAGGTACTCTTCATATGGAGAATGTTCATAATACAATAAATAATCTGCTGGCAGAGAATGGAATCTTCTATTATGATTTCAACATGGCAAGACAGGATGTACTGCCAAGAACAGATTCAGACTTTGTTGATAAAGAAGGACATATGAATGGGGATTTTGCAAAAAATTATTCAGAACTTCTTGGCAAAGTAATCAAGGAACACAAACAGGGAGCAAGAGATATCAATAAATATTTCTACAGTTCATATCAGGAAATGTATAATACTGATGCAGGGATGTACGGGGTAGTGGAGAAATAAAATGTCATTTACAACAGCGTTATTTTGGTTTTTTATATTAATTGGAGTAGTTATATATTATGTACTCCCATCAAAAGTAAGGTGGATATGGTTACTGGTTTTAAGTTATCTGTATTATTTTTCATTCAATGTGAAGAATAGTCTGTTCATGGTTGCAGCATCGCTAGTTATATATATTGCGGCATTAGCAATGGAACACATACAGGATAAGTCAGATGCATATCTGAAAGAACACAAGGCAGAGATTGACAGGGAACAGAAGAAGAAACTTAAGAATTCTGTTAAGCATAAGAAGAGAATAATACTTGTAATAGCAATGCTTATTAATTTCGGAGTACTTGCAGTATTAAAATATGGTGGTTTTATCACAGGCAATATTACAGCAGTTCTTAATAAGATAGGAATTGACAAGACTGTGTATGCATTAAGCAATTATGTAATGCCGCTTGGTTTATCATTCTTTACATTCCAGTCAATATCTTATGTTATTGACATATATCAGGGAAAATACAGAGCAGAAAGGAATCCATTCAGGATATGTCTTTTTGTATCGTTCTTCCCTCAGATTATGCAGGGACCTATTGGAAGATTTGATAAGCTGCAGAAAACACTTTTTACAGGTAATGCATTTAATCTTCAGAATATACAGTTTGGTATTCAGAGAATATTCTGGGGACTGTTCAAGAAGATGATTCTTGCAGACAGGGCTGGAGTATTTGTGGCAATGATATTTAACAAGCCTGATGAATACGGTGGAGCAATGGCAATAATAGCGGTGCTTATGTATTCAATCCAGTTATATGCGGATTTTTCGGGTGGTATTGACATAGTAATCGGTGTTGCGCAGCTTTTTGGTGTAACTATGGATGAGAACTTCAGACAGCCATATTTCAGTAAATCAATAGGTGAATTCTGGAGAAGATGGCATATAACACTTGGTACATGGATGAAGGATTATGTATTTTATCCATTCTGCTTATCAAAGGCTATGAATAAGTTTGGCAAGTGGGGAAAGAAGCATCTTGGTGACCATGTTGGCAAGACGCTTCCTATATGTCTTTCTAATCTTCTGATATTCTTTATAGTAGGTATATGGCACGGAGCAGAATGGCGTTACATCATGTATGGTATGTATAATGGTGTAATAATAGCATTCAGTAACCTTGTAGAGCCACTTTATAAAAAATGCTTACATGCATGTCATATTAACCCACATAAGAAGTGGTGGCAGTGTGTGCAGATATTAAGAACATTTATACTTGTTAATATCGGATGGGTATTCGATTGCAGTGCAGCAGGTATGGGTTCTGCAGTCAGAATGATAAAACGAATGATTACAGACTTAAGATTTGACCAGCTTAACGCTGTAATGTTCAAGAGTATTGGTTTAAAGCCGGCCGATTACATAATTCTGGCAATCGGATGCATTGTTGTATTAATAATTAGTATCCTGAAGGAAAGAGGAGTACAGATAAGAGCTGCCGTAGCAGCAAAGCCAATAGCTGTAAGATGGCTTATTTATTACGGCCTTATAGTAGCAATATTTGTTCTGGGATATGCAAGTGATGCTGGAAGTGGATTCTTATATGCGAATTTCTGACAGCCATAATTAAATGGAGGATTTATGAAACATTTAAAGGAAATGTATGAATACAGAGAAATGATATTTTCTCTGGTAAAGAAGGACTTACGAGGAAGATACAAGGGCTCGGTGCTAGGATTTATGTGGACATTTATTAATCCGCTGTTACAGCTTTTAGTGTTCACACTGGTTTTCTCAATAATTATGAGAGCCAATTATGAGCAGTATTATCTGTTCCTTTTCGTAGCGCTTGTACCATGGATGTTTTTCGGCTCAAGTGTTCAGGATGGTTCAACATGTATAATGCGTGAATCTAACATGGTTAAGAAAATATATTTTCCAAGAGAGGTTATTCCAATATCTACAGTAACAAGTGCATTCATTAATATGATTCTTACATTTGTTGTTGTGTTTATCGTTCTTCTTATTTCAGGAAGAGGGATTAATCCGGTTGCATTATTATATCTTCCTGTTGTAATGATTGTTGAATATATATTATGTCTTGGAATTGGACTTATAGTTTCTGCACTTACTGTTTATTTAAGAGATTTACAGTACATTCTTGGAATTGTAGTTATGGCATTACAGTACATGACACCAGTTATGTATGGCGTTGATATGGTGGAAAATGCTAATGTTCCACAGATATTAAAGACAATATTTAACTTAAATCCAATGACACCAATCATCAATATATACAGACAGATTCTTTATTATAAGGAAATTCCAGATTTGTCTACATTATTGGTTGCTATTATAACAGGCGTTGTTTTCGTTATTCTGGGAGCAATTATATTCAGAAGACTTCAGCGCGGATTCGCAGAAGAGTTTTAATGTTTAAGAAAGTGAGATAAGTATGCTTAACAACGAGAATTCAATCGAAGTAAGGAATGTATCCAAAAGCTTTAAAGTGTATTTTGATAAAGGCAATGAACTTAAAGAGAAAATGCTGTTCTGGAAAAGAAACAGATATGAAAACAGAGTTGTTCTTAATGATATAAGCTTTACAGTAAAGAAGGGTGAGGCAGTAGGTCTTATTGGAAGAAACGGCTGTGGTAAGAGTACAACACTTAAGCTGTTGACTAAGATTATATATCCTGACAGCGGTTCTATTGAAATGTGCGGAAGAGTTTCAAGTCTTCTTGAACTTGGAGCAGGATTCCACCCTGATATGAGCGGAAGAGAGAATATATACACCAATGCTGCGATATTTGGTCTTACCAAGAAAGAGATAGATGAAAGACTTGAGGATATTATTGCATTTTCAGAATTACAGCAGTTTATTGATAATCCTGTAAGAACATATTCATCAGGTATGTACATGAGACTTGCATTCTCAGTAGCTATTAATGTTAATGCAGATATCCTTCTTATTGATGAGATTCTTGCTGTAGGTGATGCGAATTTCCAGGCAAAATGTTTCAACAAGTTAAGAGAGATTAAGGCTAACGGAACAACTATTATTATCGTATCACATGCCCTTGGCCAGATTGAAGAGATATGTGACAAGTCAATATGGATTAAAGATGGCCAGATTGAGCAGGAAGGTGATCCGAGAGAGGTTGATATTGCTTATCTTGATTATATGAATCAGGAAAGATTAAGCAAGGACGAGCAGGAGAGAGCCAGAATCTTAAGAATTGAAGCAGAGCAGAGAAGACTTAAGAAGGCTGAGGAAGAGAATAAAGAAGGTGGTAACGATAAACGTTACGGAAGTTTCGAGGCAAGAATTAATGACGTTATCTTGTCTTGTGATGACGGCAAGAGGACAGAAACTCTTGAAACAGGAAGAAAAGCTGTGATAGAGATAGATTATTCTGTTGAGACTCCGGTAAAAGATGTTCATGCAAGATATATGATTTACAGAATTGATGGTCAGTTATGCAGCGGAAGCAGTACTAAGATAGACAGACTTGATGCATTTGACCTTGACAAAGATGGAAAGATTGTTATTGAGTTTGACAGTATGACACTTACAAGAAGCCAGTACTGGGTAGATATTGTGCTTGAAAAAGCAGATGGGACACCAATTGATTACTATAAAGAAGCAGCAAGGTTTAATGTTGTATCAGGAATTGAAGATATGGGTGTTGCGAGAATTGAACATACATGGAAGAACTGTTAATTGAAAGGTAGTGGCTATGAAAAAAAGTGATAATGTAATTAATATACAGCTTTCAGATAATCAGGGAAAACTTCATATCAGAATTGCAGGCTGGTATATTCCTAAGGATTTTGATGATTATTCATTCGAATTACTTATTAATGGGAAAAAGACAGAGTGCAGTGCCGAGCATATAACAAGAGAAGATAAATTGGATCTTCTTATAAGTAATAATCTTAAGAGAGACTGTAAGATAGGATTCATTATTAAAGCGGATGTTAATAAGAACGATGTTAAGCGTATTGAATTATATGTCGTTGATGCAGGGGCAAGAAGTCAGATTGCAAGTGTTGATGAGAAGGATGTTGTGTATACGGTACAGGATCAGATATTACAGTATAATATAGACAGAATATGGTCAGAAAAGACTACTGATGGTAAGCAGGTTTACAGGGTAGCAGGATGGGTTGTTGCACAGGAAGGTGATGTGGCAATCAATATGACGGATGTTAATAATAATCCGCTTGAATTCAAGAATATGCGTTGTGAGCGTCTTGACTTAATTGCCAACGGTTATACAGAAGACGAGAAGAAAGCAGTTGGATTCACTATCACAATAGATGAGAAACCGGGATATGTATTACATTTTAAGTCAGATGTTAAGAATATCGACATTAATGTAGATGAAGAGATTAAGCGACAGAGAAGAATTTACAATATAGATAAGACCAAGAGAATGATTAAGGCTATCACACCACATAATGTGGCACGCCTCTGTCATCATATAAGATTATATGGATTTAAAGATCTTAAAGAGTATATATATGGCGGATTATATGGCGTTATGGATCAGGCTGAGATATATAAGAAGTGGTTTGCAATTCATAAAGCTACACAGGAAGAGCTGGATAATCAGAAAAAGGTGAAGTTTGCTTATGAACCAAAGGTAAGTATTATTGTTCCAACATATAATACACCTATTAAGTATCTCGAAGAGATGATCCAGTCAGTAATTAACCAGTCATACAGTAACTGGCAGCTTTGTATAGCAGATGGAAGCTGCGGTAATGCAAAGCTTGAGAAGGTTCTTGAAGATTATCATAAGAAAGATTCAAGAATTGTGTATAAGCTGTTAGACAGTAATAAGGGAATTGCAGGCAATACTAATGCTGCACTTGAACTGGCTGACGGTGAGATAACAGGGCTTCTTGATCATGATGACACATTAGAGCCAGATGCTTTATATGAAGTTGTTAAAGCTTTTCAGGATAAGATGGTTGATGCTGTATATACAGATGAAGATAAGATATTAGGACCGGACTGGATAAATGTTGATCCTAATTTTAAGACAGATTACAACATTGATTTGTTAAGATCACATAACTATATAACACATTTCTTCTGTGTTAAGACAGAGCTTCTTAAGGAAATCGGTGGCTTTAAGGCTGATTATGATGGTGCACAGGATTATGATGTTATATTAAGATGTACTGAGAAAGCCCGTAAGACTGAGCATATTGCCAAGATATTATATCATTGGAGAATGCATGATAATTCTACAGCAGCTAATCCGGCAAGTAAGGCATATTGCCATGAAGCAGGAAGAAAGGCTGTTGAGGACCATCTTAAGAGACTTGGAATACCGGCTAAGGTTGAACTTAGTAAGTTATTCGGAGGGAGCAGGGTCATATATGAGACACCAGGAAATCCGCTTGTTTCAATTATAATTCCTAATAAGGATCATATTGATGATCTTGATAAATGTGTACGTTCACTGTTTAATGTCAATACTTATAAGAACATAGAAGTTATTATTGTTGAGAATAACAGTACGCAGAAAGAAACATTTGAATATTATGACAGTATTGAGAAGGAATATTCTAATGTGAAGGTATTGATGTGGAAGAGCGGATTTAACTATTCTGCAATTAATAATTTCGGTGTTAAGGAAGCAAAGGGAGATTATATCTTACTTCTTAACAATGATACTGAAATGATTGCACCGGATTCTATATCAGACATGCTTGGCTATTGCATGCGTCCGGATGTGGGAATTGTTGGTGCCAAGTTATTATATCCAGACAGAACAATCCAGCATGCTGGTGTAATTATCGGACTTGGTGGAATTGCAGGACATGCATTCATAGGTCTTGATGCTAACCAGTACGGATATATGTCAAGAGCATATCTTTCAAGCGATTATTCTGCGGTTACAGCTGCATGCCTTATGACATCAAGGGAAATATATAACGAGGTAGGCGGTTTGTGTGAACAATATGCAGTTGCATTTAATGATGTTGATTTCTGCATGAAAGTCAGAAGCAAGGGATACCTTGTGGTATATGATGCATTTTCACAGTGGTATCATTATGAATCTAAGTCAAGAGGATATGAAGATACTGAAGAAAAGCAGTTAAGATTCAAAGGCGAGATTGACACATTTAAGAGCAAATGGCAGAAAGAATTAGATGAAGGAGATCCTTTCTATAACAGGAATTTCCCTCTTAACACAGAATCATATACACTGGAATTAGAGTAATTATCAGAGGTAAAAATGTTTTTAACGAGAGCAGCGCAGATTATTAGAAAAGAAGGCTTTAAGACATTTGGGTATGCATTACAACAGAAGATGCATCAGAATATGACAGATGAGAAAGCTTATAGCATTTATCAGAAAAAAATTACACCAAAACAGCGTATTACTGATAATAAGGCTGACTGCACAGCAATATGCAGACATAGTGGAAGCTATGAAAGCATGCTGGCAGCAGTGTCTGCAATGGATACTGAATATATAGCCGTGTGTGATGAAAGCTGTGAATTCGATAAAGATTATACAGCAATTGTTTCACATTATATAAGGATTCAGAAAAGGGCAGGACGCAGTCTTATATATATATATACTGATTCGGAAAAGTATAATCAGGAAGCTGGATGCGGACTTCCTGACTGTAAGCCTGATTATTCATGGGATACACTGTTATCTTACAATTATATTGGCGATGCATTTGTTGCAAAGAAGAATGCTCTTATAGATGCTATTAATGAATGTAAGAATCATGGCGCGGTTGATAATATTAATTATTATGAATTGTCTTTAATGATTCTTTCAGAATGTAAGACGACAGATGTTGGACATATCCATCAGGTGCTTGTTAAGGACATAAGAATTGATAGTAAATCAGACAAGATTGCTGACGTCGGAATGGCAGCTTTTAAGAAAATGCTTCTGGAAAGTTCAGAAATTAATGTGAACATCGCAGCAGATAAGCATGATTCAGCAGTTGAGCATGTGCATTATATTCCGGATGACAATGATTTGGTGAGTATAATTATTCCATCAAAGGATAATCCAGACATATTAAAATGCTGTTTTCAGAGTATCCGTAAGTTCACGAAATATATTAATTACGAAATCGTTGTTGTTGATAACGGAAGTAATGACAGCAACAGAAAAGAGTATGAGAAGCTTGTAGATACATTTGAAGGACAGGCATCATATGTATATGAAAAGGCAGATTTTAATTTCTCACATATGTGTAATATTGGAGCAGCTAAAGCAAAAGGTAATCTGTTGCTGTTCCTTAATGATGACATTGAAATAATCGGACAGGATTATGAAGACACAGACTGGCTTTCAGTACTTGCCGGACAGGCAAAGCAGGAAAGTACCGGTGCTGTTGGTGCAAAGCTTCTGTATCCGGACTCATCATATATCCAGCATGTGGGTGTGATTAATTATGAATCAAGCTGTTTTGCACATCTGTATGCGAAGGCAGTAGATGATGAGAATATCAAGGCTCACAGAAATTACGCTGATTATGACTGCCTGTGTGTTACAGGAGCATGCTTTATGCTTGAAAAGGCTAAATTCGATAAAGCTGGTGGATTTGATGAAGCATTTGAAGTGACACATAATGATGTTGATATATGCCTGACTTTGTATGAACAGGGATATTACAATGTCTTAAGAAATGATGTGGTTCTTTTTCATCATGAATCATTCTCAAGAGGTGATGATGAGGTTGATGAAGAAAAGAACAGACGTAATATGTATGCAAGGGATATGACATATGAAAAACATCCTAAGCTTGAGAAATATGACCCTTTCTATAGTCCACTTCTTACGCAGACGGAGAATAACTACAGATTTGGAGATGAGATATATTCTGTAATATACAGAAAACCTCAGAAAGCTGACAGATTAAAGCCGGCTGCAGGATATATGGAAGTATCACCTACAGTTAAGGTGACAGAAACAGGATATCATGATGATATGCAGCTTAGGGGATTTGCATATAACGGAAATAAAGTGTATTATAATCCCGTAATTTTTCTGTGTAATGAACAGAATTGTTATAGGATTAAGGCACAGTCAGTATGTGACAGAGTATTTCATTTAAGAAAAGGGGCAGATAAGAATATTAACTACGCACCGTTTTTTTGTGGAATAGATACAACAGATATGGAATGCGGCACATATAGATGTGTTATCAGAGGTAATGGCAAATATTACGATGCACAGGCACGTATCGTGATTAATGATGAAGATGAAGATAGTATTGCACAATAAGGAGGATTATATGAAGACTACAGCACTTATTATGGCAGGTGGTAAGGGAGAGCGTTTCTGGCCAAAGAGCCGTGTTAATATGCCAAAGCAGTTCCTTTCTCTTACAGATGACGGAAAGACTATGATACAGCTCACAGTTGAGCGAATCAGCCCATTGGTTGATATTAAGGATGTTTATGTTGCAACTAACAAGAACTACAGAGAACTTGTAAAGCAGCAGCTTCCTGGTATTCCAGAGGAGAATATCTTATGTGAGCCTGTTGGAAGAAATACAGCACCATGTGTAGGTCTTGGAGCAGTTCATGTTGCAAGCAAATATGATGATGCAGTTATGATTGTACTTCCATCAGACCATCTTATTAAGAATAATGAAGTATTTGCAGATACATTTAAAGAAGCTGTTCAGATTGCAGAAGAGGGTGCTAACCTTGTAACAGTAGGTATTACTCCGAATTATCCAGAGACAGGCTATGGTTATATTAAGTATAATCAGGCAGATAAGAAGAACAATGCTTATTCAGTTGAGAAGTTTGTTGAGAAGCCAGACCTTGAGACAGCTAAATCATACCTTGCTGACGGAACATATCTGTGGAATAGTGGAATGTTTGTATGGAAGGTATCTACAATATTAGGCTGCTTTAAGAAGTTCATGCCGGATACATATGAAGGCTTATTAAAGATTAAGGCAGCAGTGGGAACAGCAGATGAAAATGCAGTGCTTGAGGCAGAATTCCCTAATCTTGAGTCACAGTCAGTTGACTACGGTATTATGGAGAAGGCAGATTCTATATACACTCTTCCAGGTAATTTCGGCTGGGATGATGTAGGCTCGTGGCTCGCAGTAGGAAGAATCAAGAAGAATGATGATAACAGCAATGTAATTAACGGCAATGTAGTTGCGGTTAATACCAAGGGCTGTGTAATTGAGGGCGGCGAAAAACTTATTGCCACAGTTGGTTTAAGAGATATCGTAGTTGTCGATACTAAGGATGCAACTCTTATTACAACTAAAGAGAATGCAGGCGAAATCAAGCAGGTACTTGCAAAGCTTCGTGAAGAAGGAAAGAATGAGTATCTGTAGAAGATAGTATGAAGATACATATGCTTAAAACAAGGCGTTTGGAGGAACTATAATGACAAAGGAACATGTCAATACTAATCATACATTTGCGATATGCGCTTATAAGGAGAGTCCATATCTCGAAGAGTGTATTACATCACTTATGGAACAGACTGTAAAGTCAGAGATATTTATTGCTACATCTACACCTAATAAGTATATTGACGACATAGCAGCAAAATATAATTTAAAGGTGTATGTCAATGAGGGAGAAAGCGGAATTACACAGGATTGGAATTTTGCTTATTCTAAAGTACAGACAGATTATGTCACTATAGCTCATCAGGATGATAAATATGCGCCTGAATATGTAGAGAATCTGTTAGCGTATACAGCTAAAGCTAAAAAGCCGCTGCTTTTCTTTACCGATTATGCAGAGATAAGAAATGGCAAGATTGTAACAACCAACAAGATTCTTAAAGTAAAGAGAATAATGCTTTTCATAATGCGTCCAAAGGCAATGTGGGGAAGCAGATTTATAAGAAGAAGAGTGTTATCGCTTGGCTCACCAATATGTTGTCCATCAGCAACATATTACAGACCTAATCTTATGAAGCAGGTATTCCTTAATGGATTCAGAGCTGATGAAGACTGGGAAGCATGGGAGAGATTATCAAAGCTTAAGGGAGACTTTATATTCTGTAATAAGATACTCACATATCACAGAATACATGAGGACTCAGAGACAACTAAGATTCTTAATGATAATAAGAGATCTGAAGAAGATTACATTATGTACCAGAAGTTCTGGCCCAAATGTATTGCTAAAATGCTTACTAAGGCATACAGCAAGAGTGAAGAATCTAATGATATGAAGCAGGGATAGGAGTTAACGATGAAAGAATACGATGAGGCAACCCTTAAAAAGGTACAGCAGACAGAGATGGAAATTCTTAGAGATTTCATCAAAGTGTGTGACGAGAATAATCTTACATGGTTTGGTGATGCCGGATCAGGAATCGGGGCAATAAGACATAAGGGATTCATTCCATGGGATGATGATATTGATGTAATGCTTCCTAGAAAAGATTTCGACAAGATGATTGAAGTTATTAAAAGAGATTACAGCGATAAGTATTCAATTGCCAATGTTGAAACAATGAAGAATTATCCATTGATGACAACAAGAATTATGATGAAAGGAACAACATTTATAGAGGAACCTCTTAAGAATATCAAATGTGATCTTGGAATATTTCTTGATGTGTATCCGCTTGATAATATATCAGATGATGAGGAAGAACTTAAAAAGCAGGCTAAAGCTGCCTGGTTCTGGAGCAAGCTTCTTATTCTCAGACATGTTGCGTTCCCGGTACTTCCTTATAAGGGAGTTAAGGCTAAGATAACACATATTGCAACAGCAATTATTCATGCCGGACTTGTTGTGTTCAGAATTTCACATAACTGGATTGCTGGCAAATGCTTAAAGATTGCATCAAGATATAATGATGTGGATACTAAGAGAATGGCATTCTTATTTGATACAGATCCATATTATCATATAATGTTAAAGGATGAGATATATCCATTACAGATGTATGATTTTGAAGATATTAAGATGCCTCTTCCAGCCAACGAAGATGAGAAGTTAAGAAATATGTATGGAGATTATATGCAGCTTCCTCCAGTTGAAAAGAGAAAGAATCATTACCCATATAAATTGGAATTTAAAGACTAAGAGGTATATATGAATATTATTTCAAGAATAATGGGTGTGGATAAGACACCAGAAGATAAGTACAAATATATCTGGTTTACAATGGGAACAGCATGTTTCGCACTTGCCACGCTTGTTATGACAATTGTTATAAGCCGTTTCTTAGGTGAGGCTAAAGCGGGAATGTTCTCGATTGGTCTTTCAATTGCACAGTGGCTTGTTACAATAGCCTATTTCGAAATAAGAACATATCAGGTTACTGATGTTAAGAATGAGTATCCTTTTGGATATTATTTCACTTTAAGACTTATGATGTGTCTTATAACATTTCTGGCAAGCATAGTATACGTTGTATTTAACGGCTACAGTCCGGAGAAAGTTACTGTTATATTGCTTGTATGTATCTATAAGATACTTGATTCGGTAGCTGATACATTTGAAGGTGAATTCCAGAAAGAGGAAAGAATAGATATGTCCGGTAAATCAGAGTTTTACAGGATATTCTTCAGTATACTGGTTCTTGTTGTAACAGTAATTATAACAAGAAATCTGATATTCTCTCTGATATGTATGAATGTAGTTGCATTGCTTATAATTCTGTGTCTTGATGCATCTGTTGCAGCAGGCAGGGTTAAGATATGTATTGTCAGGGATTACAGAAGAGTTTTCGTACTTTTTAAAGTGTGTCTGCCTCTTGCTATAAGCACATTTTTAAGTAACTATATTATCAATTCATCGAAATTATCTGTTGACAGAATGTTAGGTGATGCAGCACAGCTGTATTATACGGCGGTATTCATGCCTAATATGGTAATTAATCTGTTTAGTGGTATAATATTTAAGCCGATGCAGACATCAATGGCTGTTAATTATTATGAGAAGAAGTATAAGAATTTCTGGCACATAATATTCAGGATGTTTGCTATAATAGCAGGATTTACACTTATATGTGAGGTCGGGGCATATATACTGGGAATACCGGTTCTGTCATGGCTTTATGGTGTTAATCTTAAGGATTACAAGATGACACTGCTTCTGCTTCTGTTATGTGGAGGCGTTAATGCGGTCAATATAATATTCTATTATGTACTTGCCATAATGCGAAAGCAGAAATACATGACTATTCTGTATCTTATTGTATGCGGAGTTGCGCTGATTATTATGGATCCGATTACAGGCAGACTTGGTCTTAACGGAGCTGCACTCGGCTATCTGATACTTGTTGTGTTATTAGGCGTATTATTGATGGGATATATCTTATACCAGATTAGAAAGGATAGAAAAAGACAATGAGCCAGAATGAACAGTATGATCCAAAGGTCCTGAGAAAGTTACAGCTTGCAGAATTAGAGGTGTTTAAAGATTTTATTAAAATATGTGATGAGAACGGACTTTCATATTTCCTGTTTGCAGGATGTGCAATCGGAGTTGAGAGACATAAAGGATTTATTCCATGGGATGATGATATAGATATCGGAATGCTCAGAGATGATTATGAGAAGGTTCTGAAGATATATAGAGAGAAATACACAGATAAGTATGTAGTACTTGATATAGATTCACAGGAAACATTTCCTTTCTATAATGCAGAGATAGCAAGAATTGGAACTAAGAATATACCATATGTATTCAAGGATGCTAAGGTTCCTATGGGAATTGATATTGCGCTTTATCCTTATGATAATGTTCCTGATGATGCCAAGAAGAGAAGAAGACAGAGATCATCAGTATTCTTCTGGAGCAAGTTAAGAATATTAAGAGAATTCAAGAAACCTGTGCTTTTCATGCATGGATGGAAGAGAAAAGTTGTAAGTGCAATGTGTATAGTAATGAACAGATTACTTACATGGACACATTTCTCAAGAAAATTCATCAACAGACGTTATATGAAGAGCGCACTTAAGTATAACAATGAGAAGACAAGATGGGTTGCATGTTTCTTTGGTGAGATGGATCCTTTAAAGCAGGCTATAAAGTTAGATGACCTGTTCCCATTGGTTGAAAAGCCATTTGAAGATATAATGGTTAAAGTCCCTAAGAATAATGATGCATTTCTTAAGAGAATGTTTGGCGATTATATGAAGATGCCACCAGTAGAGAGCAGAAAGAATCATGTACCTGAGGTTCTGGAGTTCGGACCATTTGATGAGGAGCTGAAAGATATTGATATTTAAAGCATGGACAATTATGGAGAAAATATGAAAAAACTTATAATAATTCCAGCATATAACGAGAGCGAAAGTATAGAGAAGACAGTCAGAGATATTATAGAGAATGCACCATCATTTGATTATGTAGTTATCAACGACTGCTCAACTGATAATACACGACAGATATGTGAAGATAATGGATTTAATATTGTTAATCTGCCAGTTAATCTGGGAATAGGCGGAGCTGTTCAGACAGGATATCTGTATGCAGAAAGATATGGATATGATATTGCTGTACAGGTAGATGGTGATGGACAGCATGATGCGAAATTCCTTGGAGAGATGGCTGATTATCTTGAAAAGAATGACCTTGATATGGTTATAGGTTCAAGATTTATTGAGAAACAGGGTTTCCAGTCTTCTAAGGCAAGAAGAATTGGAATTAATTATTTTACAGGATTGATAAGGTTATGTACAGGTCAGAAAATAACAGATCCTACATCAGGATTAAGACTTATAGGAAGACGTACAATAGAACAGTTTGCCAAGAAGTATCCTAAGGATTATCCGGAGCCGGAAACAGTTGTGGCAATATTAAAGAAAGGTTTTAAAGTTGATGAGATTCCCGTTGTCATGAGAGAAAGACAGGGTGGAAGTTCGTCAATAACTCTTAAGAAATCTGTTTATTATATGGTTAAGGTTACACTGGCAATATTGTTTGAGAATTTCAGAGGAGATAAGCATAGATGAGTATAAGAATTAAATGTGTTATAATTGCTGTTCTTATATTAGGGCTGTTAAAGATTTTAGGTCTTATCAAGAAGAACAAATTGGAATTAAAATATGCGCTTTCATGGCTTTTTCTGGAACTTGGAATATTGATAATTACATTAATACCTAATCTGCTTAATGTTATATCAAAGGTACTAGGAATATATAATGAGATTAATATGCTGTTCTTTTTGGGATTTGTCTTTATTATACTTGTTATATTCTCACTTACGATGTCGCTTTCAAGAAACTCAGAAAGAGTTAGAAAGATGGCACAGGAGATTGCTTTGAATAGTTACGCTAATAATAAGAAAAATGGTTCAGACATGGATTAATGTCTGAACCATTTTTTTAATATGTTTCTGGTTAAATTTTCGACTCTGCGTTCTATAAAGATATGCATGAGAAGGGCGAGTGCAATATCTATGACTACGGCAGTAATAATGTTGATAAAAGGATTGATTGGTTCGCCTCCCATCACATTTACAATGCACTGCTGGATAGGAAATCCTATAAGATACATGCAGTAAGAGCTGTCACCTAATATTTCTGTTTTCTGAAAATGCTGATGTCTGCTTATGAACATTACATAGAACATAAAGTAAGGAACGCATATCCATATGGCAAGAGCTGAAAGACTCTTAATTGGGAATACAAGCACAAATAAAATAATTGAAGCTACGAACAAAATCTCTGGCTTCTTAATGTTAAGGAGATGTTCTCTGTTAATCCAGTACTGGATACCAAGCCAGAATGAGATAGCCGGACATAAAGCATCATAAAGAGATGATATGAGGCTCTGTAACAGGAAAGCACCTAATATAACAATAACTGATAAAACAAGCATTATACGGTTTACAATATTATCTTTATTCTTAAAGATTTTATAAAAAATGTAGCAGAATAGATAACATAAGAATTCAACAGGGAGTGTCCATAAAGCACCATTCACAGTAGGCATATATATGTTATTGGTAAATACACCAGGCAGGTCATGCTGTAAAATCAGTATTCCGTTCAACAGATATTTCCATGTAAGTATATTGGAAAAGTAATCTTTAACCGGTAGTGTTGTAAATACAGGTCCTATAATGAATATTGATATAAGTACAACCAGTATAAGCATAGGGAGAAGTTTAAACAGTCTCTTTAATAAGAAAACGGGAAAACTTTCATTACGCTCGCATGATTTAGCAATATAGAAGCCTGAACCAAAAAAGAAGACTGCAACGGCAAGAAAGCCCCATGTATTGATATTAATAAGATTAAGGTGGTGGCTGTCTATATACTGCTGCGATGAAGCGCCCAGCGATAATGCAAATGAATGGGATATAATAACCATCAAAGCTGCAATAAATCTAATAAAATTGTAATTATAATTCTTAGTATTAAAATTCAAGATAATCCTCCATTAATATGTGTAATAAATGAATTATACATGAATTGAAATGTTAAGACAAGGTAAGGGACTTGTATATATTTATAATTGCATGATATAATAATACAATTAAACGTATTAGGAGATTAAAACACATGGAGAATAAATCAAAATACATAAAAGTACTGCTTCTTGTTTTGGTTGCAGTATTATTCGTATTAAGAGGAGTACATATATATAGAATTACTAATAGTAAGTCAGTGGATATATATGATTCCGGATTTGCAGCCAGACAGGAAACTTCCGGGTTAGAGAAAGGCATGGAAATAACCCAGGATATATATATTGATGGTGATTTCAATGGAATAGCACTTTATTTCAGTACCAACGCCATAAGGAATTTCTCTAAGATAACTGTAGAACTTGTGGATAAGACAACAGGCGAAGTTGTCTTTCATAAGAAAGTTAATGGTGTTGATATAAAGGATAACCAGTTTTCTAATTTTGCCGAGACAAATGTTATATCAGGTGGGAAGACTTATACGCTAAAGGTTTCTACGGATACATCAGCGAATGGAAAGAAGTTTACATTGTGGACAGATAATCAGAATATAACAGATACATCAGTGCAGTACAGCATTAACGGAGAGAAACAGAATGGTGCACTTTGTTATGCAGTTTTAAGAAATTACCACCATACTGATAATTATGGTGTGTTTGCAGTAAGAATGGTATTTATGACGCTGCTTCTTATGCTTGTATGCGGATTAATTATTGTTGGACCAAAGAAAATGTGTGAATTCATATTTGATAAAAAATTCTATATAGCTGTTGGAATATTTCTGATTCTTGTTATTATGAGAGTGAATTTTTCATCTATAGGAATGTTTGATAATTATGTACAGCCTGGACAGGGAAGTGAGTTTGTAACGCCTGTTTATGGAGAGGCACATTCTATAAGAAGTGATGAGTGGGCTGTTTCAACACCAAGATATCTTACAGCCAAGTATACTGATTATGGTAAATACAATTATATAATTATGGGGAAGCAGACAGAAAATATAGCACAGACTGGATTGTATAAGTCATATTCAGCACTGGCTAAACCGCAAACATGGGGCTATTACCTTTTTGGAGACAGCATAGGTATGTCGGTAGAATGGTGTTTCCCATTTATATTACTTATTGTTATGTCAATACAGTTCTTTTACATTATAGCAGGAAAGAATAAAGTACTGGCAGTAACCGGAGGCGTTATGGTAGCCTTTTCCGGCTACGAAATGTGGTGGATGAATGTTGAGTATCTGTCCTGCGGACTGACAGCACTTGTATGTATATATTACTTTATAAATGCAGACAAGACATGGCAGAAGATGGTGCTCAGCCCGTGTATTGCCATACTTGGCGCTGAATATATAACAATACTATATCCAGCATTCCAGGTGCCTTCAGGATATGTTTATTTTGGAATTGTAATATGGATGGTTGTAAGTTCATGGGATAATTTTAAGAAAATCAAGCTTAAGGAATGGCTTGTATTCGGTGTATCAATGTTGTTCATGGCATCAATTGTTCTTGTGTACCTTAAGGACAGAAGCACATATGTAACAGAGATAATGAATACAATCTATCCGGGATCAAGAGTTTCAACTGGTGGATATTCTATATATAAAATGTATGAATATGCAGCAACAATATTCTATCCGTTCAAGTCAACACTGAATAACAGTGAGTTTTCAATGATGGTGACATTGTTCCCATTGCCAATGATAATGGCGGTATATTGTATTATCAAACAGAAGGGAAGAGATATTCTGCTTGATATTCTGCTTGGATTGTCATGTGTATATACAATATATTGTACAGTTGGTTTCCCGTTGCTTGTTGCCAAGCTCACATTATTCAGTTATGTACCGGAAGAGAGAGCAGCAGATCTGTTAGGACTTTTACAGATTATATTATTTATAAGATGCATATATACATGCTGGCAAAACAAATATAAAGTAAATCCTGTTATTGTTGTAGTTCCAATGCTTATAAGTTCTTACTGTTGTTGGAAAGAGGCAAGAAGTGTATATGATATAACCGAATCCGGCGGATTGTTACAATATGCTGTAATTGCACTTGTTGTTGTATTTACGGTGATAACTGTTGTTGTATTCTGCGTAAGAGAGCATGACAGACTTAAGAAAATTGCATTGTTAATTCTTTCAGGAATTGTGTTCATATCAGGAATATGTTCGCTCACAATTAATATTGGAACAGATGCTATATATTCTAAACCTCTTGCTAAGAAGGTGTGTGAGATTGCAAGTGAAGATAAGGCTGGCAAGTGGGTAATGCTTGATTCATGGGTTGAATCAATGTATCTTGCTGCCTGCGGAGCTCCAACGATTAATACTTGTAATAATGTGCCTAACTGGGATCTATGGAATATTCTTGATCCACAGAAGGAAAATGAATACTGTTATAACAGATTTGCACATATGCTACTTACGCTTACAGAAGATAATACTAACGAGGAACTTGTACAGCAGGATCTTTTACAGTTGAATCTTAACTATAAAGATGCTGAGAAGATTGGTGTTAAATATATTGCGTCGAGAACTTATAATGATGATTTTGATAAGGTTCTTGGTAAATATTACAATTATTCAATATTATATGATGAATTCGGATGGAGAATATATCAGCTTAATTCATTGAAATCGGCAGCTAACTAAAAGGGAGACCAGCTATGAAGATAAAAAAAGATAAATTAATAACGATTTATCCACAATTGATATTTCTTATTGTGACATTCTGCATATTCATGCCATCATCTTTATTTCTTGGCAATATTGATCAATTCGCAGTGGGCTTCGCGGCACTTATACCGCTTCTTATCGCAGCGTCGTTAATTACGGCAGCAGTTGTTATACTGATAGGTCTGATTGTGCCAAAGAAGATATGTAACATATACGCAGCAGTTATATTTGGCGGTGCACTTGCTGCTTATGTGCAGGGAAATTTCCTTAACCCTGATTTCGGAGTCCTTAATGGAAGGCAGATTCAGTGGAGCCAGTTTAAGGTTAATGGAATTATAAGTACAGTTGTATGGATAGTGCTTATTGTTGTTCTGCCAGTTATTGTATGCTTTAAGAAAGATATAATGACAAATATAATAAAGTGGGGCAGCCTGTTTCTTTCAAGCATACAGGTTGTGACACTTGTGGTTCTTATTGTATCTTCAAAAAGAAGTGTTGATTATTCATATGTAGTTACTAAGAATGATGAGTTTGCGTTATCTTCGCAGGGCAATGTAGTGGTATTCATTGTGGATACACTGGATAATGAGGACGCACAGAATTATGTTATCGACAGATACTGTGAAGAATTAAAAGATTTTACTTATTTTGATAATATGATAGGCGGAGGTGCACCAACAGCTCTAGGAGTTCCACTTATGCTTACAGGTTATCAGTATGATACAACACAGTCTCTGGCTGATTACAGAAAGAAAGCATATGAAGAAGGTTCGCTTATTCAGGACATGTCAGATAACGGATATGATGTTAAGTTGTATACTTCAAGTGAGTATCTTAATGGAGTTAATCAGGAGGCAGTAGCCAATACTGAAGGTGGACAGAAATACGGAATATCAGACAAAGTTCAGTTCTTTAAGAATATATATAAAATGTCGGCATTCTATGCATTTCCACAGATTATAAAACAGTATTTCTGGTTTTATGGTGATGATTTTGCAGCATGTCAGGCTCCAAAGAATAACAATATTATTCAATATGAACTGGATGATTCACAGTTGTATGTTGATTTTAAGAATAATGGCGGTATAACAGTTGATGCTGGAAATAAAACATTTACACTGTATCATATGGTAGGGGCACATGCACCTTATGAGATGAATGAACAGTGTGTAGATGTGGGAGAAACAGAGACTTCTCTTGATAAGCAGATACAGGGTGTGTTCAGATATATTAATGAATATATGCAGCAGATGAAGGATAAAGGTGTGTATGATAACAGCACAGTTATAATTACAGCCGACCATGGCGGATATAGATTGTATGAACGTCCTGCTGTATTTGTGAAAATGGCTGATACACATAATGATGTAATGCAGGTTAATTCAGATTCTGTAACATTTAAGAATCTGTATGCTACTTATGGCAAGGCAGCACTTGGACAGAAGAGTAATTATGGGAATACGCTTTTTGATATGGCTGGCGTTTCTCAGGCAAGATATCATGTAGCACCATGGGATGTGTCAAAAGGTATGTACCCGGCAGATGAATATCTTAAAAACAGAGAGTATTCGGTGTTCAGAATAGATGGGGACGCTGTTAATCCACAGATATCTGTAATTAAAGATGAGCAGCAGATGAAGAATATTAATAATTAATGATGAAGCAGCAGCTAAGCCTGGAAGGTTTATAGCGGCTGCTTTTATACTGGTAATTTAGTTTATTATCTGATATAATCCATTTTGTTCACGCAGATGGACAAAAATATGACCGAATGAATAAACTGTGAGAGGGGATATTTATGAACGAGAATAACCAGCTGGTTCGTGCTTTAGGGCTTAAAGAATCAATTAGTATGACAATTGGAACCGTTGTAGGTGTAGGGCTTTTTACCTGTGGTTCAGCACAGATAGGAAGTGTAGGATCATGGATAATAGGATTCACATTTGTTGCACTTCTTATATCTATATGGCCATGTCTTATATATGGAGAGATGTCTGCAGCACTTCCTTGTGCGGGTGGAACATATAATTATGCCAAGAGAGGACTTAACAGAGTATGGGCTAATATGGCAGGATGGCATTATATAGTATCTGTTGTAGCTATTGGTGCAGGTGAGACGCTTGCATTTGCCAATTATTTTAAGATTCTTATGGAACAGCTTGGAATAAGCATTGTTAAGCTTGATTCAAGAATTATAGCTATTATCCTTGTTGCAGTTTTCCTTATTCTTAATTTCAGAGGTATTGAGCAGTCAGGTAAGGCACAGACAGCATTTATGTTTTTCTTCTGGGGCTGTTCAGTGTGCTGGTTCCTTTATATGATACCTAAGGTTCATGTTGAATATTTTGGTGGAATAGCAATGAACTCATTGCCTCCATTTAATGAGATGATGTATATATTTGGTCTTGTATGGTGGTGCTATACAGGATTTGAGACATGTGTATCTATGGGAGCAGAGACTAAGTATCCACAGTATACACTTCCAAGAGCATTAAAGATTTCGGTATTTATGGTATTTGCACTTAACGCATTATTCCAGTGGTTTCTTGTAGGTCTTGTACCTAAGGAGTTTTATGGAATTCTCGCAGCGGCAGATGCTCCATATGCAGAAGGACTTAAGGCGGTCGGACTTGTTGGATTTCCTATTATACTTTTATGTATCGGTATTGCATTTGGTGGAGATTTATCTACTATTAATCCAGGAATTGCTGCACCGGCAAGATACATTTATACAATGGCAGAAGATGGCGCATTACCAAAATTCCTTGGAAAGATTCATCCGAAGTTCAAGACACCATATGTTGCTGTTATTGTGGTTGGTGTTATCAATTTTATACTTATTGCAACAGGTTCAATTAATTACATAGCATCGGTATCACTTATATCACTTGCTATATGTTATATGATAGGCTGTCTTTCATATATGGGGCTTAAGAAGAAGTATCCTGATATGAAGAGACCTTATAAGGCTCCTCTTGGAGTTGTTGGATGTATATTTACAATTGTTGTGTATTGCTTCATGTTAATATTTGCGGATAAGGCAGCACTTATTACATCAGGAATCATAACAGTATTATGTGTAATATTCTATTTTGCATATTCTCACAGAAAAGAATGTGTTATGCCGACAATTGAGGAAGAGATTGGCGTTATAGAAGAGCCGGATGAGCAGACTAAAGCTAAGATGGACAGACAGTACACCATATGGAAGGTATGCACAATTATTGTCACATGCATTGCACTTGGAATCTATATAATTCCAATGGTGCTGTAAGGAGGAAATATGAATCGTTATCAGTTTGAAGTACTTACATATATTGAAAAGAACGGTAAGAAAGAGTATCCGATGAGAACTCTTTCAGATACATTAAAGATTTCAGGAACAGCTATATCTAAAGCTCTGGATGAGTTAGAAAATGAAGCTCTTATTAAAAGATGTGAAGATCAGATGGAGATTACTGAAAGAGGTCTTGAGGCACTTGAGCCATACCGAGTAAAGAGAGCGGTTATTATGGCAGCAGGATTTGGTTCAAGAATGGTTCCTGTTACATTAGACAGACCAAAGCCAATGGTTGCTGTTAATGGAGTAAGAATTATTGATACATTACTTGATGCACTTGTTTCTGTAGGAATTAAGGATATAACTCTTGTAAGGGGTTATAAGAAAGAAAAATTTGATGAGATTCTGGAGAAGTATCCATTTATCAATCTTATTGATAACGATATATATGATAAAACCAATAATATATCATCAGCAATGGCAGCATTAGAACATATTGACCAGTGCTATTTATGTGAAGCGGACCTGTATATATCTAATCCGGCTATTATCACAAAGTATCAGTACTGCAGCAATATCCTTGGCTCTTATTCGTTAGAGACTGATGACTGGAGTTTTAAGCTTGATAATGGACATATAACAGATTATCAGAAGGGTAATACATATTGCTTTAATTATTATGGAATATCTTACTGGACAAAGGAAGACAGTGCAAGATTAAGAGAAGACTTTGCACAGGTATATAATGAAGAGCCGGAGGGCAATGATTATTTCTGGGAGTTTATTCCACTTGTGCTTCGCAAGGAAAGATATGCTGTAGAGGTAAGACCTTGTGAGAAATCAGATATTATGGAGATAGATAATTTTTATGAGCTGGTACAGTTAGATTCTTCTTATAAGGATTATCCGGGACAGGAACAGTAAATGCAGATATAAAGGGAAGGTGAATGTCTATGATATGTTATAAGGGAAAGGTTCTTACAGTTGACAGTAATGATACAGTAGCCGGTTTTCTCGTTGAGGATAAAGGAAGAATTGTGTATGTTGGTAATGAACTGCCAGAACAGTATAAGAATGTGCAGACAGTTGAACTTGGAAAGAAGGTGCTGGTTCCGGCATTCGTAGATACACATCAGCATATGGCATCATTTTCTACATTTCACGCAGGACTTAATGTTATGGATGCAGAGTCCAATGAAGAGATTGCACAGATGGTTAAAGAATTCGTGCAGTCAAGCAGTAATAAAAAAACACTTATAGCATTTGGTGCGTCACCATATTCAGTTAAAGAAGGAAGACTTATAAGCAGGGAAGAATTAGATAAGGTATGTCCTGATAAGGAAATCATGGTTGTCAAATATGATGGACATGCGTGCATAATTAACAGCAAGCTTCTTGATAAGCTGAAGGGGAAAGTAAGTAAGTTGAGAGGTTATCACGAAGATACAGGTGAGATGAATCAGGAGGCATTCTTTGAATGTTCTAATTACATTACCAATTCACTTTCTATTATTGAACTGTTTAAGAATATGCAGAGTGCCATTGATTTTCAGGCGTCTCATGGAATTGGCTGTATTCATACTGTAAGTGGTGTGGGTTTTACAGGCAATCTTGATATTACATTTGAAAAAATATTTGCAAAATCCTTAACTAATGGATTTCAGGTAAGAGTATTCCCACAGTCAATGAATGTTGATGTCGCATTAAAGAGAAAACTGCCAAGAATAGGCGGGTGTTTTGAATGTGCGCTTGACGGATGTTTTGGTTCACACGATGCAGCTATGAATGAACCATATATTGATTCTTTAGGCGGTGACGGAGTACTTTATTATGATGATGAAAAGGTTATTGATTTCTGCAAGAAGGCTAACAGAGCCGGACTGCAGATAGAGATGCATGCGATTGGGGATAAAGCATTTGACCAGGCATGCAGGGCACTTAAGGCGGCACTTGACGATTATCCAAGAAAAGATCACAGACATGGAATTATACATGACTGTCTTCCAACTGAAGAGGGAATTAAGATATGCAGGGATTATAATATACAGATGCCTGTACAGAGTGCTTTCATTAACTGGAAACAGGAACCTGATGAGTATCTTGAAAGTATTATGGGTAAAGAAAGAGCAGAAAGACTTAATCCGCTCAGAACATTTAATGAGAATGGAATAGTTGTTTCGTGCGGTTCTGATGCTCCATGTACATCACCGGATCCTGTTGTATGGATTGACAAAGCTGTTAATAATATGAATCAGTCTCAGGCAGTATCGGTTCAGGAAGCACTAAGGATGTGTACGTATAATGGATATTATGTAACATTTGACGAGAAGGAAAGAGGAAGCCTTGAGGCAGGAAAGATTGCCGATATGGTGGTTCTTTCAGACGATTTGTATTCAGTTGACAAGAAGGACATAAAGAACATTAAGGTAGAGGGACTTATACTTTCGGGAAAGAAGTATGAATCATGCAGAGAAAATGTAATCAAAGCAGTGATTCGAGGAATGTTCTCAGGAAACATGGCATAAGGAGATATGTATAATGAGAAAAGAAGAGTTTTATGTATTGAACAGTTTGTATAATGGAAGCATTGGCAGAGCAGGCTGCACTTATGATGTTGAGGAGACAAAAGCTCTTAATGACACAGATATTTATAATAAACTTGTAAAAACAGGGTATATTGAAAAAGAGTCTGGTAGTCTTACAAAGACTGGATTAGAGGCACTTGAACCATACAGGGTTAATAATGCCGTTATTCTTGCAGCCGGCGCATCTACACGTTTTATTCCTTTATCACTTGAACAGCCAAAGGGTCTTTTTGAAGTTAAGGGTGAACGCCTGATTGAGAGACAGATAAAGCAGCTTCAGGATGCTGGCATTAAGAATATTACAGTTGTACTTGGCTATAAGAAGGAGATGTTTTACTATCTTGAAGACAAGTATGGTGTAAAGTTCATTATTAATGATTCATTTAATATAAAGAATAATATAGAAAGTCTTTATCTTGCAAGAAAAGAACTTAAGAATACTTACATATGCGTAAGTGACAGTTATTATATAGAGAATCCGTTTAATCAGTTTGAATATCATACATTTTATTCAGGTTATTATGGAAAGGAAACAACGGATGAAGTATATGCAAGAGCTGACGGATTTGGAAAGATAACAAGAATTGCTAAGGATAATAAGATTGATGGCTATGTTCTTATGGGACATTCATTCTGGAGAAAAGAATTCTCAGAAGCATTTATTAATCAGGTTGAGGCTGTCCGGGAATCTGGAATATATAATAACTGCTATTGGGAGATTCTTGTAAAGGATAAGCTGGATGAAATGCCTGATATTTATTTTAAGGAATATCTTCCGGGTAATATATTTGAATTTGATTATTTTGATGAGCTTAGAAAGTTTGATTCACAGTATCTTGGACATACGCACAGTGAGATAATAAGAAATATCAAGCTTGTATTCAGATGTGATGAGGAGGATATAATTGATTTCAGAAATGTAAGCGAAGGAATGACCAACACATCCTTTATATTCAAGATTGACGGAATTGATTATATATACAGACATCCAGGCGATGGAACAGAAAGTATAATCAATAGAAGAAATGAAAAAAAATCACTTATTAAAGCCAAAGAAGCTGGTGTAGATCCTACATACATATATGCAGATGTTAATGAGGGCTGGAAGATATCCATATTCATTCCAGAATTCAGAGAACCTGATTATAATTCTTTTGAGGACTCAAAGAAGATATTGGCTGTTTTAAGAAAGCTGCATAAGGCAGATATAACAGCCGATTATGGAATGAAACCTTGGGAAGATGCACTTGATATGGAGAAGCTTCTTGAGAAGAAAGATCCTGTGTGCTTCGTTCAATATGAAGGACTTAAGAACAACATAGGACAGTTGTATAAGATGACTCTAGCAGATGGAGTTGAAAAATGTTTCTGTCATGGCGATACATATAAGCCAAACTGGATGATAAGACCAGATGGAAGTGTTATACTTATTGACTGGGAGTATTCTGGATATTCTGACCCGGGAATTGATGTTGGATATTATGTGGTTGATGCCATGTATGATTTTGATAAGGCTGAGGAATTCATAAAGGAATACCTTCAGGAAGATTATAATGAGACAACAAGATTTCATTATATGGCATATATTGCTATTATTGCGTACTACTGGTTTGTATGGGCTATGTACAGGGAATCATGTGGTGCAGACATGGGAGAGGCATTGGAGAACTGGCGAGACATGGCAGTTAAATATGCTGAGTACCTTTTGAAATAAATAATATTAGAAGGACACTGTATTATGTAAGAACAGTGTCCTTTTTTGTGTGCAAAACATGTAAAATTTATATTGGGTATGTAAAAAAAGTATATTGGATATGTAAAAACACCTTTCAATAATTGATAATAAGTGATATGATTAATTATTATATTGGATGACTCTGACACAATCAATAAAATCTTCAAAAGAGGAGTTATTTATGGAAATATTATCGACAGCCTTAGGTTATGTAATGAATTTTTGTTACAAATTACTGCATGATTATGGATTGGCAATTATATTATTCACTCTGATAAGTAAGATTGTTCTCTTACCTGTATCAATCTGGGTACAGAAGAATTCAATCAAAATGGTTAAGATGCAGCCTGATATTAACAGGATTCTTATTAAGCATTATGGGGATAAGGATGAGATAGCAGAGGAACAGTCTAAGCTTTATAAAAAAGAAAAATATAATCCACTGGCATCACTTATACCTCTTATTATACAGATAATACTTCTGCTTGGAGTTGTTGCAGTTATCAAAGACGGAATTAATGAAGGTGTTGCGAACATGAAGTTCTGTGGCTATGACCTTACATGGATTACTACAAAACAGTGGGGATTATCAATAATAACACCAATTATAGCAGGTGTCTCAGCATGGCTTTTATGTGTTGCACAGAATGCAAGTAACGTATTACAGGCAGAACAGAGTAAGCTTAATAAGTATGGTATGATGATATTTTCAGTAGGTCTGTCGTTATATTTAGGATGCTTTGTATATGCAGGAGTAGCTCTTTACTGGACTGCCAGCAACATATTTGCAATTCTTCAGTTATATCTTCTTAACTGGGCTATTAATCCTAAGAATTATGTTGATTATGAGGCTCTTGAGGAAACTAAGAAAGAACTTGCAGAGATTGAAGCTCTTGGTACGAAAAAGGGTAAAAGAAACAAAGAAGATATTAAGAGAGAAAAAGCTGATTATAAAAAGTTTTTTTCTGTTGTTAATAAACATCTTGTATTCTATTCAGAGGGCTCAGGTTTCTATAAGTATTTTAAAGGGATAATTGAATACATACTTAACAATACGAATATTACAATTCATTATGTAACAAGTGATCCTGATGATCAGATATTCAGAATTGCAGAAAAAGAAAGTAAGATTAAGCCTTATTATATAGGGGAAAAGAAACTTATAACACTTATGATGAAGATGGATGCAGACGTTGTTGTTATGACTATGCCTGATATCGAGAATTATCACATTAAGAGAAGTTATATCAGAAAAGATATTAATTATGTTTATGTTCCTCATGGCATGGACAGCCTTAATATGACAATGCGAACGGGTTCAATGGATCATTATGATTCTGTATTATGTACAGGAAAGATTCAGAAAGAAGAAATAGAAAAAACTGAAGAAGTGTATAATCTTCCTAAGAAGGAGCTTGTTGAGTGGGGATATTCATTGCTTGATGAGATGCGTGAGGATTATGCAAAGATGCCAAAGAAGGAAAATGATATTAAGTCAATACTTATTGCTCCATCTTGGCAGAAAGATAATATTGTAGACAGCTGTCTTGAGGACATACTTGATAATCTTAAGGGACATGGTTATAAGATTACAGTCCGACCACACCCACAGCATGTAAGACATATGCCTGAGAAGATGGAAGGACTTAAAGAAAGATATAAGGATGATACAGATATAGAGATTCAGACAGATTTTTCATCAAACAGTACTGTTTTTGAGGCAGATCTTATGATTACAGACTGGTCAGGTATAGCATATGAATATGCTTATACTACATGTAAACCGGTTCTTTTCATTGATACACCAATGAAGATAATGAATCCTGAATACAAAAAGATTGGAATTGAGCCACTTAATATATGGATGAGATATGAAATCGGGCGTGTACTTAAGCTTGATGAAATTGATAAGACAGCTGATACAGCAGCAAAGATGCTGGCAGCTTCTGATACATATAAGGACAGCATAGACCGATTTGTTAAAGAATATGTGTATAATCTTGGCAGTAGTGCATCGGTTGGAGCTAAATATATTATTCAGGAAATTCAAAAAGCAATTAAAAGACATAAGGAACAAGAGTAGAGTCGGATTATAGGAGGGGATTATGCAGGCAATTATTTTAGCAGCAGGAATGGGAAAGCGTTTAAAAGAACTTACCCAGAATAATACCAAATGTATGGTAAAGGTTAATGGAGTATCGCTTATAGACAGGCTTTTGCATCAGCTTGAGAAACAACATCTCTCAAGAATAGTGATTGTTGTGGGCTATGAAGGACAGAAGCTGATTGATTATATAGCGACATTGGGAATTAAGACACCAATTTCATATGTTGACAATGCGGTATATGATAAGACAAACAATATTTATTCACTTGCACTGGCAAAGAATTATCTTATGGAAGAAGATACTCTGCTTTTTGAATCAGATGTAATTATTGAGGATTCTGCAATTGATGAACTTGTAAAAGATCCGAGAGATACACTTGCCATGGTAGATAAATATGAGAGCTGGATGGATGGTACATGTGTAAAGCTTGACGAATATGATAATATTGTTGCATTTGTTCCAGGAAAGAGCTTTGATTTTAAGGAAAAAGAGGAATACTATAAAACTGTAAATATCTACAAATTCAGCAAACATTTTTCACAGGATATATATGTTCCTTTCCTTGAGGCATATTGTAGTGCATTGGGAGAAAATGAATATTATGAACAGGTTCTTAGAGTTATAACGATGCTGGACACACCTGGAATTAAAGGTATGAGATTATCAGGTCAGAAATGGTATGAAATAGATGATGAACAGGATCTTGATATAGCAACGACACTTTTTGCTCCAGATGATGAGACAAGAATTAACCTTATGCATAAAAGATATGGAGGATTCTGGAGATATCCGGGATTGTTGGATTTCTGTTATCTTGTTAATCCTTATTATCCGCCTAAAAAGCTTAAGGATGAACTGCGTGCAAGCTTTGATACACTTTTGACAGAATATCCTTCAGGTATGGGAGTTAATTCTTTACTTGCAGCTAAGAATTTTGGTGTTCATAAAGACAACATAATAGTTGGAAATGGAGCAGCAGAACTTATTAAGTCACTTATGGAAAGCTTTTCTGGAAAGACAGGCGTTATCAGACCTACATTTGAAGAATATCCTAACAGATATTCTGTTGAAGACGAAGTGGTATTTACACCGTCAAATGATAATTATACATATTCAGTTGAAGAACTGATAGAGTTCTATACATGCAACAAAGTAGATAATATTATTATTATTAATCCTGATAATCCATCTGGTAATTATCTGAAAAAAGAAGAAATTATAAGATTAATAAAATGGACAGACGGTCAGGGAATAAAGCTGGTGGTTGATGAGTCGTTTGCTGATTTCTCAGATGAACCGGATAATTCTCTTATAGAACAGAAATTTATCGAAACATATAGAAGATTATATGTTATGAAAAGTATATCTAAATCATACGGTGTACCGGGACTGAGGCTTGGAATCCTTGTTTCCTCAGATACAGAAGCGATTGCAGCAATGAAAAAAGATGTTGCAATATGGAATATTAATTCATTTGGAGAGTATTATCTTCAGGTTGCAGAAAAGTATAAGAAAGATTATGCAGCTGCAATGGACAAATTCCGCGTAGAAAGAAAAAGGTTCTATAATGAACTGGAGCAGATATCTGGTATAAGGGTCATCCCATCACAGGCTAATTATTTTATGATTGAGATAACTAATGGAATGACAGCAAAAGAACTTATGATAAAACTGTTTAAGAATCATTATCTGCTTATAAAAGATTTGACATCAAAATTACATGATGGAAAACAGTATATAAGAATTGCAATCAGAAATGATGTAGATAACAACAAAATGATTGAAGCATTAAAAAAAGAACTTAATTAAAAAGGAGATAAGAAGTAATGTTGACATTATTAAATTTAAATGTAGCAGGTTACATTGACCCATCTGTTATGACTTATGCCATTCAGGCTATTGCCGGAGTGATAATTGCTGTTGGTGCATTTCTTGGTATTTATTTAAGAAAGGCAAAGAAAAAGCTTAATAACAAGCTTGGAATTGATGAAAACAGAAACAAGGAAGTTGAGACAGATGATATTGTTATCAACGAATCAAAATAATAAATTCATTTTCAGGACGCCGTTTTTACACGGCGTCTTTTTCTTGATTTGTTATTGATAAAAGTATAAAATAATATGGCGTTATATCAATAAAAACAGTGAGGTAATTATGAGTAACAATACAGATAATAATATGCAGGAAACTAAGCCGGATATATTTGATAAGATTATGCATCTGCCGGGTCTGAGGGTGTTTGAACCATTGTATAAGAAGTATAAGGAAGTACTTTTGTATCTTTTCTTTGGAGTACTTACAACAGTGGTGAGTATAGGTTCATATGCATTCTTTAATGTTGCACTTGGAATTAATGAGCTTATTGCAAATGTTATATCATGGGTACTTGCAGTACTTTTTGCATTCTTTACTAACAGGATATGGGTGTTTGCAGCACCAACTAAGACTGTGGAAGAATTTATGAAACAGTTGGTTTCATTTGCGGGTGGAAGAGTATTAACTCTTGTAATTGAGGAGATAATTCTTCTTGTGTTCATTACAATGCTGCATTTCAACAGTATGTTAATAAAGTTTATTGCGCAGGTTGTGGTAATTATACTTAATTATGTTATAAGTAAGCTGCTTGTATTCAGAAAAGATAAGAGTGAGAAGTAAAAGGAGAAGGTAATGGAAAAGAATGTATTAGAGTTTCTTGAAAACTCACAGAGAATGTATGGGGAAAAGACAGCGTGTGCGGACATGAATAATGAACTTACATACACACAGCTTATGAATCAGGCAAAGTTCATAGGAAGCTGTCTATCACTTAAGATTAAGCCTACACAGGGAGTTCCTGTGTATATGGATAAGACATGTAATACATTATCTTTATTTATGGGAATTGTGTATGCAGGCGGATATTACTGTATGCTTGATACAACTCATCCGGTTGAGAGAATTAATCTTATATTAGATACGATTCAGGCAGATATTCTGGTTGTGGATAATAAGTCAGCCAAGAAAGCAGAAAAGCTCGGATTTCAGGGCGAGATTATTAATCTTGACGAATTGCTTGAAGAGTATGACGGACAGGCTGTGGATTCAGAGGCTCAGGAGAGACTGGAAAAGATAAGAGAACAGGCACTTGATACAGATCCATTGTATTCAATATTTACATCAGGGTCGACAGGTGTTCCTAAAGGAGTTATAGTTAATCACCGTTCAACAATAGATTTTATTGACTGTTTTACAGAAACATTTGGAATTACTAATGAGGATGTTATAGGTAATCAGGCACCTTTTGACTTTGACGTATCAGTTAAGGATATATATTCAAGTTTAAAGACAGGCGCAACCTTACAGCTTATTCCTAAGATGTGCTTTTCGTTCCCAACCAAACTGCTTGATTTCCTTGATGACAGAAAGGTTACAACTATTATATGGGCTGTATCAGCGTTATGTATTGTAACAACTCTTAATGGATTCGAGTATAAGAGACCATCTTCACTTAACAAGATTATGTTCAGCGGAGAGGTTATGCCTATAAAGCATCTTAATGCATGGAGAGTGCAGTATCCGGATGCAATGTTTGTTAATCTTTACGGACCAACAGAGATAACATGTAATTGTACATATTATGTTATTGACAGAGAGTTTGGTCTTGACGAGAAACTTCCGATGGGAAAGTCATTTGCCAATGAAAGAGTATTCCTGTTAGATGAAGAGGATAAGCTTGTTGATGCAGGCAGACCAGGCGAGTTAGGAGAAATATGTGTATCTGGAACAGCTGTAACCATGGGGTATCTGCGTAATCCTGAAAAGACAGCAGCAGCATTTGTACAGAATCCTCTTAATGACAGATATCTGGAAACTATATACCGCACAGGTGATCTTGGTTACTATAGTGAAGATGGTGAACTTTTCTTCTCATCAAGAAAGGACTTCCAGATTAAGCATATGGGACACAGAATCGAGCTGGGCGAAATTGAGACATACATGAATGCTATAGAGGGACTTCTAAGAAGCTGCTGTATATTTGATACAGACGAGAATAAGATTCTCGGATTCTTTGAGATAGAAGGGGCAAGTGAGCTTGACAGAAAGGGCGTAACACATGCTCTCAAAGATAAAGTGCCACAGTGGATGATTCCAAATGTGCTCGTTAAGGTTGAAACAATGCCAATTACTAAGAATGGTAAGATTGACAGAAAAGAACTTATGAAGATATATAAAGAACAGGAGGCATAGGATGGTAGGAGTTAATGAATTAAAAGAGATTGCCATAAAATGTGGAACACCATCGTATATATTTGATACAGATGAGCTATGTGCAAGGATTGATGCCATGCAGCAGATTTTGGGATGCGGTGTTACAGTGTGTTATGCAATGAAGGCTAATCCGTTTCTTATAAGTGTGCTTGATAAGAAGCTTGATAAATTTGAGGTATGTTCTCCGGGTGAATTTGCGATATGCGAAAAAGAAGGCATAAACAGGGAGAAGATTGTACTTTCTGGTGTTAATAAGGAAAAGAAAGATATCCTCTACACGATGAAGACAGGTGCTGTTGGAATCTACACAGTGGAATCACTTAACCAGCTTGAACTTATCAATTCATGTGCAGTTGAGTGTGGCATTAAGGTTAAGGTTCTTATAAGAGTTACAAGCGGCAACCAGTTCGGTATTAATGAGCGTCAGGTATATGAGATTGCAGACAGAAAGGATGAACTTAAGGGAATTATCATTGAGGGAATCCAGTGCTATTCGGGAACACAGAAGAAAAAATTAAGCCAGATAGAAGCTGAGGTAGTATGGTTACAGGCAATAGCACATACATGTGAGATTGAACATGGTGTTAAGCTTAAAGAGATTGAATATGGTCCTGGTCTGTCAGTTGATTACTTTGTTACAGACAAATGTGATGCCATGAATACTGATTTTGACGAGCTTAAAGAGTTTGCTGTGATGATTAAAGAAATGTCCGAAAAATTCAATGTTACTCTTGAGATGGGACGATATATTGCAGCTACCTGTGGAATACTTATAAGCAGAATTGCTGATATGAAGATTAATGACACAACAAGATACGCAATTATTGACAGTGGAATTAATCATATTAATTATTATGGACAGGCTATGGCTATGAAGAAACCAAGATGTGAATTCATTCCCATGGAATACACAGAAGGGTTTGCAGATGGCGTAGATCATGAGGTGGAAGTGTACTCACAGGGAGTGCAGCCATATAACATATGTGGTTCATTATGTACAGTAGGAGATGTAATTGTTAAGAATCTTGGATTAAAAGATGCTAAGATTGGTGATATGATAGCATTTTATAATATTGGTGCATATTCTGTTACAGAGGGAATATATCTGTTCCTGAGCCGCCGAATGCCTGCAATTGTGATGTATTCAAAGAAGAATGGCTACAGGATTGTTAGAAATCCAGTGGACACTTTTTTAATAAACAGTGTTAGTACACAATAATTTTACAATTTTGTAACAAAATATGATTGACTATATGTGAATGAGAAGATAGAATGTTTTCTGTTCACAGATGTGTGATTAATAATTTTTTTGCGAGGTTTATTATGGATCAGTTATTAGACATTTTGAATGAAATTAACAGTGATGTGGATTATGAAGTATGTGATACTCTTATTGATGATGGTATATTCAGCTCATTTGATATTGTATCACTTGTTGGTGAGTTAAACGATGCATTTGACATCGATATCACACCAGTTGATATAGTACCTGAGAACTTTAATTCAGCAGAGGCTATGTGGGAGATGATTCAGCGTCTGCAGGATTAATCCAGAAAGTGGGGTAAAACAATATGTCACTAGTTTCTACCGGATTTCTGGTATTTTTATTAGTGGGAGTAATTGTATATTATCTTATACCTAAGAAGGCACAGTGGGCATGGCTTTTGATATTAAGCTATGCCTACTATTTATGTTCGGGATATAAGACTGTTGTGTTCATATTACTTACAACAATCGTTACTTTCACATCAGGAATCCTTTTAGAGAGAACAGAGGATAATCTTGCCAAAAGTCTTAAAGCAGAAGGACTGGCAAGAGAAGATAAAAAGGCTTTAAAAGAAAAGGCAAAGACATATAAGAAAAGAGTTGTAGTACTTGCTCTTCTTCTGGTATTTGGTGTGCTTGCAGTTGTTAAGTATCATAATTTTGCGATTGAGAATGTTAATGGCATAATTAAGGCATTTGGTGGTAATGGCAGGATATCAACATTTACACTGCTTCTTCCACTTGGAATATCTTTCTATTCATTCCAGTCGATATCATATGTTATTGATGTATACAGAGGCAAAGTAAAGGCATGTAATAACATTTTTAAATATGCTTTGTTTGTTTCATATTTTCCTCAGATAACACAAGGACCTATCGGAAGATATGACAGACTTGCACCACAGTTTTTGGCAGAGCACAAGTATGATCTTGTAGTTATACAGCATGGATTGCAGCGTATGGCCTGGGGACTTTTTAAGAAGTTCATCATAGCCGACCGTGCAGGAGTCGTGTCTGATCTGGTATTTAATAATCCAGGCCAGTATCATGGAATATATGTAATAATAGGTGTTCTTGCGTATTGCGCACAGCTATACGGAGATTTTGCCGGTGGAATAGATATGGTTATGGGTGCTTCCGAGATGTTTGGAATTCATCTGGATGATAATTTCAGGCAGCCATTCTTCTCTCATTCTATTGGAGAATTCTGGCGCAGATGGCACATAACACTTGGTACATGGATGAAGGATTATGTGTTCTATCCATTCAGCTTAAGTAAAGCTATGAATAAGCTGGGGAAGTTTTTCAAGAAACATAGTAAAACAAGATTTGGTAAATATATGGCAAAGGCATTACCTATATGTCTGGCAGATTTACTCATATTCTTTATAGTAGGTGTATGGCATGGAGCAGCATGGAAGTATATCGTATATGGTATGTACAATGGTATAATCATGAGCTTTAGCAGTATTATGGCACCTGTTTATGAAAAAATGTTTAAAATAACTCATATTAATAAGAATGCACGCTGGTACAGAGGATGGCAGATAATAAGAACATTTATACTTGTTAATATAAGCTGGTATTTTGATAACGCAGCTACTCTTACAGATGCATTCAGACTTATGGGAAATACATTTAAACATGCATCATTCAGCATGGACGCCGTTGTAAAAATGTCTGGAAGCCAGCTGGATTTAATAATATTGCTTGTGGGCTGCTTTGTATGGCTTATTATAAGCATACTTAAAGAGAAAGGCATTGTAATCAGGGAAGCTCTTGACAGAAAGCCTCTGATTATCAGATGGGCTGTATACATAGCTCTTGTTATGTCGGTTGCAATGCTTGGCTATATTTCTAATACATCGGGTGGATTTATGTACGCCCAGTTCTAATCAGAGGTGCAGGATACCATGAAGAAGAAAGCATTTAAAGAGATATTAAAATATGTGAGGGTGATAGTATTCTTTGCGGTTATAACTATACTTGTTGAAGCGGTTAATTATGTAATGGTTCAGCCGGGGTATGCAAGATATATAATCCATACAGTTGACAATCCGGATGATGGCTCTGATTATGATTGTATTGTAGTGGGAGCTTCACATGGAAGGGCTTCAATTGACCCGCATTATTTTCTGGAAATGGAATATGCAGTTAATCCAATTAATATGTGTATTCAGGGTGCCACGGTTATTGATAATTATTATATGATCAGAGAAGCGTGCAATAATAATGATGTAAAGAAGATAATTCTTGAACTTGATTATCAGTATTGGAATAAGAATCTGAAACGCGATTCGGATTTTGGAGATCTTCTTGTATATGGGCAGCTTCCATTTACGAGTCTTAAAATGGAATATATAGTAAACCAGCTTATGGATAAAGACTTCAGGACAATATATTTCAGAAGATACGCATTTGCAAAGAATTGGAAAACGGCTAAGAAATATATGGCTATAAAGAAGACTGATGAATATAAGAATTTCCAGATTGAGGGTGTTGCCGGAATTGATACAGAAGGACCATATCAGGGACTGGGATTTTTCTACCGTACAAAGGTGACTGATAAGAAGGGAAAGCTTAATCCATCACCGTGGACATATGAAGATCTTAATCCTAAGGTGCAGAAATATTTCCAGAAGATAGTTAAGTATTGTAAGGACAATGGAATTGAGCTTATATGTGTTACTACACCAATTCCACCATCGTCGGTTGCTTCAGGTACAGCAAATGAGGCTAATACATATTTTAAGCAGATATGTGATGAGAATAATGTAAGGTATATAGATGGCAATCTTATTAAGAATGAGATTCTTAATGTAAGTGATGATGATTTCTCTGACTGGGAAGGCCATATGAACGGAGAGCTTGCTGAACAGTTTTCAGAGATACTTACAGAGATACTTATGAAGGAAGATAATTCGGAATATTTCTATAGCGGCTATGATGAGTGTATAGAAGCAATTAAGGTGAGGGGTAATGAAAACTAAGGTGTTGAAGTATATAAGGGCAGTAGTATTTATCACTGTTATAGCCGGACTGGTAAAATGCATAGATTTTGCAATGATGCCATCCGGATATATAAGATATATAATTCATGCAGCAGGAAATCCCGGTACAGAGGAGGGATATGACTGCATTATACTTGGAGCGTCACATGGAAGGTCTTCCATTAATCCTAAGTATATGATTAAGTCCGGATATGCAAAGAATCCTCTTAGTCTGTGCATTCCGGGAGAATCAGTTGTTAATTCTTATTACCTTTTAAAAGAGGCATGCAGAAACAATGCTGTGAAGAAAGTTGTGCTGGAGATGGATTACCAGTATTGGACTAATGATGAAGCAAGAGACTCAGAATTTGGGGATTTGTTTGAATATGTCCAGCTTCCAATGTCTAAAGTAAAGTTAGAATATATCAGAGATGAATTAATAGATAAAGATTTTAGAACTGTATATTTTAAGAAACTGGCATATACTTCAGATTTTAGTGAAGTTAAATACAACATTAAAACAAAGCTGACAAAAGAATACAGGGATTACGATATCAGTGCGGTTAAGGTGTGTGATGCTAATGGACCATATATGGGCAGAGGCTTTTTTTACCGGGAGAATAATAATGATAACAAATGTGATTTCTGGGTTCAGGAGTGGACTGAAGATGATATAAGCAGAAAAGTTATAAAGTATTTTCAAAAGATTGTAGATTATTGCAAGGATAATCATATAGAAATGGTGTGCATTACAGAGCCAATCACACCAACAGCTGTTGTAAAAGGACCTTCGAGAGATGCCAATACATTTTTTAAAGACATTTGCAGTAATAATAATGTAAGATACATTGATTTTACATTATTAAAAAATGATGTATTTGATATTACAGATAATGATTTCTGTGATTGGGAAGGACATATGTATGGAGAGGCAGCAGAAAGGTTTTCTGGGATTATGTCAGAGGTTCTTGCAAATGGTAATGAAGAATATTTTTATGATAGTTATAAGGCTAAGATTGATGAAATAGAGAGGAAAAAGCCTTGAAATATTTAAGAACAGTGCTTTTTATGGCAGTGATTGCCGGCATGATTCTTATAATGGATTATGCACTTGTTCCATCCGGGTATATAAGGTATATAATTCACGAGACTAATAATGCTGGTAGTGATGATGGATATGACAATATAATAATCGGAGCTTCACATGCAAGATCTGCTATAAATCCAGTAAAGCTAGATGAAGCCGGAGCGTCTGACAACGCGTTTAATCTGGCTATACCTGGAGAGACTGTAACGGATTCATATTATCTTTTAATGGAGAGTGACCGTAATAATAATGTAAAAAGAGTTATATATGACCTTGATTATCAGTACTGGTGCAATTATGCAGAGCGGGAGTTTGAAGACTGTTTCATATATACATGGCTTCCTTTCAGTAATGTAAAGCTTAAGTATATAGCTGATAATCTACTGACTAAGGATTTTCGCACTGTATATTCGAAGAGATGGGCTTATGAGACATCTCCATCATCTATTATGAATAATCTTAAGGTTAAGAGCAGCACGGCGTATCGTAATTACAGCATGGATGCAGTTGAGATACATGATGCCGGAGGTCCTTACGCAGCTAAAGGATTTTTCTATAGAGACATGAAGCTGGACAGTCTCGTTCCATCAGATATTGTAGCATGGGATGAGAATGGAATCAGTGAAAAGGTTCTGGATTCATTTGAAAAGACTGCCCAATATTGTAAGAAGAATAATATTGAACTTATATGTGTTACATCACCAATCACACCTTCAACGGTAGTTAATGGCTATTCGGAGAAGGCAGGTGAGTATTTTACGCGGCTTTGTGAAAAATATGGTGTTAAATATTATGATTTTAATCTTCTTACAATGGATGTACTTCCAAGAACAGATGATGATTTCTTTGATGAAGAAGGTCATATGCTTGGAGAACTTGCGGACAGATATTCAGATATACTGGCATCAGTTCTTCTTGACAAATGCGACAAAAGTACCGCTTTTTATGGTACTTATGCACAGTTAGAGCAGGCAGTTTATGAAAATTATGTGACAAATCAGTGAAACTGATAAAATATGCTTGCTATAAAGATAACAATGTGCTAAACTTCATTCACTGCATATGTTGAATCTGCAGGTAGTAAAGAGTCATGATGTATTACATATCTGTTATTGCATTTGAGACACTTAGGCTACGCCAGAGGAAATCATATGTATTAATAATACGCCTGCTATGCAGGCACTTTACGCCGGTGTGGCGGAACTGGCAGACGCACAGGACTTAAAATCCTGCGGGACTTATACTCCCATACGGGTTCGATTCCCGTTGCCGGCATCTATTTATGGCTGTACAAGAATGAAAGGATTCTTGTACAGTTTTTTAATATAATGAGATTATATCTATAATAGCTTAATAAAAGTATTGCAAGTGGATAACATGGATGATTGGGAAGAAAGGTCGTTATGCTATCTGTGTGGTGATTTCAGCCAGCTTAATAAAGGCGAGCCATATAAGGGTATAAAACCAGTTATCAATATAGGAATACTGGATTACACATTATTTAAGGACGACCAGCAGTTCTATGGAAAATACTACATGATGAATGAGAAAACCCACAAGCTGTATAGTGACAAACTGGGCATAGGTGTGCTAGACTTAACGCAGATAGATAAGGCAAGCGAAGAAGATAGAGCATATGGAATAGACACATGGGCAAGAATCTTCAAAGCAAAGACCTGGGAGGAGATGCGTATGGCTGTGGAAAATAATGAGTATATGGAAGAAGCAGTAGAAACAATGTATGCATTAAATGCGGATAATACAATCCGACAGCAGTGTGAGGCACGCAAGAGAGCAGAGATAGAGGAAAAGTACCAGCATGATGAAATGAAAAGGCTGAAGAAGGAAAATAGTAAGCTGGCAGTGAATAACGAGAAACTAACTGGGGATAATGAGAAACTTATGCAAGATAATGATAGATTAAAAGAAGAATCTGCCAGCTGGAAAGAAAAGTACGAAAAGTTGCTGGCTGAACAGAGCAATGCTGATTAAACTCAAAATATAAAGAGAAAAATGACAATGCTGGCGATATACACTGGTGTTGTCATTTTTAAAATCAGATGATTTATTCCTTAGTTGAAGATAGCGGTATAAGTCTGGAAGTTGGTGCAAGAAAACTTGGAATAGCCAGAGATAAATTAAGAGCTAATATGATAAATGCAGGATATAAATGTCCTGATGAATAATGAATGATATGCAATTCTGTCAAACAACAAAATAAAAATTAAGCCAGAGAAGTAACAATGCCCCAAATAAACACTGGCATTGTTACTTTTTTGACTTATAGAAGAAAATATAAAAAAATCTGAAAATTTGTGAAAAATTACAATGCATCTAATATATAAGAAAAATGTCGGAAGCCAGTAAATGCGATGGTTGCAAGGTTTGCGTACAAGCGGCAAAAAAGAGTTTAATTGCTTTTAGAAAGATAACAATATTGATGTTGTGAAAAATGCACAAAATAGACAGCGAATACTGGAGTAAAAGGCGACATAGTTACTAATGACATGAATTGACTGGGTGAACTGTTTGTGATAATCTTATGAAAGATTTCGGGAAATTAGGGAATTTCCCGTGCAACAATGAGATATCGTATGAATTACGATGTTTTAGAAACAAGGAGGCAATTTATGAAAAAGAACAGAAAGCGGATTGTGGCGGCGTTCATGACAGTTCTTATGGCACTGACATTAGTCCCAACATGGCTGTTGGGTGGCGTGTTTGCTACTACAGCTAAGGCGGATGAGAAAGTTTATGAATTAAATCCGTCAGATTTAACGGCGGGAGAAATAGAGGAAAATACTGAAGCCGGAACGGATAAGTATTTTACGATTCTTGCAGGAGCAAAAGCTGATAATAAGAATGTAACAGTAGATACTAATGAAAAGCAAAATGAAGATGGTACACAGAAATTTAGTCATAGAATTAAATTTAATGGTACGTCATCAGATGATGGAAGAAGAATCAGATTTACAGCTGCAGGAGAGGCAACTGTTACAGTTTATATGATGAGTGGATCGTCATCAGATGCAAAAAGAACTATGACATTAGTTGACAGTAATGATAAACAGGTTGGGGATGCTGCAACAGCAGTTGCATCAGTAACAGATAGTCAGATACCTCCTGTAACATTTAAAGTATCAGAAGCAGGAACATATGACTTAAAGGTAAGCAAAGCAATTAATGTATATTATATAAAAGTTGTTGAAAAGGTTGCAGAAGTTAAAGTTGTTGAAGAAACAAAAACATTAAATCCGGCAACAGATTTAGAAGTAGGAGATATAGAAAAAAATATTGGGGCTGGAACAGACAAGTATTTTACAATTGTAGCAGGTGCAAAAGCTGATAATAAGAATGTAACAGTAGATACTAATGAAAAGCAAAATGAAGATGGTACACAGAAATTTAGTCATAGAATTAAATTTAATGGTACGTCATCAGATGATGGAAGAAGAATCAGATTTACAGCTGCAGGAGAGGCAACTGTTACAGTTTATATGATGAGTGGATCGTCATCAGATGCAAAAAGAACTATGACATTAGTTGACAGTAATGATAAACAGGTTGGGGATGCTGCAACAGCAGTTGCATCAGTAACAGATAGTCAGATACCTCCTGTAACATTTAAAGTATCAGAAGCAGGAACATATGACTTAAAGGTAAGTAAAGCAATTAATGTATATTATATAAAAGTTGTGCAGAAAGTTGTATCTGGTGGTGCACAAGGCGTTCAGCCAGTAGTAAAACCAGATTCAGTAAAGGCAGAACTTACTGAGAACTCAGGAGAAATCAAAGTTACTTGGGAAGCTTCCACAGAAGCTGAAGGAGATGGAAAATACTCTGTATTAGTTAATGGAGAAGAAAAGGCAGTTGTTAAAGCTGGTGCTGAAAAGAGTGCTACTATTACAGTAAAAGAATCTGGAACATATAGCATTAAAGTAATTGGAGTTCTTGGTGATAAGAAGAATGATGGTGTAACAGCAGCTGATATAGAAGTTAAGCTGCCACTTGGTAAGGCTAAAGCATCATCAGTATTGGGAACTTCAGGAACAGTTAAACTTTCATGGGATGAGGTAAAGGAAGCTGACAGTTACATTGTTAACATATATGATGATAAAGATGCAATTGTTGCAGACAAAACTCAGACAGTAACTGAAAAAAATGAGACAAGCAAGAAGTATGAAGCTATAATCAGTGGCTTAACAGATGGAAATAAGTATTCATATGAAATAATTGCTAATAGAAGCAAATATTCAGACTCTTCTAAGTCTGATAAAGTTTATTTCAGAACTTATGCAGAAAAGGATACTAAGGACGCAATAAAGGGAGCATCTATTGTTGATCAGGATTCAGAGGCTAAGCTTATTCTTGTAAGGGAAAATGGAACAATTACAGTTAGCCAGCCATCTACATCAGGAGGCTTAAGTTCTTCAGAAACTAAAGGCGTAAGCTTTATTGCTTTCAACGAAGCAAAGGGAATCAAGGGTGACTTTACAATTAAGGCAGATATTAATATTGCAGCTGTATCAGGAAGTACATCCGGTGTATTTGTTGGTGCATTTACAGACCTTTATAACAAAGGCGATATGGCAGTAACAGCAATGAGAGGTGGTCTTGATGCTACGCCTTATGTGTTAAGAAGTTCAAAGAAATTTAGTCCAGAAGTTAAGTATGAAAAGAATAAAACATATACATTAATTCTTGAAAGAAGTGGAGACAGTTATGTTTCTACTATAAAGAATGGAGATAATGTGATTGGTAGCAAGACGGTAGATGCTACTAAAGATTCAATAAAGAAAGATGCAGAGCTTATTCCAGCAATTGCTTTACATAATGTATCTGCAACTATAACAAATGTTAGTTTAACACAGGGCGACAAGACAATATTTGATTCAACAACATTAGGAGGATCATTTAATCCATATTGTGATAACTGGGCAACAGCTGATACACCAGAATTATCATTATCTAGTAATGGTGATGGAAAAATTGTTGTTAAGGTTGATGGAGAAATTGGAGTAACAGGTGCTTCTAAGATTACTGTTGAAATGAAAAATTCAGCAGGTCAGGTTGTAGAAACTGAGAGTACTTCAGCTATGGGTCAGACAAGAACATTAGAGTTTACACCTGATGCAAGTGGTGATTATACATTTGTTGCTACAGCATCAAGAACGGGCGAGAGTTCAGTAAAGACATCAAGTGAACTTAAGGTTGCAAAATTTGTTCTTCCAATAAAGGCTCCAGTGGTTAAAACAAGAACTGCAACTGGTAGTAGAATTGAAGTTATATGGGATGCCGTACCAGAGGCAACTTCATATAAGGTTGAGTATAGAAAACTTGGAACAGGAGAATTTTCGGTATTAGCAGAGACAACATCACTTTCGGCAATGACATCAGCATTAACAATTGGAGATGTTTATGAATTCAGAGTAACTGCTATTAGAAATACAGATAATCAGTCAAAGACATCAAATATAATGCAGCAGAAGGTTGCTGATCATGAGACATTTGCATGGGGATTCTCAGCATTTGGTTCAGGTGTTACAATTAGTGAAAAAGACATTAATGACAAGGGAAAGTCAAATAATGGTTATTCAGGAAGTGTTGATAGCGATGATGGTAAAGTAAATGTATGGTCAATCGGAAGCAAAGGTAAGTTAGTACCAGCTTCAACAGATGGTGTTGCATTCTATTATGCAACAATACCTGCAAATAAGAACTTTACACTTACAGCTACAGCTAATGTTAATTCTTGGACATATACTAATGGTCAGGAAGGTTTTGGTCTTATGGCCGCAGATGCTGTAGGAACTAATGGAGATGCATCAGTATTCTGGAATAACTCATACATGGCTTCAGCTACAAAGGTTGAGTATTACAGCAGTGTTGATGAAGAAACAGGTGTGGCTTCAGTGAGCAAGACATCAGGAGACAAGATTTCTATGAAGCTTGGTATTGGCTCACAGGAAAAGATTGGCGTAACAAACGACAATATTGATAAATTAAAAGATAACGATACTGATACAGTAACTAATGAATTTAAGACATCAATGTCAACTCTTGATACATCTAAGTTAGGTAGCGAGGCAGGAACATATAATCTTATTGGTAACTATACTAATACAGATTCAACATTTGTAGGTACAACAGTTGAGAATCCAATTACAACTATTAAACTTACTATTCAGAAGAATAACACAGGTTATTTTGTAAGTTACACAGATGCAAATGGAAATACAACAACTAAGAAATATTATGATACAGAAGCACTTAGTAAGCTCGATGCAGATAATGTATATGTTGGTATGTTTGCATCAAGAACTTGTGATGTAACATATACTGATATTTCACTTACAACTATTGATCCAGCAGATGATGCTCCAGCAGAAGAAAGACCAGTTGAGTACAAAGATGTAGTATTAAGCGTGTCTTCAGCTTCAACATCAAGCTCAGAGAATTACAAGCTTAAGGGTATGTCTAATGTAGATGGTCATGTAGTAGTAACAAAGGGTGAGGAAGTTGTTGGCGAAGGTGATGTTAAGGCATCAGAAGCATTCGCATTTGATACAAAGCTTAAGGTTGGTGATAACAAGTTTGTTGTTACACTTACTCCAGATGAGAACTTCAAGTTTGGTGATTACGAACTTCCAACATCATATGATCCGGTAGAAGTATCTAAGACAGTAACATATGCATACTTCACAGGTGATTTGATTTATGTAAGTGCTGAGGCAACTGCAGCAGTTGATGAAGCTAAGGCTAATGAGACTTATTCATCAAAGGCACAGATTAACTCAGGCAAGGGAACAAAGGGCAACCCAATTGATATCTACAATGCAGTTGCTTATGCAAAGGCAGGACAGAAGATTCTCCTTCTTGCAGGCGACTATAAGGTAGCTAATAACTTATTAATTCCATTTGGAATTGATGGTACAAGCGAGAAGCCAATCTACATGATGCCAGAACAGGCAGGAACAAGAGTAGTTCTTGACTTCGCGGGTACGACAGGAGAAGGTATAACACTTTGCGGTAACTACTGGTATATCCAGAACATAGATGTAACAAATTCAGCTAATGGTAAGGATGGTATCCATGTAGCAGGAAGTTACAATGTATTAGATTCAGTTAATACATACAACAATGGTAACACGGGTATTCAGATTAGTAGATTTTCAAATGTTCAGGCTAAGTCAGACTGGCCAGCATACAACACAATTAAGAATTGTACATCACATAACAATGCAGATGCAGGTTATGAGGATGCAGATGGATTCGCAGCTAAGTTAACAATTGGTAAGGGCAATGTATTCGTTGGATGTATTGCACATAACAATGCAGATGACGGATGGGATTTATTTGCCAAGGTTGAAACAGGAAATATTCCTTCAGTTGTAATCATGAATTGCGTAGCTTATGCTAACGGATATCTTGAGGATGGAACAGATGCCGGAAACGGTAACGGATTCAAGATGGGTGGTTCAAGCCTTGCAGGTGGACATGTGCTTCTTAATTCAGTAGCATTTGAGAATAAGGCTAAGGGTATTGATAGTAACTCTTGCCCAGATAATGTAGTAGTAAGTTCAACATCTTACAACAATAATAACTTCAATATAGCATTATATACTAATGATGCTAAGAATACAGATTACACAGCATATGGTGCTCTTTCTTACAGAAATAAGTATCAGAGTGTCTCAGATAGTCTTAAGGCTAAGGGAACACAGGATGCAGCAAAGCTTTACATGTCAACAGATTACTTCTGGAAGGCAGCATCAGGCGATGCAAAGGAAGCAAGCGGTGTATTAAATGACAGCAGCTTTGTTTCAGTTAATACTAATTCAGTAAATGTTGATACAGCAACAGCATTAACAGAGACTGCAACATTACTTGCTGATACAGCTTCAGCAATCAAGTATACAGTAGAGCCTGTAACAAGAAATGCAGACGGAACAATCAACATGAACGGACTTATGATGCTCACAGCTGAAACAAGAGCAGCATTAGGTGCAGGTGTTGGTGCTGACGCACTTGATAAGGCTCCACAGCTTACAGCAGAGTCAAAGCAGATTCTTATTAATGCATTAGGCGAGGAAGAGTTCAACAGAATCGCAAGCTTATCATTTGCTTCACCAGTTCTTTCAAGAGAAGGTAATGAAGGAACACTTACAAAGGATTCAAGCAATATGGCATTGATGATGATATTACTTATGGCATCTGTAGCAGCTGTAGCTGGTGTAGTAGTATTTGAAAAGAAGAGAAGAATGGCTAGATAATTCTTCGGAAATGCTTGTAATTGAATAAAACATTTTTACTGAGGTTCGTTTAGGCGGACCTCAGTTTTTTGATAATTTTATAGTATTAAAATCCCAGAGCGTATATAATATATACAATCTGGGATTTTTATTTATGAGGAAGATACGATTATGAGAAAATGCAATTATTTAAAAGGGATTTTGTTAGGAATCTTTGCTGGCGCGTGGATAAGTTCCACAGCTTTTGCAGAAAATGTGGATATTAAGACTGAATGTGAGAGCGAGGGATATGCGTATTGCGAGAGTGGCAGTGCTGCGCTGAAGATGGCAGAGGATTATCTTGATGATGTCTGCTGGGATGATAAGACCGGGATAAATGTGGCATATCCTGGTGAAGATGTGTCGGGTAAGATAGAGATTAAGAGCAATCACGGCATTTCAGACAGATATCAGGACTTCATATATGATGTGCAGGTAAGCAATGACAAGACGACTTTTCAGGGAATGGAGTACAACATCCTTACTGTTAAAAGATGTGCGTATGAAACACATTTTTATGGGATGACAAGACAACAGGCGCTGGAAGCAGATGCAGTGGCTGACGAAGTTGTGAGAAAATGCGACGCGCAGAGTACATTGGATAAGATAAGCTATGTATATAATTATCTGTGTGATAATGTATCTTATGACACTTCGTATGAAGCTGGAAGCATATATGATGCGCTTGTGGGCGGCAGGACAGTATGCTCCGGATATGCATCTGCATTTCAGGTAATGATGGAAAAGATGGGGATTCCGTGCAGAATTATGGCAGGCAGAGTCAATGGGATGGCGCATGCGTGGAATGCAGTAAATGTGTCAGGAAAATGGTATTATGTCGACGCAACATTTGCTAATACGATGGGAATGAGGGCAGAATATCTGCTTTTTGGAAGCGACAGACGCGCGGATGTGTATGGAATTGGCGTTGACAGCGGGGATTATGGAAATGAGGAGATGGTACCGGAGGATGTAGCCCAGAATCTGGCTGATAACAATGGTGAAGTTGATAAGAGCAGTAGGGGGTATGTGATTGTTATTGCTGTTGGGGTGTTGGTGGCAGGAGTTGTGGGATTATTGGCAGTGAGAAAAAAACGGGATATGTAGGATATATTTACCGTTCACGACATAAAACCGACGGATTACGACGATAAAATGACCGATTACGACATGTATATTTACATTTATGATAAATGTGTTAGTATTGAATTATAGATGTGCATGTTTATTAATTTCAGAGGAGGATAAGGCACCGGTGATAGTTAAAGTTAATGGAGCGTAATGGGAATGAAGTATATTTTAATTCAGCGATGGATGAGATTGAAGGGGATTTAAGCAGCATAGGTCTTTATGAGTATGTGAGAAAAAATAAAGAATGGGGCGAAAGATTTACAGACTTTCTGCAGAAAAAGAGGTCTTTGCCGTTGCTTTATGATCCATTTTTTAAGAAGATATTCAGTGCGACGGAGCATAGAGACAGGCTGTCGGAACTGGTAAGCTGCCTGATGGGGCAGAATGTGACAGTACTTGAAGTGTTTCCAAATGAGGATTCGCAATTCTTAGGTGTGCTTGTTATCATGGATATGGTGGTGAGGATGTCAGATGGAAGTATTGCCAATATCGAAATCCAGAAGATTTCATATGATTTTCCGGCAGAGAGGATTTCGTGCTATTCAGCAGATCTGGTTCTTCGCCAATATAAGATGATAACAGGAAGAAGCGCCGAAACGCTTGGCAATATGGGTAAAGTATCCTACAAGAATATGAGGAAAGTCCACACAATTATTCTATTTGAGAAGAGCAATGCTAATCTCATAAGTGAACGTGATGGCAGACTCTATTTTCATGTGGGAAAGACCGGATTTAATACAGGGATAAAGATAGAACTTTTGCAGGATTTTGTGCTGATAAGCCTTGACACATTTAAGAAATACAGATATTCTGAGATTAAAGAAGGATGCATAGAAGTGCAGGAGTGTGACTGTGACAGGACACAATATAAGGCTGGGGAACTGACGGAGGATATGATATATAATCGTCTGAAGTATCTGTCATTGTTTGTAGCGGAGACACCAGAGGAGATAGATGAGCTTGTCGGAGTGTTTCCGGAACTTGAGTCTGTGCGTCAGGATATTAATGAGTATTTAGAAAGACCTAAGGAGGTACTCAATATGTTTTCAGAGGCGTTAAGGATATTGGATAAGAATACGGCAGAGCTTATGGTGGACAGAATGAACGGAGAAATTGAGAGATTAAAGGGGGTGAAAGGCGAACTGGAGAGTGCGAATAGTGAACTTGCGGACAAGAACAGCGAACTTGCGGACAAGAACAGTGAACTTGAAGATAAGAACAATGCGCTTGAGGCTGAAATTGCAAGACTGAAGGCACAGCTGGCAAAGCAAAACTAAATTATTGTATAGTAGTTTAATCCCAGAGTGTATATAATATATACACTCTGGGATTTTTGATATGGTGCTTAGACAGATAATGACAACATGTTCGGAAATAAGCATTAAATGTTGAAAAATGTATTATAATAGGTTATCATTAAAATAATAAATTGAAGAAAGGCGTTCTGCATACAATAGGTAATTTTATGTTTGAATATACTAATAAGACAAGAGACAGCGTCCAGAACATGATATTGTTCTTTACAGATTCAATATGCATGCTGCTGGCGTATTATGTATCTGGGGTATTATGGCTTGCTGTGTATAGGCGGTATGGCATGCATGATACATTTGATATGCTTAGAATGAGTTTTGTGACAGTGCTTTTTGCGGTTGTCATTACGGCATTGTTTGTTAATGTAAGCTCTGACTTTGTTATCAGGGGGAAGTTTGAGGAACTTAAGTCAGTGTTACAGAAGTCACTGATATTTGCTGCAACAGTTGCTGTATATGAACTGATAAGAAAGACAACTGAGATACCTAGAGGTGTATATATATTTACCGTTATTCTGGGCGGGATACTTATGTATCTCACGCGTTACATAGTAAAGTGGTATCTTGTTGCCCGTAATAAGAGCAAAATGCATGCGTCAAGAGTTATCCTTGTGACAATGAAGGACAGGGCGCAGAATGATGTTAAGCTTATTAATAAGGATGAAGACTGGGTAAGAACAGTTGCTGGCATAGTTATTATTGATGACAATATGGTTGGCGAGGAATTTGACGGAATCAATGTTGTAGCCAATACACATACTATGATGAGATATATCAAGAATGAAGTCGTTGATGAGGTATTTATTGATCTTGATTATAAGCTTAGGGAACAGATAAGACCTATGGTTATGGAACTTGAAGATATGGGTATTACTGTTCATTTAAGGGTTGAAGTGCTTGACAGCTTTAAGGATTTCGACACATCACTTGGACATCTTGGAAGAATACCTGTTATTACATTTGCTAACAGAATCTTTGATTACAAGGAGCTGTTTGTTAAGAGATGCATTGATATTCTTGGTGGTCTGGTCGGAATCATAGTTACATTTATTGCTATGATATTTGTGGCACCGGCAATTAAGATAGAATCAAAGGGACCTCTGTTTTTTAAACAGAAGAGAGTTGGAAAGAACGGAAGATATTTCTATATATATAAGTTCAGATCAATGTATGTTGACGCGGAGGACAGACTTAAGGATCTTATGGCACAGAATGAGATGTCAGGTCTTATGTTCAAGATGACAGATGATCCTAGAATTACCAAAGTTGGTAAATTTATAAGAAAGACGAGTATAGATGAATTACCTCAGTTTATTAATGTGTTAAAGGGCGATATGAGTCTGGTTGGAACAAGACCGCCTACGGTTAATGAATTCAAGCAGTATGAAGGACACCACAAGAGAAGACTTTCAATGAAGCCGGGACTTACAGGAATGTGGCAGGCTTATGGAAGAAATACTGTTCAGGATTTTGAAGATGTTGTAAAAATGGATCTTGAATATATTGATAATTGGAGCATAGGATTGGATTTCAGGATAATATTTAAGACAATACTTACAGTAATTACTGTTGGTGGCAAGTAAGGTTTGGATTATGAGTAGTAAAACAGCGAAAAAGCGTAAGAATTCTAAGAAAAAGAATCAGATATTGATGATATCAGGACTTATATTATCGGCAGTACAGTTTATTTCATCTGTGGCTATGATAGTATTTATCCATTACATTGGAATGATTCCTACATCAATCAAGGTGGCAGCGGGAATTATCCTTATTGGATGTTCTCTTATAACTGCTATAACACAGAGGAGGAAAGTACCTGGAATTATAACCAAGGTATTGTCGGTTATAATTACATTTATTATGATTGTAGGCTGCGTGTATCTCGGATATACAAGGGGATACCTTGGAAGAATGACCGGTAAGAAGACACAGACTGATATAGTAGGTGTGTATGTACTGTCCGATGACGCTGCACAGAGTATTGGTGATATTGATGGATATTCGTGTGGAAGGATACCGACAGTGGATGAAGATAATCTTAAGAAGATGGAAGAGGATATCAGTGGACAAAATGTAACTCTTTCATACAAGGATTATACATCTATGATGGATGCTGTCGATGCGCTTTTGAATAAAGAAGTTAAATCAATAATAATCAACGAGGGATATCTTGGAGTATTTCAGGATATGGACGGTTATGAGAATCTTGATGGCAGAATCAGATGCATATATAGTGAAAAGTATGTCACCCAGGTGGATGACAGTGAATCTGATTATATGAGCAACGATAATGTTATCGGTATATATATAAGTGGAATTGATACATCAGGTCCTCCGGATACAACAAGCCGTAGTGATGTTAATATTCTGCTGTTCATGAATACCAAGACACATCAGATTCTTATGATTAATACCCCGAGAGATTATTATGTTCCGTTGAGCATATCCAACGGTGTGAGAGATAAGCTTACACATGCAGGAATATATGGCGTGGATTGCTCAAGGGAGACATTGGAAATGTTATATGGGATTAATGTTGAGTATTATCTCAAGGTTAATTTCACAGGCTTTCTTAATGTAATAGATGCACTTGGCGGAGTTGATATAACACTGGATTATGATGCTACGCTTTCGCAGACTGGTAACTTAACAGTTCATAAAGGTGTTAATCACTTTAATGCACAGCAGGCACTTACTTTCTCGAGAGAAAGACATGCTTATGCTGATGGAGACAGACAGCGTGGAAGAAACCAGATGATGGTTATCAATGCGGTTATTAAGAAAATGGCTTCACCAAGCATGATTACTAATTACACATCCATTCTTAATACCGTGTCAGACAATATGATTACCAATATGCCATATGACAAGATATCAGAACTGGCACAGTTACAGATTAGCAAGAATATTGACTGGGACATCCAGAGCTACAGTGTAAGTGGTGAAGGCGCATCTGCGACAACATTCTCTGCAGGAAAGCAGAAGCTGTATGTCATGGTTCCATACGAGGACCAGGTGCAGCAGGCTAAGAGCTATCTTGAGGCGATGTGTCGGGATGAAGTAATTAGGGTGGAATAAATTTTCGAAGGATAATGAAATGAGGTCACATATGCAAAAAATATCTATGGTGGGGCATAAACGGATTCCGTCACGTGAGGGTGGTGTTGAAGTTGTTGTAGAGGAACTTTGTACACGCATGGTTAATCTTGGATATGATGTAACTTGTTATAATCGTGGTGGTCATCATGTTAGTGGAGCTGAATATGATGCAAAGAAAGTTGATAATTATAAAGGAATTCATATAAAAACTGTACCAACAATCGAAAAAAAAGGGTTGGCAGCAGTAAGCGCCTCTTTTTTTGCTACGCTTATGAGTTCATTTGGAAAATATGAAGTGGTTCATATTCATGCTGAAGGACCAGCTTTTTTTTCGTGGCTACCTAAATTGTTTAGGAAAAAAGTAATAGTTACAATTCATGGGTTAGATTGGCAACGCGAAAAGTGGAAATCAGGATTAGGTTCTAAATTTATCCTAAAAGGAGAAAAAAATGCTGTAAAATATGCAGATGAAATTATAGTTTTGAGTAAAAGTGTTCAAGATTATTTTAAAAAAACATATGATCGCAAAACGATTTATATTCCGAATGGGGTAAATAGACCAGAAAAACAAGAAGAACAATTAATTAATGATAAATATGATTTGACAAAGGATTCATATATTTTGTATTTGGGACGATTAGTTCCGGAAAAGGGAATTCAATATTTAATAAAAGCTTTTAAAAATGTGAGAACGGATAAAAAACTTGTGATAGCAGGTGGAGCTAGTGATACAGATTCTTTTGCTGAAGAACTAAAAGGGTTGGCCGAAAATGATGATAGGATTATCTTTACAGGATTTGTTGAGGGAAATATGTTGAAAGAATTGTATAGTAATGCTTATGTTTATACATTACCATCAGACTTGGAGGGGATGCCTTTAAGTCTTTTGGAAGCGATGAGCTATGGTAATTGTTGCATAGTGTCAGATATTTCGGAATGTAAAGATGTTGTAGAAGATAAAGCTTTGATATTTAAAAAGTCAGATATAAATAGTTTAAGAGATATTCTACAGGAGGTTTGCGATTGTCCTCAAAAAGTGACAAAGTATAAGGAAAAAACAGCAGATTTTATATGTGAAAAATATAATTGGGACAATGTTGTAAAAGAAACATTAAAAGTATATGGCGTTTGATAATGAATTTAGAAGAGGTGTGTGGGAAATATGATTCCTAAAATTATACATTATTGTTGGTTTGGAAAAAAAGAGCAGCCAGATATGGTAAAAGAGTATATCAAATCATGGAGAAAGAACTGTCCGGATTATGAAATTGTTTTGTGGAATGAAGATAATTTTGATATAAATAGTAATGATTATGTTAAAGAAGCATATGCTCAAAAGAAATATGCTTTTGTAAGTGATTATGTAAGATTATATGCTTTGAAAGAATACGGCGGGATTTATTTTGATACTGATATGGAAGTTCAAAAAAATTTGGATGTTTTTTTAAAGTATAATTTTGTTGTTG
>ERZ1034687.64-NODE-64-length-61857-cov-16.523737_pt1 | contig 61857 bp, 41 predicted proteins | sample MGYA00520704_ERZ1034687 | MGnify/ENA primary metagenome ERZ1034687 (study PRJEB33766, sample SAMN09781762) | gut metagenome | biome: gut microbiome | host: Homo sapiens | place: Madagascar | study: EMG produced TPA metagenomics assembly of the PRJNA485056 data set... | reverse complement strand
GAAGATGAAGCTTGGAAGAAAGAAAGCGCATATGGCGTTTCCTATCGTGCCAAAATCAAGCAAGAGTTAGAAAAGGCGGCGTAAGCGTGAACGAAAAACCGTTTTCTCCAAATACCAGATTATGGGACATTCGACACGCAAAGGAGTTTAAGGCATTTCGAAAATACATCCTTTGCCCAAGAGATTTCCAAGTGATCATGCAAGTGTATCGCTTGAAAGACCTCACCCTTTTCTATCCTTTAAATCCAGAAGATACTGCCCTTACTCTCAATGAAATGAGAGAAAGAGTGAGGAAGAAAGAAACGCTCTTTGTTCCTTTTGAGAAAAAGGATACAGGCATCTATCAATTTCTTATTGGGGAAGATAAGCCCTTTGTGTTAATTCTTCCTGGAGGAGGATATGCTGATGTTTGTTCTCTTGTGGAAGGTTATTCCACGGCAAGGGAATTCAATCGCCTAGGATATAACGCCTTTATTGGTTTATATGGTGTGAAGAAAGACGCCTTATACCCCTCTCCTATTGAAGATGTGGCAAAGATGCTGGAATATATCTTCAAGAATCATGAAAAACTACACGTATCCATAGATAATTATGCTTTGTGTGGTTTCTCTGCTGGAGGACATTTGGCAGCATCCTTCTGCGTTAAAGGCATTGGATATGACCAATATTCTTTGCCAAGAGCAAATACTTTAATGCTGGCGTATGGAGCGACAAGCTTCTTATGTGACAAGAAGAGTCTAACCGCTAAAAACTTCTTAGGAAAAGATTGGAAGAATCCAATCTTGCGAGAGAAGTTCTCAATAGAAAAACGTATTGATAAAGACTTCCCTAAAACCTTCCTTTGGCAATCTAAAAACGACAACGTCATTTCCATTCAAAATTCCGTTACTTTGGCGAAATCCTTAAAAAAGAATGGATGCGTGTATGAATATATGCAAATTGAAGGGAAGGCCCATGGCTTAGGCTCAGGGAAAGGAAGCCCAGCTGAAGGCTGGATAGAAAAAGCAATAAAACTTTGGGAGAAATAAGATGAAAGCAGTTGAATTAAAAACAGAATATTTAGTAAATCCTTTAGGAATTGATGTGAAAAATCCTTTACTTTCTTGGAATGCATCAGGAGATAAAGAACAAAAGGCCTATCGAGTGGTCGCTTATGAAAACGGAAAGGTGATTTGGGATTCATCCAAAGTGAATTCCTCTTCGATGCATGTTACCTATCCCAAGGAAGTTTATTCAGGAGAACGCATTACCTGGAATGTCACGTTATGGAATGAGAATGATGTCGAAGGTGAGAAATCCGAAGATGCCTTTTTTGAGATGTCTTTACTTTCTCCTAATGATTTCAAAGCTAAATGGATCTCTGGAAATTATCACGTAAATAAAAAGAAAAGGTATCCTGTGGATTGTTTCCGTAAGGAAATCGTTGTTCCAAAGATAAAACAGGCAAGACTTTATGCGACCGCTTGCGGATTGTATGAAATTAAAATCAATGGAAAAAAGGTAGGAAGCTTTGTTCTTGCTCCAGGACACACGGATTACACCAAAAGAATTCAACTTCAAACCTATGACGTCTCATCTCTTTTAAAAGAAGGAAAGAATGTCATTACCGCCGAATTAGCGGATGGATGGTATAGAGGCTCTTGCGGAGCGTGGGGAAGAAAAAATCAATATGGTACCCAAACAAAGCTTTTCGCTCAATTAGAGATTCTTGATGAGACAGGGAAAAAGATCGTTATTGGTACAGATAAGAGCTGGTCTTGGTCTAATGATGGAGATATTCGTTTTGCCGATAATAAAGATGGAGAGATTGCAGATAGCAATCTCACCCCTACTTACGCTTCAAAAGCAAAAGAAACTCATTGTAAAGTGACTCCTAGAGCATCGAATAACGTTCCTGTTGAAGAGCATGAAACCTTTGCCGTGAAAAGAATCGTCGTAACCCCTAGTGGAAAGAAAGTGCTGGATTTTGGTCAGAACATCGCTGGCTATATCTCTTTCAAAATAAACGCCAAAAAAGGAGAACAGATCAAACTACGTTTTGGTGAAATGTTTGATAAAGATGGAGAATTTACTCAAGTAAACTTCCAATGCCGAAATAAAAAAGGAACAAAGATAACCCCACTTCAACAAATCCTTTATACATGCAAAGATGGCCTTAATGAATATAAGACCAAATTCGCTGTATTTGGTTTCCAATATGTTCTTGTTGAAGGAAACGTCGATTGGAAGAAAGAAGATTTCACCTCGATTGCAGTTTATTCTTCCATGGAAGAAACTATTCGTTTTGAATCAAGTAACCCTCTCCTTAACAAATTCGTAGACGCAACCCGTTGGTCTGCTAAAAATAATCACTTGGATATTCCTACGGATTGCCCAACAAGAGAAAGACATGGTTGGACGGGAGACGCTCAAATATTCTGCAAGAGCGCTTCTTATTTGTTTAACTACGTTCCTTTTGCTAGGAAATATCTTAACGACATGATCGATGGACAACATAAGAATGGATGTTTTAGACAAATCACTCCAAAAGGCGGCATTGATTTCTATATGTCTCCTATGGATGGATCAGCTGGCTGGTCTGATGCAGGCGTTTTTATCCCTTATGACATTTATAAACAATATGGGGACAAGGAAATTCTTCTTGAACATTATGATTCGATGAAGAAATATGCCGAATACAAGATTCACACCTTAGGAAAATGGTATCCAACCGCTAGCGGAACAGGCTTAAAACATAAATATAAGAAATATATTCATAACTATGGTCAATCCTATGGTGAATGGGCAGAACCAACCGAAGTGCATATCGCCTCTTTTAAAGATTTTGCTTCTCCACACCCTGAAGAAAGCACGGCTTATGTTTACTTCATGCTTACTGAAATGGCAGAGATCGCTAGAATCTTAAACAAAGAAGACGATGCAAAAAGATTTGAAACGTATGCCAATAAAGCAAAATATGGTTATCAACATCTTATAGAATGCCCAAAATTCTCTTTAGATACAAATAGGCAAGCCAAACTCGTTAGACCACTCTATATGCACCTTCTTGATGAGGGAAAAGAGAAATACGCGAAAGAAAGGCTTCTTAAAGCATTAGATTTTTTCGATTGGAAATTAGGAACGGGATTCTTATCCACTCCATTTATTCTCTATGTCCTAGAGAAGATGGATGTCGAATATGCTTATCGCTTATTAGAGAACGAAAAGATGCCGGGCTGGCTCTTTATGCCAAAGATGGGTGCCAATACCATTTGGGAAAGTTGGGAAGGAACTGAAGCGCAAGGCGGCATTGCCTCGCTTGACCACTACTCCAAAGGAGCTCTCCTTGAATGGGTTTTCTCTAGAATGTGTGGCATTCAAATTACCGGTGAGAACGAATTTGAAATCTCTCCAGTGGTTGGTGGGCATTTTACCCATGCAGGTTGTTCCTATCAAAGCGTATACGGCCCTCTCACAAGTAAATGGGAAGTTGTTGGTAATACGATTAAATACCATTTCAGCATTCCTTCTAATACCAAAGCAAAAATCATCTTGCCTAATGCAACATATCTTGTTGGAGCAGGCGAATACGATTACCTCGTAGAGAAGAAATAAAAGCAACAAAGCAAGAAAAGCTAGAGCGACCAAACCCTAGCTTTTTATTTAATCGCAAAAAAGAAAAGGCCGTTAAGCTTTTACTTAACAGCCTTGATTCTTTAAAGAGAATTAGATGTGGTAAGTCATCATGTTGGTCAACATGAAGAAATGGTTATTAGAAGCCTTGCCAAGTTTGAATACAAGGGATTCTGTGCCATTTAATTGGCCTTCGCTTAAAGCAAAGTCATAATCCTTGTTCTCGAAGACGTTATGCACATGTATGCCAACTTTATCGATGGTAACGACCCAGTTGCGCCAGGTCTTTTCAATGCCTTCTTTGGTGAGCTGGATTGCATCGGTGTTGCCCTTATCATTCGTAGGCATAGCGTCGCTTGTACCCATTTGAACGGTATTTTCACCATCCATGAAGGAAACGAATTCCCCTCCGTTCCAAGCACCAAGCGTGAAACGGATTCCTTCGCCATTGGTAAGAAGTTCGTTAAGGTTTATTGCATCCAACGTTAAGGTTGTTGCTCCAGAAGCGTTGGTTCCATAAATACCTACAGCTTGGTTGACTGGTTGGGTTGCGGCTTTCCATTGTCCGTAAGGAGCCTTACCTGAAGTAAGCGTATCAGCATAGGATTGGGCTGTTGCACCTTCGACGGTAAATCCCGTTTTGCTAGAGAAATCTTTAAAGGTTCTTTCTCCATTTGTGATACGGAGCTTGCCAAGCCAATAACGACGGCCTGAACCATTTTGAGTGGAGTGTAATTGTATGGAGGAAGTTCCGTTTGCTTCGTCGTCTGTTAAGATGATTTCACCATAACGAGAGGAATCGGATGCAGGTTTTTCGAGCAACGTGTCAACATAGTTGATGCGTACCTTACCTTCAGAATCTTCATAGAAGGTAAGAGAGGTTTTCGTTAAATTAGCAACGCCTTCAACGCCTTCATTTCCGTTGATTCTCGTATCCGCTCCGCCAGCTTTAAGATACACATTATTCTGGGTATCAAAGCCACCGATTTCTGTTCTAGCAACCTTACCATTTGCTAAAAGCTCATGGAAGTTTGTTTTTGGGAAAGAGATGGTTCCAAATTTTGGTGTTGCATTGTTGAAATTTAACATCCATCCTTCGTCATCTGTTTTACCGAATTCGTCAATGTATTGTGCTTTGAGTTCAGCATTCACACCTTCAGCGCCATTTTTCTTCCAACAAATATTGCTGAAACCAGAATCAATTGTTACAAGAGAGGCGCCATTTTCGAATGTGAAGTCTCCTTTAGCCCACACATCAGATTTGGTGTATTTTGCAGTTCCGTAGTTCCATTTGGCGATGAGAGTGATATCGGATTCAACGACGGTCGAGAAATCAAATTTCTTGCCGTTTAAGTACCAGCCACCAAAGGTATAGGTATCGTAGTAAGTGTCTCCTGCTCTTGTTGGAGTGGCCTCTTCTACTAAAGTGCCTTGATCGATGGTCTTTGCTTCAATGGCAGTTCCGCCATTGGAATTGAAGGTTACGGTCGCTTTGTTTCTTGCTGTTTCCACAGTAATGGCAGCATCAAAGACTTGGTTTTTAACAAGATAATATCCATCTTCACTAGCAGTAAGCGCATTGCCATTTAATTTAACGGCAGTGACGCTATGGTACTTAGCAGGAGTGACTTTGAATTTGACTTCTTTGCTATAAGTAACAGCATTTAAGTCTAACCCTTCTTCTGCCAATGTGATGGTATACGTTTCATTAGAAGGCATCGTTAACTTATAGGTGTCTTCTGCTGTAGTAACCGCAACCTTGATATTATCCACGATATTGCTAATGGTATAGGTTCCAGCACCATCTGTGGTGAGAGCGTTATCTCCTACTTTAACGGAAGAGATGTGAGTATGTTCATTGGCTTTGAGCTTGAAGCTATATTTTCCACCATGGACAATGCTGTTTTTGTTAAAGCCTTCCACTTCAATGACTTCATATCCTTCACCAGTGAAGGTAACGGTATGGGTGTCTAATTCAGCGGTTAAAGTGATGGTTGTTGCTTTAGTAACGTTCGTTAAGGTGTAAACCCCTTCAGTAGCGGTTAATAAAGTGTCGCCATCTTTGACGGAAACAACGTTATAGTGGGCTTCTGCTGCAACGGTGAATTTGAAATCAGCGCCATAATTGACTTTGTTTGCATCATATCCTTCTATTGGTGTTGCAGTAATGTGTTCACCACTAAAGGAGATGGCAAAGCTATCAATTTCGGTTAAAACAGTGACGGTTTGATTAGCTTCAACGCTTGTTAAGGTGTAGACACCGTCTTCTGCTGTTAAGGTCGTTTCTCCGACTTTGACGGAAACGATATGATAATGCTCTTCCGGAGTGACGGTGAATTTGAAGCTGTCACCATATTTGACATCATCTTTATTGAAGCCAGTGTGTGCGGTAGCCGTGAAATGTTCACCAGCGAAATTTACTTTGAAAGCGTCTTTTTCCGCGACGGCTTTAATCGTGGTAGCGCCAGCGACTTTGCTAAGGGTATAAACACCCTCTGCATCAGGTGTTAATGTGGTTTCACCGACTTTAACGCTTGCCACATGATAATGCTCATCAGGAGTCACTTTGAATTTGAAATCAGCGCCATAATCGACTTTATCTTTGCTATAGCCTTCCATGGCGGTGATTGTGGCGTTAGTTGCTTCATAAGTAATAGCGAAATTCTCAATTTCGGTGGCAACCGTAACGGTCTTATCTTCCATAATATTGGCAATGGTGTAGACATTATCAACCGCTGTTAAGGCGTTTTCTCCGACTTTAACGGATTTCAATAAATAATGTTCTTCCACGGCAATAGTGAATTTATAATCGGCGCCGTATTTGACGTCTTCTGGGTTAAATTCACCATATGGGGTGGCAGTAAAATGTTCACCAGCAAAATGAACTTTGAAAGATTTTAAAGCTACTTCAACAGTGATCGTGGTGTTTGCTTGGATGTTTGTGAGGGTGTAAACACCATCTTTTCCGGTAAGAGTGGTATTTCCAGCTTTGACACTAACGAGGTTATAGCCTTCTTTTGCTACGACTTTGAATTTGAATTCTTTGCCTTTTTCGACTTTGGCTGCATTATAGCCAGAAACAGCTTCAATCGTGTAATGCTCCCCTGTTGTTAAGGTGACGGCATAATACGTTTTTACTTCTTGGCTAGAAACGCTGGATGTGGGTTCTTTGCTATCTACACTTGAGCTACTAACATCTTGTTGGCCACAAGAAGAGAGTGCAAAGAGGGAGCTTGCTGCTAAAACAAGCAATAGTTTACATTTCTTTTTTTGCATAATTGTTCCTTTCTTGAAAATGTATTGTTTTTTGTTGCGGATTATATTTTTTCCTTACTCTTTCCTCCTTCGTTTTAAGCTTTATATGATTTCATATTGGTGAGTAAGAAGAAGACGCTTGTAGAAGCCTTCCCGAAAGAGAGATCCAATTCAATCTTTTCTTCACCTGAAATTTGTTTTTCTGTAAGAGAGAAAACATATTCTTTTTTCTCATTTTGGTTATAAACGAATACGCCAGAAGAGCTAATATCAAAGACCCAGTTCTTCCAAGTGTTTTGAATGGTGGCGGCTGTTTGCTCCTTTGAATCAACACCAACGGATGAATTCTTTCCTAAAGAAATGTAGTTATCTCCTACTTTCCAGCCGATTTCTTTCTCTACTTCAAGAGTGCCTAAAGAGAAACGAATTCCTTCGCTTTGCTTAAAGAGGCTAGAGAAATTAATCTTGTCAAAAGAAAGAATGCTTCTATTGTTTGCACTTTCACTCGATCCAAGGATACCAACACCTTTGCTAGCTGCTAATACAGGGACACTCCAAGAGTTATATTCGCTTTGTGCTTTCAAAGTTGCATTAGTAACACTGACTCCTGTTTTCTTCGAGAAATCTTTCCAGTTTCTTTCAGCTTTGACCATCTTTGGCTTGCTAATCCAGTAATGTCTTCTACCACCTTGATTTGTAGAGAATGTAAGACCTTCTGTACCGTTTGCTTGAGCATCGGTAAGGGTAAGTTCGCCAAAACGAGCCGCTTCGGCAACGACCTTCTCCACTAATCGATCTTCATAGGTGACATGAATCTTAGAGTCATTTCCTTTGAAGAAGGTTAATAAGGTTCTAACCATTTGTGGCATGCCTTCATCTGTTCCTTCATTATCCCATTTGTTGCTAGAAACTCGTTTTTCATTAAGGATTAAAACGTTTGAACGATTATATCCACCAACAATCATTTGAATTTCGTTTCCTTCGTTTAATAAGGAAGTGAAATTGATTTTTGGCAAGGTGCATGTTCCCGCGACTCCTTTAGGATCAAAGAGAACACCATCGTTTTCATCGAAGGTAACATTAGCTTTTAATTGGGCTTTCTTGTTTGCATCGACCGCCCCTTTGCTACTATCGTAAGCCATAGAACTTGTAGCTGTATCTAATGTTTCTAAAGTACCTGTTCCACCAAGGATGAATTCTTCTTTCTTAAATTCATTCACGATGGTCTTTTTGGCGTCGTTTTGTTTCCATTTGGCACAAAGGGTCATACTTCTTTCGATTGGTTTGCTAATATCGAATTTACCTTCAGAGGAATACCATCCTTCGAAAGAATAAGAGCCATAGTATTCATCTTCTGCTCTTGATGGGCTAGGGAGACTTGTTAAACGTGTGCCCGCATCAACTGTGACAGGATCATAAGTTAAGGAACAGCCACTGCTAAATGAAACTTGGCAACGAAGAATCTCTGCTACTACACTAAGAGAGACCTCACCTGTTTGATTCTTGATGTGATAATAACCATCTTCTTCAGGAGTTAATGCTTTTTCTCCTAATTTCACAGAGGTGACGTTGTAATATTTGATAGGATTTACCTTAAATTTCACATCCGAGAAATAACCGATTTCATTAAGGTTTAAATCAGCTTTTTCAAATTGAATGGATGCGAATTCGTTATCGACAACATTCAGTTTATAAGTGTCTTCTTTCGTCGATACTTTGACGGTTTTCTTTGCTTTGATGCCAGATATTGTATAGACACCATTTGCATCTTTGCTTAAATCCACGCCATCGATTGTGACGGAAGTTAAGGAATAATGCGCATCAGGAGTGATTTTAAAACAGAACGAAGAGCCATAAACGATATTATCTCTTTGATAGCCTTCAACAGCTTGGATGCTGAAGTGTTCCCCTGAGAAAACAACCGAAAGAGTCTTTATTTCTACTTCAATTTTAATGGAAAGATTTTCCGTAACCGATGAAAGGGTGTACACATTATCGTCATCTGGCAATAGAATTCCGTCTTTGCCTTCGATTTTAACGCTACGAATGGCATATCCTTCTTTTGGCGAAACTACGAATTTGAAGGCCTTGCCTTCTTCCACTTTATTTGAATCGTATCCTTCAGAAAGTGTAACGGTATAGCCTTCCCCTGTCGCTAAAGAAATTTGGAAGTAGGTTTTCTTTGTTTCGCTAGATTCCGATTCCTGACTGCTGGTTGTTGGCTCGTTGGAACAAGAAACGGCAAGCATGCTCATAGTTGCAAGAACCATAAGCAATGATTTTTTGTTGTTTTTCATAGTTTTTAAGCCTCCTAGTTTGTTTTTTCGTTCATCCAAACGGATATTCTGGAATGAGGATCATCCATATTTTTTCCAGCGGAAGAAAAATCACATAGTTTTTCCCCACTAGTAAGAAGGATCGTCTCGTTTGTTTTGAAGAGATTGTTTTTTACAAGTTTTCCTTTGTTTTCCTTCGTCATTGCTTCTGAAACATCAGCGAAACGGGAATCTCTAGCAAGAACGATAGGACCCCTCGTAAAAGCAATTTTTCCATTCAACTGATGGCAGATTATTGGGAAACGGAATTGTATTTTTATTATATCACTATTCCATGTTTTCATGATGGTGAAATAGCCATTTTCTTTAGTTATTTCCAGCTCTTTCCCATTCAGGAAAAAACGAGGGGCTTCGTATTCTGGTATACGGAATTTCAAAGCGAAGTTTTGCCCTTCTGCTTTGACTTTCAATGTCATGTGGCCGTTTTGATAAACATTACCATGGAAAGAGAGATGAACTTTCTTTTCGTCCATGACATCTTTTAATTGGAAGTCGTTATAGATGTTAATGATATACGCTCTGTCTTCTTTTGTGAGAACAAAGCTGTGAACCATGCCTAAACCATATCCGCCATTAGCTAAGCAACAACCATAGCTTCTATTGTTTTGTAAACGCATATAACCTCCAATTACTTGGGCTCTACGGTCATTCGTAAGCGGAGTATAGGAATCAAAATAGAAGGTCTCATGCTCAGGCACATCATATCCATCAACACGCCAGACTCTGCCTTCGGCTAATTTCATCGTTTGATTTTCGTCATTTACGGCACCATATAGGCAATTGAAGGCCATTGTTTCTAACAGTGAGGCGTAATGTGGGTCTTTTGTGCATTTTAATAAATCGTTGCAAAGTCCCATGAAAGAGATGGTGACACAGGTTTCTAAACCAATTCTTTTCGGCGTTTCTGTTTGAGTGAAGGAACTATGGTTAAAGAATTCATTCTCTGTGCCAATCCCTCCGATGATGGTGAAATCTGTTTCTTCTACTTTATGAACATAGGAGATAACGCTTTGAAGGTATTTTTCTTCTCCTGCAACTAAAGCGTAATGCAAAAGTCCTTGGAAACATGCGGTCATCTCATAGGCTTTTGTGGATTTCCACTGATATGGATAGGAATTGTCTTTTAAAGCGTTTTTGATGATGTTCTCACTTTCGCATAAACCAGTTGAAACGATGTATTTAGCGAAAGAAAGGTATTTTTTAATTTTTGTGAAGGAATATAAATCTACGAAAACACCAAGAATTGAAGCGCTATTTAAAGAACCGTAGATGTTGGAGGTTTCCAATATCCCTTTTTTCTTTCTTCCAACAACGTCCATAATGGCGTTCGCTTGTTTTTTAAGAGCGGAAAGAACTCTTTTTTGTTTTGCTTTGTATTTGCAGATAGAAAGGTAAGATAACATGCCAATCATTGCATATTTCCTAGACCAAACATCCCATCCTGTAAAACGGCAGTCCGCTTGATAAGAAGAGAGAGTCCCATCTTCTTCCATATAGGAAATCATTTCGAAAACAGAATCTTCGATATTTTGATAAACAACACGGTTTCCGCTTGCTTTAAAACATTCGCAAGCTCCACGGACAAATTTCCCCCAGAATTCCCCTCTCCATGTTCCGTTTTCATCGGAATGAAGTTGGAATTGGCTGGCGAATAAGTGATATTTATCTTTATCTAAATATTCTTTTTCGATGATAAAGTGAATTAGAGAGCCCGCATATCCACCTAAAGTATATTTTATGTTTTTGGATGTATTGGTTTCCATTTTCACTACTCCACGATCCAACTGCCAACTCTGCTTATGTTATCCTTCTTTAATTCTTCAACCGTGTTATAACGTTTGATGCCACCGTTGTTGAAAGTAGGCATCGATTCATAAATCCACGCTAAGTTCGTATTTTTCGAAGCACTGAAATACCAAGTACAACCAGGTAAGCTTCCAAATAGGTCTTTCTTTTCGTCGGTGTTCTTAGAACCAAGAACGCAACACATGATTTGGCTCTCAACGCCTCCCTTTTCAAAGCTACCTAATTTTTCTTTGTCGTTTTTAGCATAGCTTGCGAAGAGATTGTTCTTCCCGACATAACCACTAGACATAGGCATGAAGACATCGCTAACGACATAAACACCACGGAAGTCACCATAGAAAGCACCGTATGGGCCATTAGTGATAGTGTTATCGACGCGGAATAAAGCACCTTTTTCTTGAGTAGCGGATTTAACTTCCTTGCAACTCTCATCAAGTGTTAATTTGACGTAGATATTTTCCATAACCATGTCATTGCAACGCATCTCGAATAAGGAATAGGAATGATCGAAATAGTTGGTTGTTGTGACATATAAGTCAGAAAGAGTCGTTTTCCAACCCTTCACTTGGTTTGTCCAGTTGTTTCTTGCAAGACCAGAGCAATAATCCTTCGCGGAATTGAAAGTGAATTGGAAATGAGTGTTTTTAATTGTGGCACTTTCGCCTAAGCCACCAAAGATACCTTCTCTTGCTACTTTTGCAGCAATCGTGTGTCCTTGTCCATCAAAAACACCTTTGAAATAACGGTTTTTTACACTCCCTGCTTCATAATAGGAAGAAATTTGTTTCGTCATATCGATGCTAGTAAGGATATCTTCTTCAAGAATGTAGTAACCATCAACGACTTTTCCTTCAGTTAACAAGAAGGTAGACGCAAAGTTATCTTGCGTTAAAGAACGTGTGTAGACGAAAGTGTTCTCAAAATAGTACCCGCCTTTTGTTGTTAAGACGAGAAGAGGATCGGATGAAGAACCTTTTGCTTCTAAACCTTGGATATAACCGTTAGGTAAGAAGGAGAGTTCTCTTTCTCCTTGTTTGGCATAAAGGATACTAGCACCATTTCCGAAATAATCTTTTAATGGGAATGGGGATTCAGCAGAGATTTTTAATTCTCCTTCGTAATTGGCTAAAGGACAGAAGACGTTTACGTTAATATAGCTTGTATATTCTTTGCCGTTTTCATCTTTGAAGGTGCCATAAAGCTTTGTTGCACCAGTCTTTTTTGCTTTAACAACACCATTCTCATCTAAGCTAACAATGCTATCGTCTAAGACGGAAAGAGACGCTTTCGCTTCCGTTCCGTTATTTTGGACAATGAAAGAAACAGTCGCAGAGCTGTTATATTCTTTGCCTTGCCAGCTTTCTATCATCGATAATTCAAGATTGTTTGTGACAAATGTTTCAGTGCCCATCTTTATTTGTGGGTACATGGAAACATCTTCATTAACCGTGACTTGAATGGTTTTTTGCATAAGCGGGTTATCGAAATTATTCCAAACGCCTCTGACTATGACGCTCGTCGTTCCACTCTTTTTAGCAACCAAAGAGTTTCCATCTAATGTCAGGATTTCTTCATTCCCTAAGGAAACAGAAATTGGGCAAGAATAGATTTTCTTGTTGAAAAGGACGCTTCCTCTTAAAGCAAAGGAGGAACCCTTCACCAGAGAGAGGGTGTCGCTTGATAAGTTTTCGATACCGAGTGTAGGCAATAAATTATTAAAACCGACTTTGAAATGGCAAGAAGCTTGCTTGCTGCCATTGGAAACGATAATGTTTGCTTCCCCTGCTCCAACCGCAGAAACGGTTCCATCATCGACCGTTAAAACACTTTCATCGGAAGAAGACCAAACCAAATTGGCTGGCGAAGAGGTTTTTGCAGCCAATTCGTAAGTGTCGCCGAAAAGCATTTCAACTTGTTTTTCGCTTAAAGTAATTTCATCGTTGGTTACTTCGGAAGTAGAAACGTTTGGGTTTGTTTGACAAGCAATCAATCCCGCAAAAGAGAGAACGAGCAATCCCGCTCCAAGAAGAACTTTGTTTTTTCTCATGGTTATACCCCCAAGCTTTCTAAGAAGGAACTAATAGACGTGAATTCTTTGATGTCTTTGATACCGAAATCCAAGCAAAGATCCTTGAATTTTTTCTTAATGGCAATGTATTCGTTTTGAGTATAGTTGCTTTCATAACAGGAGATAGCAACCTTGGCTGGGAAGAGCCACTCAATATCGATGTATGATTTCAATCTCTTATATTTGGCTTCATCTTTCTTGTAGATTTCGATTGCAGCGTAAGCTTGATCGCATAAATCAAAGATTTCTTGTAAGAAACCAAAGCCATAATATTTCTTATTACCGGAGATATCGCCTTGCATAGAGCCGCCATTACCGATACCGAATTTCTCGATAATTTTGGCGAACCACAAACGTAATTTGTGTAACATCTCTTTCATAATTGGCGCAGCATCTTCATACATGTTGTTGATGAAGTCGTCGATTAAATCGTTCATATCTAACGAAGAATTCCAACTCTTTTTGCAAAGGACATAGTTGGCTAAGCCTCCAAATCCTGGATCTGCACCCCTTTGGTCGTTTTTGACTTGTTCGAAGGAAAGAGAGTAATGATATTTCGTTAAATATTCGTGGTAGTCAGAATAGAAATTATAAATATCGTAGAAGGTAATGTAGTCGTTAAAGAAACCACCATAGCTCCATGCCCAGGTTCCTGGATAGAAGTTTCCCCAGGCCTTAAGAATCTTTCTTGCTTCATCGTTTGCTTGAGAATAGAAAGAACGGCCATAGTCGAAGTTCATGGATGCGACGAAAGGCATTAAATTAACCCCATCACTAGAAATAATGTCGTTATCATATTCGAAAGTCCCATCCTCATTCTCCTTAAATGGAGGAGTAATGGCTGATTGATAAGCAAAGAAGGAATAGTTTAATTCACGTCTATATGGGGCGTTTTCTTCTTTTGCCATCCATTGGTTAACTAGTTTTCCAACTTTCTTCATAAAGAGAATAACCGTGGAAACAATCGCACCGTTATGTTTCTCTTTAACTGCCGTACAAGATGGACAATCGCATAAATCAGCAACGTCATTCATGCCCAAGAAGGCTCTTTCATATGTTGGATAGTTTGCAACAGGATACCAAGTTAAAGATTGTTCGATTTTGGCTGCAGCAAATTCAACCATCTTCTCAAGTTCTTTCTCATCGCCTCTGGCTGTGAAACAAAGCTGATCGCCTTTGGTGGAATAGAAATTTGGATGTTCTTTTTCATATTTATCTTTTGGGAAATAATAGAAGCTGTTGTGGTTTGCATTCCAAGGTGAGTTTCTCGAATCCCCTTGGTGAATAGGGAGGATTAAAGTGCTGACATCATCTACCACCCTCATTCTATAAGGGAACATTTGATTTTGTGTGGCGGTTGGAAAAAGTAAGCCTCTTTTAATACGATAAGTGACGTCAGGAATATCGACTACATCATAATTGCAAAAGTGTAAATCTTTGACGTTTTTATCTAAGGTATAGAAATTTTCGTAATAGGTTTCGAAATTAAAGTTTAATTTCAAGAAATTATAGACACCATAAAGAGTTCCGTAATTCGTGTTCCCGAAGATGAAGATGGATTTTCCTTTGGTGAGAATGCGCGATCCATCCTTTCCAAAACCATCTAAATTGGCTTTCTCGCCTAAAGAAGCGCTTGTCCAATAGGAATTCTTTCCTAAAGAGATATAGGTAGCGCTCTCATTAAAGGTAATAGAGCTATCTTCAGTAATGACATTTAATTCAATGTTGGTTGCTTCTTTGAAAAGAGAAACCAATTCCGTTCTAGCATAAAGAAGAGCATCATCGCTTTCTTTAGGAAGAATGACTTTATAAGTGGTTCTTCCATTTTGAATAAGGAAATCCGAAGTTTCTTTGGCGATGAATTGATGCTTTCCAGAAGAGGCGCCATCTGTATTTACGCCTCCTTGTTCTGAAGAGGTGTTTACGTCTGTTTTTCCACAAGAAGGAAGGGTGAAAATGGTTACGGCAGCTAATGCGAAGAGAAGTTTTTGATTCTTTTTAAAATTCATTTGTCTTTCCTCCTTATTCGACGATCAAAGTGTATTGACCATAAGCGGTGTTGCCTTCTTCGTCTTGTAATATGACATAGACGGTATAGGTACCTTTTGTTGCAATGGTCGCTTTATCTCCGTTTAAAACTTGAGCGGTTAAAACACCTTTCTCGTTATAAACAAGATGCCACGCTTCTAGGTTTTCAGGGCTTGTAAGGTTATCGGTTCCTTCAATCAAAGGAAGACTGCTTGGAGTTCCTGCTTTGATCTTGTAGGTGCCTAGTTCCGTTGTAATTTTTGGTGCTTCTCCATCAATGACACTGACCATGCCTTTTAAACCACCGGAAACAGAATTGCCTGCACCATCGAGAATGTTATAGGTAATAACGTAGGATCCGTATTCGTCGTATTCGATTTCGTAATTCTTAGAGAAATCCGTGATATTGGATAATTCTTGTTTGGAATTTACGTCTTTGACGGTGCTGATATTACCAGAGATATTTTTGATAACGGTCATGTTGATGTTCTTCTCGCTTGTTGGGGTAAGAACGTCAGCAACATTTGGCTTATAGATTGTGCCTCTTTCGCCTATACGGGCGATTGCCTCAGGGAAGGTGGCGGAAGCCATTGGTTGGATTCTGTCTCTTGTTGAATTGGAACGGAATGGTTGATTTCCTACCATTGAAACATCGATGTAATCCGATTTTGTTAAACCTTCTGCTTCAACCTTTAAGAAGAAAGAATCATCTGGGAATGGATTATCTAAAGTGAAGCTAGCACCAGCGATAGTGAGAGTATTCGTACTTGTACTATAAAGGATGCTCGCACCATTGCCTTGCCAAGGTTCGCTTGCGACTTGGCTTCTTCCATTCATGATTACTTTGCTGGATTCGAGTTCAATTTCGATTCCTTCTTTGCCAGTGTATGGGAGCAAATGAATCTTCATTTTTTGGAAGGTGGATGCCTTAAAGGCAAAATTAAAGCCAGATAAGAGCAATTTATTGACGAATTCCATTGAAGCAGAACCATCGACTTGGCTTTGGTAACGAACGAATTCTGCGTTCTTTCCTTCCGCGTCTACAATGTTCTTTCCTTGGAAGTCACCGACGAAATATTTGGTTAAATCCACTTTCTTTCCATCGTATCCGGTATCGATGATAGAAATCTTTTTTGTTTCGAGAACATCACTTGAATTGCTTTGAGGAGAGAATTTGAAGGAGGCGCTCTTTGTGCCTACGATTTCTAAATCGTTAATGTCAAATTCTTTGTATTCACCATCATCGAAACTGACAAGGGAATGAACGGAATCTTCTTTTGGACCATCTTTATCATAGGTATACGCTTTTGGAACATTGATGGTATAGGACGCGCCCTTCATGAAATAATGAGGAAGGTTTACTTCATCGTTTACGAAATCAGCTGTTGTTTTCGCTAAGACTTCGAATTCATATTCTTTTTCTCCGGAATAGAAGCTGTCTTCATAATGATATGTGAGATGATATTTGCCAGACTTTTCTAATGTGTATTGGGTATTGCTGGCAATGGTTTCTTTCTTGCCACTTGGATCGGTGACGTCTACTTTTACGACACAGTCATTATTTAAAGAGACAGCTTCAAAGTTATTGAAAGTAACAGAAGATCCTGCAACTAAGTTTTCAAGAGGCTTGACGGTGAAATGGATACCTTCATCCCCGAAAGAAGAGACAAATAAGTCCACTCTTTTTGTGCCGATATTCCCATAGACGTCTTCTGCTTCATAAACAATCGTATATACGCCATATTCCAAAGGGAGGAAGGAATTATTACGGACAGAAATCATCTTTCTCGCAGAGGAATCATAACCATAATAAACGGTTGCTTTCACCCCACCCTTTAATCCTGTTTCATCGAAGGCTTTTGCTTCTGGAATTTTAATTTCTATCCCACCTAAGATGTTGGCTTGCTCTTTTGCATTCACATCAATTACTGGGGCAATGTTGTCCTTGTAATAATCCATTGGATTAAGCTCTTCGCCTTTCAAACCGGCTAATTCACCGATTTCGATTGCAGCTGTCTCAATTCCGCTATATCCAGTCGCAGTTAATGAAATATAGGCAAGTCCTGTCTTGAAACCATTAAAAGTCGTATCGGAATAAATGGAAGAATTATTAAATTCCGTGACTAAAACAGAATCCATCGCTTGGTCGTTTTCTGCATAGATACGATATTTGTTTGGATTAGATGTATCTAAATAATAAGAAACGTTGTTATAGACTTTAGAAACAGGGTTATTACCGCTAATGGAAGTGCCACCCGTTGAACTGATACGGTAATTGTTTGAACCAATGGTGATGGTTCCAGAATCGTCTTTCGTAAGGCCGGTACTTCTACTTCCGTTATAACCACTGGAAATGTAGTTTTCATAGTAATAGGTGCCTTTGCTATTGGTGATGGTGAAAAAGTTATTTGGATCATAAGCATCCGTAACGCGAACGGTAATGGAGTGAACGCTTGGATTCTTTCCAATGTCGTTTACATTCCACATAAGGAGCTTTTGATATTTTGATTTCGATAAATCAACAGGTTTTGCAAAAGTGAACTTATCCCCTTCTGTTAAAGAAAGCTTTAGACCGTATGGGTAACCACTAGAAGAGAAATGTTTATTTAACGCACCATAGTCGATGGAAGATTTGTTTCCATTAAAAGAATAGACATCTTGGAAAACGGAGAAAGTCTTTGTATAAGTGATTTGGTTTTCACCGATTAAAAGAAGACTGTATGTGCCATATGCATTCAACTTATAGGAAGAGGAGGCTTGGCAAGTGCCGTTTGGATAAGTCAAATAGGAAGTAATGATTTTCGCTTCTTTTCCATCTTTTTGAAGAGTGGCATCTTTTGGAACATAAAGAAGATCTCCGATATTATAGGTATCTTCAATATCGAAATTACCGATAGAGACTTCTTCCCCTCTTGCTTCTAAAGCTGAGTGAGATAAAGTGGAAAGCCCAAAAACGGATAAAGTTGCAAGTGTTACGAGCGCTTTTGCTTTTTTCATTTGTTGTTTCTCCTTTTATTCTTTCAATCCACCCACGGAAACGTTTCCCATGAGTTTGTTTCTGAAAACGATGAAGACGATGGTGATCGGTACAGCCAAGATCATGGAAGCTGTAATTTTCAAAGGTGTGGTTTGGAGAAGGAATTTTTCCATTCCTGTTCCAATGTCTGATTTACCAAGAGACATTTCATAGACGGCTCTTGCAAGTGTTGGATGGGTTGGGAGATAAAGCATCGTTGCTTGCCAATCATTCCAAAGAGCGATGAATTGAATTAAGAAGACCGTACCGATGGTTGTGATGGCCATTGGGAAATAGATACGGAACATAACAAGGAAGTCGTTTGCCCCGTCGATTTCTGCGGCTTCTCGATAGGTGTTGCTTATTGAAGAGAAAAAAGCGTAATAAACGAAATAATACATTCCTGCTCCAGAGAAGAACCGTAAGAAGTTCCCCCATAAGCTATCAAAGATTCCTAGTTGTCTTAACCAAGTCAATTCACTAGGCAAAGCTCCGACAATCGGGATAGAGAGCATAAGAGTGAAGACGATATTGATTATTGTGCAGATTTTGAATTTGTATTTTGCAGTGATATACGCAGTAATAGCTGGAACAACAGAGCAAATCAATCCACCAACGCCCGCATAGATCAAGGTGTTCATTAACATCGCAAGGAAACCGATGTTTTCTTGGCTATGGCTAACGAGATTGTCTCCCACGTACCAGTTAGCATTTAATTGTTCAAAGATTAAATTCTTAAAGATAATGCCGTAGTTTTTAAGATGGAAGAACTCATAATTACTAGCATATGGGTTTTCCCAATTGCCCCAATCTATTAAAGGGAAGGCTATAGGACCATTTTGTTCGAAATCATTTTTGCTTTTTAAGGAGGTCATCAAACCCCAAAGGAGCAAGAAGAGCAAGAACAAAGTGAAGATAGAAATCAATATGGCAAGGATGATATAGAAACAAATATCTGCTTTTGTTGACTTCGGTTTTTTACCACGTTTGATATGGTTAAGGGAATTTGCTTTAACTTTTGCCATAATTAATCCTCCCTCGGGCCAAATCTATTCATTAAATATTTGACCAAGAATGTTGTTGGAACAATGATTGCGGTTAAGATCAAACCGAATGCAGCCAAAGCTGGATAGCTAATGTAGTTTGGAACGTCTCCCAAGACATTGGAATAAAGGGAGTTGATGTAGATAAAGTATCCAACGTTCCCCATTGCCATGGCGTTTTCGCCATAGATGTTGAAGACTTGATATTGAGATACAAATAACTGAGAAATGATAACGATTGCCAAAGAGATGATGGTTGGCCAGATTTTTGGTAAAACGACATGCCATAAGATGGAAAGTGTGTTTGCTCCATCAAGAGAAGCACTTTCGATTAAGGCTGGATTGACGTTTCCCATCGCGTTGCTATAAAGGAGAACATTGACGCCAAAGCTCATCAAAACGTTGAAACCGATCATGACCCATAATTGGGTGTTTTGATCGGAGAGGAAATCCATTTTCTCAAGACCGAAACAAACGTTCATGATTTCAGGGATGGCGTTTTGAACAACGTATTTGAACAAAATACCTAAGACGATGCTGGATAAGACTTGAGGAAGATAGAGAATTGTTCGGAAGAAGGCACTTCCTGGCTTCTTTTTATAAATGTAATAAGAAGCAAGCAAGGCTAAAGGCTGAGCAATCAATAAATCAACCGCGCAGAAGATCAAAGAGTTCTTCAACATATATGGATATTTTGAAAAAGACGAGAAGGCGGTTTTGAAATTTTCCCAACCAGCGAAAGAGGTGACGATTTTTCCTAAATCGTAATCTAACGTGAAGGTTTGGAAAGCCATGATGAAAGAATTCATGTTGACGTAAATATAAAAGACAAAGAAATGAATGATTGGTATGACCAAAAATGCCATACAGAAAAGGAAATGGAACAATTCCTTTTTGCTTTTCCCCTTCTTTTCGTGCGTCAATGTTCTATACATGGTTTTCCTCGTTTCACTTTATTTAGCCATTTTCTCCCAGCTATCCTTACTGATTTGAGTGTGTTCAAAGATATATTCGGAAGTGCAGCCTAGTTTTCTGAAAGCATCAAGATATCCGCCAACGTTTTGCGTTCCGTTTTCCGAGGCAAATGAAGAAATGGTCATGGTGTAACCAATTAAGAAGGTTGGCATATTCTTCTTAAAACGGGTGGAATAAGAGGAAGGTTGGACGACTTCTGCATCCTTTCTGTAGGTAGCTAAATCTTCGTAATAGGAATTCTTTAATTTGGTAATGTCGTAGGTGTATTCGCAAGGAACGGTTAAACCGGTTTTTTCAGAGAAAGCAGCAAGTTCATCGTTAGAATAGATGAATTTTAAGAATTCTTTTACAGCTTTTTCTTTACCGTTCTTTTTAACTCTAGCGTTAGCAAAAGCTAAGGTTGTACCAACGTTTAATAAGGTTGGTTTTTTTCCTTTTCCTTCTTGGACTTGTCCGGTTAAGGTCGTTGGAAGAGGCATAAAGGAAACATGACGATCTGGATTCGAAGGATTCATCTTAGAATAGGTATCGAAAGTTCCAACATCTGCTGCTTCGTGGCACCAATAGGAGCCATCCCAGTACATGCCATAGGATTTATTGTTGTGTTTGTTAATAAACCAGTTCATGGCTTCGGTTGGAGTTTGGTTGCTGTTAGCAAGTGCTTCTTTGTCAATCCACTCGTTTTGGAGAGCCATATCGAAGAAAGCTAATGAATAATAACGATTGGCCATGTTATATGCTTGATAACCGTTATCGTCTGTCAATTTCATCTTGGCTGTGACTGGTTTTTTAAGACCGGAACCGCTATAGAAGACGTCTTCATTGCTAAAGCTGTTAACGACTTCAACTTCTTCCTCGGTCCAGTTGCAGAAGGCGTCTTTCATGCCGTTACCACCAGTTAATGATGCCCATAATGCGACAGGGAAGTACCAAGAATAATAGTGTCCGCTGCCTGGAAGTAATATTGGGGAAACGCCATCGCCGAACATCTTGCTGCAAAGAATATTGAATTCTTCTAAAGAAGATGGAAGTCCATCGTCATAGTCTCCACGAATACCGTTTGGGCCAACGGATTTTTTGATGGTTTTATCGGCGATAAAATAAGCGTCGCCATACTTACTTTGGTAAAGGTCTTTATCTTCTGCATCGACGCTAGGATCAGCAAAATAGAAATTCTTTTCATTGAAAAGATCTTTATCGTAGCTTAATCCAGGGAACCATTCATAATGAGGCAAAGCGTAATATTTACCATCGACGCCTTTGCATCTTTCTTTGATGTTATCTTCGATTTTGTCTTCGATTGGTGCAACAACATCGGAAAGATCTAAAAGGAAGTTTTGGGCGCTTAATTGATAAGGGTCAACAGTACTTTCATAAATGAAGATGTCGTCACCACTGCTCTTTAATTCGGTGTTGAAGATAACGTTCTTCTTTTGAGTGATTTTGAAGTTGATACCTTTCTTGCCTTCTTCAAAAGAGGTTTCTTTGTTTGCTTCCGCAAAACGTTTTGTGGCGTTTGTAACCCATTCTTTACCACCAGTTCCGTTAAAAAGAACGATGTTTACGGTTGTGATCGAAGAGGAAGAATGGCCTCCGTCACAAGCACATAAACCACCCATTATGGCGGTTAATCCAGCTAAGGCTAAGCAATTGAGTTTTAAGTTTTTCATTTTTATCTCCTTAATTTTTTATTTCATTAAAGTAATCGGAAGCGAATAGGAACATGTAAGCCCATCTTTCTCTAGGCTGAGAGTGATATTGCCATTGCCCTCGGATGGGTTAATTTCAAAGGCTTTTTCTCTCTCAAACATGAGGATGTTGGATTCTAGTACGGCTCCTTCAATGACTTTTCCATTGTAGGTGGCTTTATTTAATGCCATGCTGCCATATTTTGAACCGACATCAATGGTGATGAACTCGTTTGTAAGGCTTACTTTGGTATTGGTGGTTGAAGCGGCCTTGTAGTCTCCAGTGATGCCTCCAATTTCCATTGGTAATACGCAATTATCCAACGTGATAACTTTAGTGGAGGTTGTGCGTTTGATACCTATATAACCAAGTTGGTCACAATTGATGACGAAGTTCTCGAATTTACATCCACCAAATCCTTCGTAAGTAACTCCTCCAAAGAGCGAAACGAGAGGTGAAGCAGAATTCACTGTGACATTTTTGAAGTAATTGCAGTGAGCAATGTTGGAAGAGATAAATCCTCCGCCAGAGGCGAATAAGCAATTTTGATAATTCTTGCCATATCCGTCCGCTAAACAATTGAAACTTGCATTTTCAATAATGGCTCCGCATAAACTTGGGCCAAGAATGGAAGTAACGGCGAAATTCCCAGATGTTGAACCAAATTTAACAGCGGTGAAGTTGATGTTTTTAAGAACGGCCCCTCCACCAACGACGGAGAATAATCCGCCATAAGATGGATTTAAGTAGATGGTATGACCATCTCCATCAATGGTTCCTCTAAAACCGTTGGAACCATTGTCATTATGTTGGTCAGAAATGTATCCACCATGAGAAATAGGACTTGTTTCAGTACCGATATCTTTTGCCAAACGGTAATAACCGAAGTTAATGACACGATTTTCTTTACCCTCGGTTTTGGCACGATATGTGTCGAGCGCGATAAATTCTTCTTTGGTGTTAATGATCTTGGTAATTAAGAGGATAGGCGCATATATGGTAACGTCTTTCTCTCCTTTTTTACCTTCAATGACGATTTCTCTTTCCCCTGCGATACCTTTGTTTTTGATTGTTTTCAAAGAAATGTTTGCTGGGTCTTTTCCTAAGTCAATATTTCCTAAGGAAATGGAAGAAATGGAGTCGAGGTTATTTTCTCCAAGATTTAAGGAGATGGTTTCATTTTCTAATGAGAATTCTTGTCTATTGGATAAGGTGATTGTTTCTTTCTCTTCACCAAGTAAGATTTCTCTCACTTTAGCGATTTGGGAAGAAGGAACATTTACACATCTCGTTAAATAGTTTTCGATGGCTAAAGAAAGGCTGCCCTTTCCATCTCCATAATATTGGATAATGTCGTTATACATTTCACCGAAAGCGACATAGTTATTGCCTGCTTGATTCATGTAAACGCCAGATTCATCGAAATGATCGCCATCGATTTTGCTTCTAAGTCTTTCACCGAATTTGCTAAAGCTCGTTAATTCAAAATCACGGATGGTATCTTCGTAAGAAACACCGAGTAATCCTTCAATAAGGAAAGCGAGGGTCCCCGTTCTATCTGCACCAGCGTTGCAATGGAAGTAAATTGGATAATTCGCTTCGTCGGATAAGGTTGCAAAAATCTCACGAAGAGATTTAACGGTAATGCCATCGTTAGCGGCAGCATTTTTGGAATCGGCTAGAACCATATCACCAAAGGAGTCGTGACCATTTGTTGCAGCGAAGCTATCTGGATCTAGGATACGGTTATATTGGCCTAATTGGGCTTGAATGTATTTTTTATTTGGATCAAAAGCGCATTGTTTTTGCTCGCCATCATCTTTGCCCGTGATGCGTAAATCGATTTCTGTTTGGACTTTCAAAGTTTCATTAAAGACTTTTTTGCCATTTTCATCTAAATCGGCCCATCCATTGAGATTGTTTAGCAATCCTCCACGGAATAATTTTCCATAACGGATGGTTTTATCTCCGGCCTTCCAACCTCCTAAATCACGGATGTTGTAAGCGCCACCTGCGTTAATGAAACGAACGGATGTCCCTAATGTTTTAAAGGTAGAGACGTTGGAGGTGTCTTTGGTTTTGGTGCCTTTTACTTTCCAATAATAAGTAGTATTAGGAATAAGGTTATCCGCGGAATAGGAAGAAGAAAGGGAAGAAACCTTTGCTTCTATCGCGTTTTCAAAATTCTCGTTATCGGCAAGATAAATGGTGTAATTCGCACTGCCATCTTTTTCCCAACTTAGCTTTACAGACGTACAAGTTAAGTTTTTGTTTTCGGCTTCTTTGGCTTTGCTTATTGCCTCTATTTGATCCGCTTCTTTATTCGCTTTAATGTAATTAATCAAAGGTGTTGGAGTGATTTGAATTTCTTCACCAGCACTTGGAGAAAGAAGCTTGATTTGAGCATGTGTTACGGAAGGGATGTCATCCTCAACACTATCGGCACTCGATGGCATTGAAGAAACTACCTGTTCACTACTGGAAACCTCCGGCTCTGTTTGGCAAGAGGCTAGTGTCATCAAAAGGGAAGCAAGTCCTAGACAGAGAAAGCGTTTGTTTTTTCTATTCATTGGGAGTCTCCTAATTACAAAGTATTTTGTAAGCGATTACATTTTATTTTTTTGAGCAAAAAAAAGAAATCATCATATTTGATATCGTAGTTGCACTTTTTTACGCATAGAGAATGTTGTTCTTTTTTGTAGATAAGTTTTTGGAATGTGAAATAAAATTGTGTTAGGTTGTTTTTGGATTAAATGAAACCTTTGCCGTAATTTTCTTCTTAGAATAAAATGACAAAAACAGGAAAAACTATGAAACAAGAAATGCGTCTATTCACCTCTAAACAATATTCGTCAAAAGATCCTAATCTTCATGTTTTCTTTTATCTTAAAAAAGGTCAAGAACCCCTACATACACACGACTTTATCGAAATCATGTATATCAATTCCGGTGAAATTGAAGAATATGTCAACGATAAGCGTTTCATCGCTAAAAAGGGTGACTTAGTTTTCATGAACTTCAATAGCACACATTCCTTTAAGACAAATAACCAAGCTACTTTCTATAACGTTTGTTTCTATCCGGAAACATTAGAGAAAATGATTAATCCTGAGAATGCGTTCTCTCTTTTGTCACTGTCCGTTTTTAATGAACTTTCTAAAGGAAAAGAGGAGGGTGTTGTCTCTTTCTCTCCCGCTGAGCAAAAACAAATTCAATATATCCTTGAGAAAATGGTTGAAGAGCAAACGAAACGTCTCCCTCGTTTTGAGGTGGTCAATGAGTCTTATATGAATATCTTGATTACGATGATTCTTCGAAAGATATCCTTGCCAGAAGAAACCGAAATGGATGCCTGGAACGAACTTGCGGATTATATTTCGGATAACTTGGATGGTGATCTTTCTTTGGAAATGCTTGCTAAGAAATGTTTCTATAACCCATCCTATTTCTCGCGTTTATTCAAAAGCAAATTCAATGTTTCTTTAGTGGAATACGTTTCAAATAAAAGAATTGAGAAAGCCATGCAGCTATTAAGTGAGACAGAGCTTTCTATTTTTGCGATTTCCACTGCTTGCGGATTCTCCAATAAGAGTGTTTTCTATCGTACTTTCTCAAAGGTAACAGGCAAAACACCGAATGAGTATCGTAGCAAGGTCGCGCAAAAATCATTGGAGATGAAAGATTAAAAACATGGAAAAGAACAAGCAAATCCTTTCTTATTTCTTAGAAAACGAATACGGTATCCTCCCTTCTTTTGATGACGTGTCTGTTTATTACGAATGCGTTGATGAAAATAAGAAGGTGTTAGATGGCTTGGCTCATCTAAAAAATATGCGTGTTCACCTTAAAAGGAAGGAAAGAATGACTTCCTTTGGTTTTGATATGTTCTTACCAGAAAAACCAAAAGGCCTATTTCTTTTTCTTTGTAATCGCCCCGTTGGTTTTATTTCTAAAGAAGAAATCGATCCAACCCGTAAATGTAAAAGTTCTTTCTATCCTGTGGAGGAAATCCTTAAAAGAGGGTATGGGTGCCTTGCCTTTCTTACTTCCGAGGTTGCGGAAGATAAAAACGGCTTCCATTATGGCATCAATTCTTTATTCCCTGAGATCTCCCATTCCCTTCCTCACGAGTACGGAACCTTATTGATGTGGGCTAAAGGTTTTTCTTTAATTATCGATTATTTAAAGAAAGACCCCCTCACAAAGAATTTGCCATTGGCAAGTGTTGGGCATTCTCGTGGAGGAAAAACTTCATTATTAGCGGGTGTATTGGACGAAAGAATCAATCTTGTCATCTCTTCTTGCGCTGGTTGCAGTGGCGATGCAGAACAAAGCAACTATCATGCTGGGGCAGAGACAATCGAGGTGATTACAGGAGCGTTCCCTTACTGGTTCACTCCTAATTATCGTGTTTTCGTTTCTCAAAAAATGGCTTATCAACAAAGTGATTTCCTCTCTTTGTTAGCCCCACGTCTTCTTTATACCTCCTCTAAGAGCGAGGATCTTTGGGCCGACCCATTAGGTGAATATGAGACTCTTCTTAAGCTAAATCCCGTTTATGAAAAATGTGGGGTTATGGGCTTAGAACCTTTTTCTGATTTCAAAATGGATGAAGAAAGAATTTCCCAAGCAGGGAATATTGCCCATCACCACTTAAAAGGGATTCATGATCTAGATAAAAGAGATTGGAACCTATATATGGATTTCTGGGATAAGAAACTCGGTTATTAATCGAAATCCCAGCCGATCTTTTCACTAATTAAGTTATTCGTACGAACCCTTAATTGATAACGATCTTCCTCTAATTGACTTGCAGGATGAATAAAAACAAGCGACCCCTTATCCGTTTGAGCGTAAGAAGATTCTGCGTCAACGAGTTTATAAGTTGCTCTTCCTTTATGCGTCAAAGAATAGTCTTTGTCTAAGTAAGAAGACTCTTTATCGAATTTTCCGAGAAATTCATAAGCAGGTTCGTTTTCTTTCGCCCGATAAAGAACAACTTGCTCTTCCTTTTTCCAAGACAAAAGGACTCCATCTTCTTGATAGGTGGCTTTAAAGTCTTGAGGAATTCTTTTCTTTAAGACTTTTTGGAAATGAATAATGGTATATGTATGGCCTATTTTTGTTTTTAAGGATATGAAATGTTCCTTACTTTCGAAGGAGATGTTTTCTCCATTGTCGAGGATTCGTGTTTCCCCACTAATTCCTGGGTAATACAAAATGAGGTCTCTTCCTTTATTGGAAAGAATCTGGATTTCTTGCAACGTGTTCTTGCTATAAAGGATATTCACATCAAAGTTGCCTCTCGCCTTTAGCCCTTTCACATAGACATTTTCCCAACGAGAAGGCAAGGCAGGCAAGATAGAAAGGTATCCTTCGTGGCTTTGCAAAAGCATTTCGGCGATACCCGCTGTCGCGCCAAAGTTTCCATCAATTTGGAAAGGAGGATGAACATCCCAAAGGTTCGGATGGGTTTTCTTTTGTAACAAGATCTTTAAGAGACGATAGGCATGATCCCCATCGCCGATTCTGCATTGGCAACATAAACGATGTGCCAATGCCCAACCGGTAGAGAAATCTCCACGGTAGGATAAGGTTAATTTTGCCGCATCGAGATAAGTAGGTGTTTGCTTGGTGATTAAATCTCCAGGCATCAGTCCAACAAGTTCTGATAAATGACGGTGGGCATATTCCCCTATCTCGCCATAGAAATGTTCTTCTCCGTATTCTTTGATTTGTCCGGAGTAGCCAATTTGGACGGATCCGTAGTGATGTATTTGTTGTTTTTCTTTTTCGATGACCTCGTCGTTTTTCTTAAGGATAGAAGCGAAGCGTATGTCGTTTTGGGCGTTTTCTTCGAACCATTGTTCATCGAAAGCACAGCCAATCGTGTGATAGTATTGCTGTTTTTTGTCACTATTTACCCAATGCCCAGAAAGAATTTGTTCTGGTGAAGCGCTACATGTGCAAAGATATTCGTTACCGTATTGTTTGATGCATTTTTGGAAGAATTTAGCCAGACCATGTATGCATGGATAAACGCAGTCTTCCAACAATGTTTCATCTAAAGTGTAATCATACGCATCGGTAAATAGTTGCCCTGTCATTCCGCCTGTTCCTGGACCCGAATGACCTTCTGGGTTTAAGCCTTCTATTTCATAAGCAAAAGCCCCTGTGCCAATAATCCAACCAGCCTCCTCTAAAGGAATGTCCGTATGGAAAGCTTCTTCTAAGTATTTTTTTGCGTTTACTTGAGCTTTCGGAAGATAGGCTTTGAAGAAATCGATATAAGGGTAGAATGTTTCACTTAAATTGGTAATGAAAGCGGGCCAGTAATTCATCTGGATGTTGATGTTATGCCAAAAACCTGAACCCCATGGGGATTTATCGTGCGCTGTCCAAACTCCTTGTAAGGATGGAGGTAAGCCTCCTTTACGTGAAGAGGAAATGAGCAAATGTCTTCCAAAAAAGAAATAGAGCTCTTCTAAATAAGGCACCCATTCATTTTTACGGTACGCTTCAAGAAGCTCTGGCACACTTCTATTATCTTTTTCATTCGAAAGAACAAAATCCACACGATCCATGAGAGACGTGTAGTCGTTTTTATGATTTTGATAGAGATTCGCATAGGATTTATTGCTTGCTTGATTTAGGGTTTCTAATATCTCTTCATGAGGATCTTTACCCATTGCTTTCTCGGTAAAGAAGGTTTCCTTACAAAGTTTATAAGAGGTTCCTCCAACGAAAAGCAAGGTAACGTGTTTGGCGTTTTTTATTTCTATGCCATCTTCTTTCGTTATCTTTTCACCATCCGTTAAAACACGTATGCGTCCTTCGTAAAGAAGATCTCTGCTTGGAAGACTTCCTCTAGCAAGGATGTCATTACCATCTTTTTCTATTTGCCCTGTTCTTCCTCCCTCTTCTAAAGTTCTATCCCCAAGGAAAGGAATGATAAGCTTAGCAAGCAAAGAGATAGGGCGTTTTGCATTTATGTGATAGACAAGAACTTTATCGGGATAGGAATAGAAGGCTTCTCTATTAATGGAGTTGCTATCCATATCGTAAGAAGAATAAATGATTCCGTCATTTAAACGGAGGCCTCTTTGGTAGTTACTGATTTTTGCTTCCGGGAATTCAAGATGGATTTCAAGGAAGTTAGATACTCCTCCTTTTGAAAAAGCGTTCGCGAATTCATTGGTTGTAATTTGAATTCTTTCCTTTTTCGTTCCACCAAAAATAGACGCGCCAAAACGTCCATTGCCAATAGGCAAGGAATATCTTTCCCAACCTTCAATGGAATCGGGTGCTTCCTCAAAATAACGTAATTCTAAGTTCTTTCGCATAGATATTTCCTCAAGGATGAATGATATATGTGGATGTGGACAAATATCGTAGAGGCTCATCGATGACGATCTTGTTGTCAATGAGTTGATATTTGACCTCTTTTAGCTTGCCATCTTTTTGAATCATTTCGATCTTGCTTGGATGGAGGTTATATAGTTTCAATTCGGTGGTATCGAAGTCGTTATAATTGGCATTGCTTAGGAACAAGACATATCGATTTTCTTGTTTATAGAGATATGGATAAATTCCATCGTTTAAGCAATAAGCAAATTCTGTTTGGATGTTTGGCAAAAGATATTTTTCAAACAGGAAACGTCTTAATGGCATGAAGAAAGAGGTGTTATCCGTGCCTTCTATTTCATAAGGATATACAAAGAATGAGGAGGTATAGGCCACACCATTTCCTGTTCGATTCATTCTTGCATCAAATAAAGTGGAAGGAATATTGACTCCTTCTTCATAGATAATGGAATAATAATCCCCGTTTCTTCTTTGGCTGGTTGCCTTGTAATGATGCATATTGTCATAAGTGTCGTTTAAAAGCATCTCGAAAGCGTCGTATTCGTGCCACTTTCCACGATATTCCACTTTTTTAGCGTGAATCAAAGAAAGTAAACCTAATTCTTGTAAGATATAGGCCGCTTTGCCATCAACAAATACATAGTTGTTCTTAAATAATGAAAGCAATTCTTCCTTAGAGAAGTTACGAATGTTTTCCCCGTTTAAAAAGACGGTTTCATTATGGAATTCTTTTTCTTTGCTAATTTTATAGGAATAACCCATGGAAGAAAAATGACCAACAATATCGAAATCTTTTGGAATAAGGTTCAAGAAACCTTCTTTGTGGGTATGGTATACGGTCTTTTCATCAAACGGGAAAAGGATGCCTTTCATTTGGCTTGGCAATAGATGAAGATCTTTGACCTTATTTAGATAAGGGGTCAACTCTTTTATGACAGGACCATAGCCGAATTCTTCCTGAATACCATTGCCACAATGGGCAAAGATGTTATAAGTCATTCCTGATAAGCCTAAAGGCAAAGCGCTTTCTAATTGGAAGGCGAGGAACTTTTTATCTTTCACAAAGGTGGAGAAAGAAGAGTTTTCTAATTCTGGATAGATCTCACAATCATCGCCAATAAAAGAACGATTAACCATGCTAATACGGTTGAAATCAAAATAGTATTTCTTGGATCCTTCTTCTCTATAGGCTGGCAAATGGATTCTATCGATTTTGATTCCGTCAGGGGAAAGATCGGAATGAAGTTTAGACCAGTTTCTTGCTTCCATCGCATGTTGGAATGGCGTGGAGCTCATTAAGCCAATATGGGTAGATGGGCTAGCTCTTTTTGTGGTTTCTGCTATTTCTTTAGCAAGCCCATCGATACATTCCCAAGAAAAATCAAGCCATGCTTTTCTTTCAATTGAAGGTTCTTTTTTTGAAAGGTTTGCAATGAATTCTTCTCTTGTTTCTTCTTTGCCGATGCGTTTGGCAAATTCCTCCATATGGAGAGGGCAAAAACATCCACCCCAATCAAGTGGAGGGTGATTATGCAAACGGAAATCATCTTCGATCCAAAGCACCTCTGGTTTTATTTCTTTCACATAGGTTTCGACTTGATGAAGATAATATTGTTTCCAATTGGCATCCAAAGGACATGCTACAAGCTCTGATACCTTGCCATTTCTATCCACCATTGTCTGGAAATGCTGACCTTCTTGAAGTTTTCTTCCTCTATCGAGATGGCCCATTTCCATCCAAGGATTAAGGGAGACGGATATACCTACTTTGTTAAACTGCTCTTTGGCTTTCTTCATGACATCAATCCATAAAGAAAGTTCTTCGTCTTTGATATGACCTACATTATGTTCTTCGCCATTAAAGATGAGGATGACATTTTGGAAACCATAATCCAAGCAAAAATTCTTAATGCTATCAATTCTTTCCTGATAATACGCGTCTGGATAAATTTGAGCTCTAAGACAGTGAAGGAATTCTTTTTCCATAAAAGGTCTCCCGATTGTGTTTCTTGTTTTTGATACTATAACACGCGTTTTCCTTTCCTGCCTTAAAGGAAGTAAAAAACTAGGAATTGAGCCTACTTCAAACTTATTTTTAAGAATGAATATGCATATTCTAATAAAAGAGGGTTGCCTTTTTGATCGTTATCTTTGCAGTTTGTGGAATTATCCGAAACAAAGAGATAAGTCGTTTCCTCAAAAGAAAAGAAGGAGGATATTTGTTTGTTCTGGTTAAAGGTCTTATCGTCTTTATCAAAGACTTTGATTCCTCTGATTTTGTTTGTGGAATCCTGATAGAAAGTGTAGGAAGGATCGATGCCGGTGATTTCCTTTTGAATACCTTCATCAAGGATTTTGGAGTAGGAGACATATTCTTTGTGGGTGCTAAGAAGGCTTTCAGGCAAAAAATATAAATCTGATACACTAGATAAAAAGGAATTGGCAATTTGGTTATATTGGGTGTCCTCTTGCCTATACGCTGTGGTATGGATGGCGTGAATCGTATCGTTTTTAACCATAGAGAACATATCTTCTTGGAAAGAGGAATCGTGCACTTCTCCTGTCACGAAGATATCTAATATCTCATTATCTTTTAAGGTGTCTTTGCTTTGAAAAAGAAAACCAAGAAGGAGCACACCCCCTAAAACAACCCCGGCGATTTTCCACCAATCGTATTGAAGATAAGAACGAAGAAGTCTATTTTTCATCTTTCATCTCCTCAAATCCATATAAATAATCGCGGGAAAAGAGCAGGGTGTATTTCTTTCCTTCCATAAAAGGATTCTCTTGTTCATTTAAGATAAGGAAGGTCGTTTCTTTTCCTTCCTCGTCGAGAAATATGTAGGAAGAGAAAGATAATTTGTTAGAATAGACGCTCTTTCCTTCTTCTTTGAAGATGAACGCTCTTTTTTCTTTTGCTTGAGTGATACGTTTTAGAAAGGATTCTCTTGTTTGAAGGAACATAAATTTATAGAAAAAGAAATAATAGATGCCTAAAACACCAAGAATGAATAAAACGAGTGAGATGGCATAATATAGCCAGAACTGATTCCTTGGATGAAGATAATAGACAAGGAGAATGCTTATCAGGAGAAGCAAGAGAATTGTGGCACTAACAACGAGATAGATGGTTTTCTGCTTTTTGCTTTCTTCCTTCCAGTTTGAGGTATATAGATACGTCATTTTAAAAACTCTCCTCTCAATCCTTTTTGATAGATATTCGGATAAAACCCTTTGTTGGTATATTCATCGAAGATGGATAACGAGAATTGGTGCCAACCACAGATGAAAAGAGGCAAGATCAATAGGAATAAGAAAAGGAAACAAAGAACTTCAATCATGATTTGATTAATAAGGGTAAGGCATAGAATCGCATAAGAGAGTAAAAGGAAAACGAAGGTTATAAGAGGCTTTTTCAAACAATAGAAGAAAGAATTGGAAAGAGTTTTACCAAAGGAATTGGTATAAAACAAAGATTGGCTCATCCCCATCATGATCAATGGCAAAAACAGTAAGAGGAATCCTGTTAGGAAATAAGAGACGATGCGGTTAGATAGTAATAAAGAAAGCAAGTCAGAAAGGAAAAACAACAAAGAGAAGGCAATCCAATATAAGGAGTAACTTCTGATATTTTGTTTGACTCCTTTTTTGAAGTCGTGCCAAAAATAGATACCTTCCCCCCACGCCCATTGACGGATGATTCTTCCTAAACCGGATAGAGATAGGAAAAGAAAGAAGAAGGAAAGAATATAAAATGCGTCAAAAACTAGTGTAGTGGTTTTGAAAAAGGAAATATATTCATCTCCTTCCATCGTTTTCGATGCGGGTAAAAGAATTCCGTAATATTTGATTAAAAATGTCGCAAGAAAAGGGATTGCAAATAACAAAAGTAAAAGCCCTATTTGCAAAAATAAGAGAGGCCTGGTTTTAAAGAAATCTAGAAATTGTTTCCCTCTTGTTTCAGGGAGATCGTCCAAAGAGAACTCTTTTTTTGCCGGTCTGAACTTCATCTTTGGACCTCTTTATCAAAGATATAGGCAATATTGACGATGCCTAAATCCTTTGCATCTTTAATCCATTCCAAAGAACCGTTCTCAAAAGAATAGATTTTAGAAGAGATATAGATTGCCTCTTTAAGATTATGGGTGATATAGATGGCGGTAATGCCATATTTATCTAAGGCATTCTTAATTGTTTGAAGGACATCTTCTTTTTGAGGAAGATCCACATTGCTTAAAGGTTCATCTAGAAGGATGAGTTCAGGTTTCTTAATCAAGGCTCTTCCTAAGCAAACTTTCTGAATTTGCCCAGTGGATAGTTGTCTTGGCTTTCTTGTTAAAAGATAGGAGATGTTTAATGTTTTTGCCATCTCATGCACCTTATTGCTAATGGTTTCATAATCATTTCTTTCTATTTTTAAAGGGAAAGCAAGGTTATCAAAAACGGTTAGATGAGGATATAAGGCAAAATCTTGCTGAACGTATCCTAATTTACGTTCTTTTAGACTCATTTTTTGAATGTCGAGGCCATCGCTTAAAATTTCTCCATCATAAGCAAGTTGATTTGCAAGAGCTCTTAATAAAGTGGTTTTACCACTTCCGGACTCACCCATGATGCAACTGACTTTTTTGTCTTCAAAAACACATGAAACATCTTTTAAGGCGGGATATTCTTCGTTTTTCTTTCCTAAATAGGTGACGGAAAGATGTTTCAATTCAATTCGTGGCATGAGTTAATAATAGCGTTTTCTCTTAAATATTACTTGTGGAAATAATCCATTTATAATGGCTTACCATCAAAGATTCTTCGCGGAATGGAAGGAGTTGCTCACATTCTAACTCTTCGATATGATCGATTTCCCCAGAAAGGAATTGAGCAATTCTCTTTTTCGCATAAAGTAAGCGGCTCCTTAAACCACCTAAACGAATATCGACGATTTCATAGCCAAATGGCTTATTTTCTTTCATCCACATTTCTTCAAAAGCAGCGTGGAATATTTCAAGCCTTCTAATGCAAGAAGTATAAAGAGGAAGAAGCTTATCAAGTTCTTCTTTTCCTTTTTTATAGGCTTGATGGGTTTTGATACCTAGGCTTGATTTCACAGCAAGAAGGCTAGCTAAAGCAGCCCCTTCTTTAAATAAATAAGAGTATGGGGCGTTTCTTTCTGCTGCCTCTCTAAGTTCTTTTGCTATCGCTTCGTAACGAATCGGATCTAGTTCCATATACGCTTTATCGTAAATCCCCATTAGAGGGTCTTGGAAAAGAAGGCATTTCGCTAAACCATCTGTATCGAAACATCTTTCCCCATTCTTATATCCGACTGAGGAGTCATCGAAATGAAGGAAGTCATCAAAAGAAAGATGGAGTTCTTCCTGGAATTTTTGTTTGATTTTTTCATGGTCAAAATTTCCTTGGGCGAATTCTTTTGCGGCAAAAAGAACAGGCAACACCATGAAAGGAGAAGTCTCTCTTCCATCATCTCCCCATAAAGTGATGAGATAGTTGGAAACAGGCTCTTTTTGCATGGCTTTGAAAGAAATCTCACAGCTTTGCAAGGATTTATAGTTTGTTGGGGTGTATCCTTTCCAGCAACAAGCCCCGCCAACAAACCAAACGTCTTGTTGGAAGTTCTTGAAATAATTTAAGAAGAATTCACAAGAATCCTGGCTTGTTGTGCAATAATCCCAATAAGCTGGTTCAACGTTGTTAGGCAAACTAATTTTCTGTTCTTTTAGCTTTGAAACATCTGGCTTTTTATCTAAATAATGACCGTCATTGGCCATGCGGACAAACATATCCCCCCACATATGGCAGGTAAAGCCGTATTTCTTTGCAATTTCAGTTACTTTATTGAGGTGACGTAACATGATGCTCGTTTGGTCTTCATAGCCATTTTTTCTTTGGAAATTGCCTTTTCCAAGGTTATAGGCTTCATCCATGCCGATGTTGAGGTGTTTCGAAGAAAAGGCTTCCCTGGCTGTACGAATCATATCTTCAATGAATTCATATGTTTTTGGATCATCTACAAGCAAGATATCATCGATATCTAACATAGGGATGAAGTCTTTCTCTTTGGATGGATTGGTAAAATGGGCAAGGGTTTGAATACAAGGGATCAATTCGATGTTTTTCTTTAAACAGTATTGATCGATTTCTTTTAATTCATCTACGGAGTATCCTCCCCTCATATATCCAAAATAGGGGCGATCCTTAAGTTTATAGATGTCCTCGCTATAGAGTTCTAATGTGTCATAGCCAAGTTTTGCAATTAAATCGATAAATGAAAATAGCGTATCTTTCTTCATGACTCCATTTCTGGAGACATCAAGCATTACGCCAAAATGTTTGAAACCTTTCATATGTGTTACCTCGTTGCAAAGTATATCGCATAGAGCAGAGGGAATAAAACGAAGGGCAAGCAAAAGTAAAATGATGAGACTACTAAGGATATAAAGGCGCCTAGTTTCCCTTTTAAGGTTCAGTGATTGCTATTTCTGGTTTTTCTCTTTCTAAGAAAATAGATTGGGAAAACCGATTTATTATGCGAAAAAATGTAAAAAATTTACAAAAAACGAAAAAATAAGTGTGAAAATCGATCACCCTCTGCCAACTTGCAATAGATAAAAAGAAAAAGAGACCCCGTTTCTTCTCCTTAAAATCCGAGGTTTCTTTTTTGAAATAAGACAACGCCGCTCTCAAACACTATTAGCCCACGACCGAACTCAAGAATTGTTTTCGAGCTATCTAAGACAACACTGCTCTCAAACAAACAAGAAGCAAAAAAGTTGAGTAACCAAGTTTTCGAGCTATCTAAGACAACACTGCTCTCAAACATACTGATTCATTGAGAAATATGTAATGATGTTTTCGAGCTATCTAAGACAACACTGCTCTCAAACAGTGTCTTAATGATCGTTATCAGACCAATAGTTTTCGAGCTATCTAAGACAACACTGCTCTCAAACTTTTGCTTAGCAATATTCCTATCCGTATTAGTTTTCGAGCTATCTAAGACAACACTGCTCTCAAACACGCTGCCGATGATAATTTCACTAATAATGGTTTTCGAGCTATCTAAGACAACACTGCTCTCAAACTATTTCAGCCGACAAATAAACATCTCGGAAGTTTTCGAGCTATCTAAGACAACACTGCTCTCAAACATAATCTAATACTTGGTTAGTTGCGTTACTGTTTTCGAGCTATCTAAGACAACACTGCTCTCAAACAACGAAAATGAGCGGGGTGCCTTTTATTGGGTTTTCGAGCTATCTAAGACAACACTGCTCTCAAACCATTTCACTAATCACTGCCACTGAAAACAGGTTTTCGAGCTATCTAAGACAACACTGCTCTCAAACTTTTTCACACGCTTGTTATACTCTTCAAAGGTTTTCGAGCTATCTAAGACAACACTGCTCTCAAACACCTTCGGAACGAGATTCGGGCACAACAACGTTTTCGAGCTATCTAAGACAACACTGCTCTCAAACAAACCGATTCCTATAAAAATGAAGAATCTTGTTTTCGAGCTATCTAAGACAACACTGCTCTCAAACCTCAAATATTTGGGGCTAAAACAGCGTTTCTTATGAAAGAATTATACATTAATTAATCGAACATAAATCTTTGTCTATGATACAAATTGTTTCATTCTCAATTTTATTTTGAGGAACAAACGTTTCGATGTTTACTAATGTGATCCCTCTATATCCGAATTCTTTTAACAGCTGTTCTATTTCAGTATTTTCGAAATAATCATGTAGGTGGTTAATGAAAATTATAGATACGTTTCGTAGTTCTTTTATTATGGATATGTAGCGAACAAACTTTTCTAATAACGACGAATCAATTTCAGAGAACTGAAGACCTCCAATTTTAAAAATATCATCTATCCGAATAGAAGAATCCATAGTTAATTCGGCGTCAAAATCTAAACGGATTTCTTTGCATACTTGGGCCAATAATTCTTGGATTTGTTCTACACTTGCGCTTAGTTCAGAGAAATATGATTTTTTCAGAATTTTATAAAGCGCGTTCAAATTTTGTTTGGTGTTTAGATTTAAATCCAATGGATTGTAGATATAAGTAGATATGTCTTCGATTTTTTGTTCTTCCCCGTTTTTGAATATGGAACAATAACTTAAATGTTCGGGAAATATATCATAAAGATATTTTGAGAATGTCCAATAAAACGATTTGTTTTCGATTACCAAAGTAATGAATTTTGGATCGGTGATTTCGATTTGGAAGACATTGGGGTTAATAGACAGTATTTTCATAAAACTAAGGTTTTGTCCTCATTCATTACAACGTCTGTTTCCATTTCACCGAGCAAAACTTCAATTGCCGAAAATTGTTTTTCCGTTACGGTCAAACAAGAAATGGAACCATCAGGTGGCAAAGCGCGTTTTAAATCACGGATTGTTGCGTCAACCGTTGTTTCGTTAATCGAAAGTTTGGTATAGACGCTTTCTTGTAACATTGCGAAGCCCTTGCTTTTTATGGTTTTAACGAACTTCGCGTATTCCCTGTGATCTCTTTTCGTTACGGCCGGTAAGTCAAAAAAGAGTATGGTCCGCATAAATCTACCCCCTAGTTCCATAATCTAAAAATGCTATTTTTGAAACATCTCCTGTGTTTAGAGCGGTAAATACCGAATTGCAATAGATGCCTATTGCGTTTGATAGAGTTTGTGTTTTTCCGTTTTGTGATACTTCCTTGCCTAACAAAGCAATCATTTCAGCCTTAAAATCATCCGTTTCTTTTAAGGAAATCGCCTTTTCATCAACAATGAAACGAAAAGGCTCAATCAAATCACATGAAAAATTAAAATCATTAAAGTCATTCTTATGGTGAATTCCTATTTGCGTAATGTACCCCGAAGCAACGACAGCTCTGTTAAATTCAGATAAAAGAACCGTATAACCATAATCGAGACACGAATTTAAAAAGCAACTCTTATCCCTTGCAAATCCATCGAAAAAACCATGATTAAAATAAATTTTTGCTGCATGGCCTTCGCGATTTGTGTTATCGCCTATTTCTACATTCTCGGCAAAGTCATGTAGGAACTCGGCATATTCTTTTATATCTCGCTGTAACAAGAAATAAGATTGATTTAGTATCTTTCTTCTTGTGATGGCCTGCCAAACACGGTTTCGTGTATCCTCATCCCAAGAGATTTGTTCCCTGATTCTCCGCGAAGAATTGCTATTTCCGCGGCAAGAAACTAATTCACACGATGGATTATGCTTTTCATCGCAAAAGATAACTTTAATCTTCCGTTTTGAGAGTTCATTAATAAGACTGGTTGTTAAAGAAACGGCTGTTGAAGCAATAATGATCGTGTGAATTTCATCCAAAAGGACTTTTTTCGTTACATCTGGTGTACGAAACACTAGATACGACAACGAGTATTCCAATTTCGAATGAGTATCGACCACTACTGTTCTAAATGCCATTAAAGTTTCCTTTCAGAGTGGTAGAGACCAGTGATGGAATCAGAACAAATAATTAGATCATCTTGCAAAATTAAACCACGGGATTTACGGAAGTTGCAACCATTAGATAGCGTTTCGGATTTTCTGGTAAACACCCCAATGAAAGAAAGTATAAGGTCAAGTTGTTCGTTAAGCGTTTTGTTTTGAATTATTTCACTAGGAACGAGAGTTCTTAATTTAAAAATCATTGGGCAATAATCAAACCTACTTTGATTAGATAAAGCAATGAGTTCTTTAAGAACATCTTCAGAAATATCTCTTGAAAAAATGATAGTATTCTCGCCCATTCTGTTTGTTTTTGGGATGTAGCCCGCCTCTGTATTTGCGATGGCAGGATATTTTTCAACAAACTTGATTAAATTCGAAATGTATATTTCAGATCGCCTTGTTAGGAAGATTGGACTGAAAGGCTTCATTTTAACTTGAGCAGTATTTTGACTAGTGCATAAATAGGTAAAACCATCTTTTTTAACTGCGCAATCTAATGGCAAAATCGCTTTCAAATCTACTTTTACCATCTCATTTTCTTTATGAGGAACTAATTTGACAATATCATCGGTTACATCAATGCCTTTTTTGGCTTTTGTTAATAAAAGATGAGGAACTCCCACTAAGTAACGGGTCATTTTCTTACCGATTATGGTCACGATACAATTAATTTCATTAGCCATGGAGTCATATCCACCATATCTTTCTGGTGGCATATTTTCATGAACAGAAATTAAACCGGCATCCTTTTTATAAATGGTTTGTTTGTAAAAGGCGCTATCGCTGTATTTAAAACGATACGTTAACAAGAAATCGTGTCTTCTAGATGTTTGATCAATTAATTCACCTAGACTTGTTTTCTTTCCTTTTCCTTTTTGAATTAGGTTAGAAATAAAGCGTTCCATGTTAAAAGAGTAGTCTTCTTCATTTTTGTTATTTTGAGACGCTTTGATGAACGCCATATTTCCATAACGGTTCGTTAAACTAACGCCAGAGACAATATTTAAATATGCGTCTACTGCGTGATGGGTATCGTTCAAATCTCTCAATTTTGGAATATTGAGTTCTTTTCTAATTTGAGATGGGTATTGCGCTTTTGAGAAGATTAGTTTTGTGTTCGGATATAAGATTTTTAAAACATCGCGAATAACGACGTTTGAACGGTTCACAACGTTTATTTGAGCTGCAACGAATGCGCCAAGTTCTTCTTCAGTAAGAGGGTTTGATCTTGTGAGATTATTGAATTTCTTTTCCGACATCATTCCCGCTTTTTTCAGCTTTCTCCAGAAAGCAACATTGGCTGGATTTTTGCGAATGGATTCAGGCAATGGATAATCGTTAGAACGATGTTGGTTAATCTCTCTTTCAACTAAAACGAGATTGTCGATTGAATCGTCTTTCATCTTACTTTGAGGGATGATGTGATCTGTATCGTATTTATTTCCGCTAAGGACGTCATCAATGTTGATTGGCTTACCTGTATATGCGTCCTTGCCATTTTGTAAGAAATACAAATATAAGTGTTTTCCGTTAATGCTTTGATCAGAATATTTCTTAAGTTCTTCTAGGACTTCATCTGCTTGTTTTTTCTGGGAGATGTCTATTTTGATTAGATTCTTTAAGAAATTTTGAATTTGGGTAGAACGAGATTTTGCTTTTTTGGTAAGTTCTTGTTTCTTTTCCTTATCATTGTTTTCCCTTGTGACTTCAATGGAAATTTGATCGGGTTCTTTTTTAGCCACTTTAGAGACTTCTTGGACGATGCGTACAGCCTGAATGACAGGGCGTCTCATTTTTGGAGGCATTTCTTCAATTAAATCCGAAACGATTTGTGATTTGCTTTTTGTTTGGAATGAGGCTGCGTTATAGGCGTCGATTACTTCCTGATAATCATATTTGGCAAGAATTTGCATTAAATTGCCTTCACCATTTCTCAATAAATCGATAATGGATTGCCTAATTTCACCATATTTGTCCGAATATCTAAGCTCTAAAAACTCTTTAGACAAAGGTGACCATTCTTTGCATTTAATGGTTTTGAGTAAAGCTTTTTGATTATTGGTTAAATCTGGGAATTCTTTAACAATAACCGCATCCGCATCCTTAGGGGAATCGGTATATATCGTTTTAAGGAAGATAATTCCTTCACATTTGTTTAAGTCTTTAGGATTGTTGATATCTGGATGGATTAAGTCAAAGACGCCGTTTTTAGCAAAAGACGCTCTTGAAGAACAACAAATATAGTCTTCTGGATTCCAACCAGAGACAATGACGTCATTCTCTTTTTGAGATGTTTTTGATTTCCAATATCTTTGTATATCTCTCATTGTTGTCTTTGAACGTTGAGAGACGAAAGAGAATAAGTCGTTTAATTCCTCAAAAGACGGTTTGTTTCCGTTCACTTTTAGGTTGTTTAGCTTATTCCATGTATCGAAATCCTGATAAAGAATGGATTGCTTAGGAAGAACGTTTTCATCTTTAAGATAAGTACACTTATTGGTCAAACCCTTCATGAAGTTTTTCTTTGTTTCATCCCAATCAATTGCTTCTTCGTAATCCCATGGTTTTAATGGACGATACTCATTGTTTTTAAAAACAACGTTGGAATAGTCACTTTTCGTAGTTAAAGGACCACAATAATAAGGAATTTTGTATTGGAACAATTTGAGTATTTTGTCTTCAATTTCTGCTATGCCCTTAATGTTTCTAGAAATAGCGTTCTTTAAAATAAGCTTTAATTCTTTTTGGTGAAGTTGCATTGGAATAACACTTGTAGAACGTAAGGCAATCGTCTGCAAGAGTCTATCTTGTTCGGCCAGGGATTTTAACATTTGCCAATTGATTGCATCTTTTCCAGCCAATAGTGATTCATATGGCAAGATAGCGTCTATTACATATTTGTCAAAAGTGTGAATATCGCAACGCTTATCAACTAGGGTTTTATTGTGAGTGAAAGCCGGATAGTTTGACTTGTCGTTAGGATCATTAAAAAGTTTGACGTAAATTGATTTTTCGCCTTCAAATCCATTTTGTTTATCGATTCCTTTGCAAATTGATTTTAATGCAGAAAGTTGAGATTTATGGGACTCATATAGTTCTACAAAAGCGCTAGATAAATCGTTCTTCCCGTTTAAAATGTCGGAAAGGTCGCAATAATCAAAAACTGCTTTTGCGATATCCACTAAATCAAAGAAATCACCGAGTGTTTCTTGATATGTACCTTCATTCTCATCATAAGAAAAATTAAAGGAAATTTTCGTGTCTTGATATGTTTCTTCTCCTTTTGCGTTTAATTTCTTTGTGGAAAATTCCCCGCCTGCGCAAAGGGTGCAAAACATTTCAAGAAACGCTTTAGATTCTTCGGTTTTTTCGAACATGCTTAAAAGCTTTGTTTTTTTCGGCTGCTTTGGCAAATTTCTATCGTTCGCGCATGTGATGAATCCTTCATATTGAGATTTTGGTAATCCGATGAAACAGTTCTCTTCGTTTTCATCATCTTCATTTTGTGAATCAAACAAAACTGCTAGTGTTTCGTTTAATCTATCAAAAATTGAATAGTCGAATTGACCAATTTTTATATCGCCTTCTCTTAAGAAATTGCCACGATATTTGATGATATGGTGTATTGCTAAATATAGGAAACGAATGTCCGAAAAAGCGTGATCTTCATTTTCCATTAAAGCCTTTCTTAAATGCCAAATGGTTGGATATCTTTTGTAATAATCTTTTTCTTCTTGCTTGTTAATAAACAAAGGACAATCCGCGACAGCTTGAGCTGGTTTATTCGGATCGTCGTTTTGAATGGCGGAATTTCCTAATCTCAACAAAAATGTAGGGTCTTTTTCTTTAAGCAACGGGTCGAAAAGAACATTCAACAAACGAATTCGTTCTTTCCTTCTTGCTAACCGTCTTCCTGCGACACGGAATCCTCTTCTTCCCTTTGCGTCATTTGCTTCCGAAAAGATACGAGCTCCCCATACGGTTTTTCCCTTCAATCTGTATAAACGAAAATTTTCGTCAGTTGCGGCCCAACCAACAGAATCTGAGCCAACGTCAAGTCCAATAAATAACTTATCAGCCATACTATGTCCCCTTATTTATATGACAAAATTATATCAAAATGGCTTGATAACAAAAATAGCCAGAAGTACTGGCTATCTAAGCGACCTAATGGTCATTCTCCAATGGAGAACCTTGTAGCAATATGCTTATTTGAACGTAGCAGTGTTGTCTTACAATGCAAATTTATTATGGTTGTTGTACGACGTGAAATCAATTGAATCTTATTATTTATGTATATATGCAAAAATATTGCATAACAACATAATTATTAATAAAATATTCTTAGTAAAGGGAGAGAACGCATATGCTATTGGAACTAACTTTTAACAATTATCGCTTATTCAAGGGAACGAACACTTTTTCTTTTTTGGCGGATAAACGTACCAAAACCCTGATGTCTAATTCCTACCAACTTGATAATCGTAACGTCTTGAAAACGATGGCTATTTATGGCCCGAACAACTCTGGAAAATCAAACATTTGCTCTCTTTTCAAAACAATCAAAAAAGTAACAGCAGGAGACGTTTCTTTTGAAATGAATCGCGCTCTTTTTCGTGATGCACCTCTTACCTGTGTCAAAATAACCTTCAATAACGAAGACGATATGGGCTGGCTCTCCTATGAATTTCACTATGATTCTTCTTCGTCTCGTTTTGTTTACGAAAAGATGGCTTCCATTCGTTACTATGAAAGCAACAACGTTCAAAGCAAAACGATTTTCGAGAAAGACTATGATAAGAAAACTTTGTGTATTTTAAACAAAGACAAATCCGAATTTCTTTCCTTTGTTTCCTCAAAATACCCATTCCTTTTTGCTGTAGAAATGGACTCTCCTATGTTTAAGGAACTCACAAAATATAAGAAAGCATTAGAAGATTTCTCCTCCTCTCTTATTGTGGTGAATATGTTTAATATTCCTATCGAAAAAACAATTGAATCACTTAAGGGGAGCGATGAAAACAAAAAACAATTCATCTCTTCTTTCGTCAAGAATGCGGATATTTCTATTCAAGGTTTCCGCTATAACGAAACTCCAGTTCTTTTGAAAAATAATGATCCTGAGATTTTAGAGAAAACGTTAAGAGACTCCAAGGATATGGATATGTTTCACTTATTTACCAAATATGGGGATATTGAAGTTCCGTCCATCTTGTTTGATTCAACAGGAACCAAAAAGGTTGAAGCTGTTGCAGCTTACATATATGACGCTATTAAAGGGAAAAAGACCTTGATCATGGATGAAATGGATAATGGTCTCCATTATTTGATTACAAAATCGATTGTTTCCACGTTCAATAATCTTTTAAACGATGGGGCACAATTACTTTTTACCGCTCATGATTTGATGCTTATTGGATGTAAGATGCTGCTTCGAAAAGACCAGATTTGTTTCATTCGCAGGAACATGGTTGAAGCGTCTGTCTATTGCTTAAAGGACGCTACCGTTTCTGAAGGAGGACCAAGGTCGGGTGGCGATCTTTTAAAACGATATAATGCTGGAGATTTTGAAAAGCTTCCATCGCCGGATTTCATGGACGATCTGATTCGGATTAAAAACGAAAGGAAAAATCATGAGGCAAAACAAATATAAAATATGCCTCATTGTGGAAGGCAATGAAGAAGAGTGCTTCTTTGAAATGGTTAATGAACTGGGCTTGAATGAACGTTTTGAATTGATAATTAAAAACGCACACGGCTACGGCAATGTTGCACCTTATTATCAAAGTTACATTTCACGCGAAGACGTCGACTGTGTTTTAGCCGTATATGATGTTGATAATAAAATGAATGAAGTGAATTCAACGTATAATCACGTGCTCAATGGCCTCATTTCTATTCTAGGAGAAAAGAGACGCGCAAAAGCTGTTAGCATTTGTACGAATCCTAATATTCTTCAAATCTTTTTGCTAGGCTGTGATTGCCTTAAAAATGTAGCTATTACAAGTACAATTAAAGCAAACAATTCCACATTATTGGAAAAGTACTGGCCAAACATGCATAAAACATATGCGGCAAAAGAATGGCAATTGGATATGATGAAAGATTCCTATGTTTATGGGGCCTATTGTTATGATAATCTGTTAAAAAACTTAGAAGAGCTTGACGTGGATTATTATCATCTTCCAGGAAGCAACATTCTTTCTTTGCTTAGAGCGTTAAAAGATGAAGACGATACTTATTTTAAGAAAATTAATCAAACGGCAGGTTTCTATGAAGAATAGGTGTATTTTTAGCCTTACTTTTTGCTGATTGCATTTTCTATTCGATTTAAATTAATAAAACTCGTATTTCATCACTTTGTATAACGAATCATTAATAATGCTACTTGCTTATTATTTCACCTTTTTCGATATATTCGTTCAATAAGAAAGGCAAGTAATAGAATGGAATGGTGTATACTCCGCTTTCCTTATCGAAGCCGTATTTGTTTTGAGATACTTTTATGGAGTATTTATATTGGTTGAACGTTTTATAAACGGCCAAGGAATTTAATGTTCCCCTGTTCTTTTTAACATCCATCGGGACAATGACGTTATTCACGTTTAAAAGAAACTCAAATTCCGAAGATGTCTTTCCTTTCCAGTAGAATAGATCGATATTTCTTGCACGGAGTTCTTCTGCGACGAAATTCTCCATAAAGATTCCTGATAACGTATTTATTTTTAACGACTCGTTGAAGGAGGCTAAGTTCATTTCGGATTCAATGGTGAATAGCCCACAGTCTGGTAGATATATACGGAACAAAGATTCTGAATCGGCACGTAAAGGCAAAGTAACTCTTTCCTTTACCTGAGAACATTTATAAATAAGCCTAGCGATTTCTAGCCAATCGAATGAAGACATATAGTCCCTGAATCTCTTCCCTTCTTCGATAACGGAAATCTTATAGTTTTTGTTTTCTTTGCTTAATTGATTATATATATTGCTAAAAACAATCCTGCTTCGAGCAATTGTTTGACTTGAAATCTGATAGAGCCCCATATCCGAAAGATAATTATCAAAGATTCTTCGCAATTTCTCTTGAGCATATAAAGGAGAGTCGGATTGAATGAAAACGTCTACGACTTCAGGCATTCCGCCTATTTTTAGATAATCATAAAAATAGTCCATGGCCATTTGATGATATTCTGCATTCAATGTGACTTTCGTATTGAATGAATCCTTTAAGAATTGATAGAAAGACGGTTTGTATGCAAGTAAAAACTCATCGAAAGTCATTGGATAGATATCTAGTTCCTCAATTTTGCCAACCGGGAAAAGAAAATTGTTATGACCATCTTGATTTTCTTTGCTGATTTCAGGGTCTAAAATCACACCTCTTCCGTCTTTTTCCGTTTCGATTTGTTTTAGCTTAACACGAACCAATGAACCAGCCATGATAACAGGGATGTTCTTATAATCTTGAGCAAAATACTTTGCTGCAGTAAGTATTTGTACCGCTTCCTGTATTTCATCAAAGAAAAGCAACGTGTCTTCGTTAATTGCCGTCTCAAGGTTCAAGGAAATATATTGAATGATTTCCTTTGCGGATGGGTGATTCTTAACGAATTTTCTAATTTGAGCATCTGAACGAAAGTCGACATATATAACACGCTTAAAATTGCTTGGGCCAAATAATTCTTTTATGACATATGTCTTTCCTACTTGCCTTGCCCCATTTAGTAATAACGGTTTGCGAAAAGGGTCCTTTTTCCATTTAATTAGTTTTTCTTCGATCGAACGTTTCATTAGAAAATACTCCTTACAATTAAATTATGTGTAATCAATGCACGTTTTTCAATTGAATTATGTGCAACAATTACACGTTTTTTAAAAGAAACGCTTATTTAGAGTTTCCTCATTTATTATTCTGGCTTGCAATAAAAGTGTGTTTTTTGTTCCTGATTCATATATAAAAAGATATAGAGAACCATGGTTTTAAAAGCTCAAACACATAATTTCTTGCAACTCTCGAAAAACAAAATTATTTCAATCATAAATGTGCCGATTCTATTCCTTTTTTGAACAAAGCAATATCCGATTTTATTCCTTTTTACAAAAAATAAGTATCCGATTTTATTCCTTTTTTATTAAAAAATACGATAAATTGTTTATAATGTATGTAAGATAAACATTTGGAGGATTCTTATGTTAAAAAGAAAAGCGTATCAAGAACTTGTCGAATGGAAAAACACACATAAGAATGACTGCCTAATGGTCAAAGGAGCAAGGCAAGTTGGAAAAACTTTTCTTGTCCGCGAATTTGGAAAAAAAGAATATAAAAGCTTCATTGAAATTAATTTCATCAAAAACCAAGAATTGAAACAAATTTTTACTGGGACATTGGACGCAGAGTCAATCTATAAAAGAATGACTGCGATGATAAACGGGGCGAATTTGATTGAAGGGAACACCTTGATATTCTTAGATGAAATTCAAGCTTGTGGAAATGCTCGGACCGCTTTGAAGTTTCTTGCTGAAGACGGCAAGTTTGATGTTATTACTTCTGGTAGCCTTTTAGGACTGACATATGGTGAAGATGCGGATGAAAACACCGAGGAACCGGAATCTGTCCCCACTGGATATGAAACATTTCTTACAATGTATTCGCTTGATTTTGAAGAATTTCTATGGGCTGAAGGATATGAAAATGCAATTCCATATTTGAGAGAGCTTTTTGACAAGAAAGAGAAAGTTCCTTTCTCGATCAATGAAAAATATGAAACGCTCTTTCGTGAATTTATGGTTGTTGGTGGAATGCCTGAGGTTGTTTCTAACTATGTTGTTAATCACGACTTTACGAAAGTTAGTGTTTTGCAGGATAGGATCTTAGAAAATTATCGCTTTGATATTTCGAAACGGGCAAAAGGATCAGAAAAAATTAAAGTACGTCAGTGTTATGATGCTATCCCAAAACAGCTTGCCAAAGAAATTAAAAAATTCCAATATTCTACAGTCGAAAAAGGCCAAACAGGCAAAAAATATGCTGGAAGTGTTCAATGGCTAAAGGATTCTAATATTGTTAATCCATGCTATAACGTTCACGAACCCTATTTGCCATTGATGGCAAATTCCGATGATAATCAATTTAAGTTATACATCAATGATACTGGCTTATTATGTGCCATGTATGGATTCGAAACCAAAAAAGCGATTCTAGAAAACACAATCAAAGGGAATGCTAAGGGAGGAATTTACGAAAATATCATCGCGGAAACTCTAGTGAAGAAAGGATATGCACTTTATTACTATAAGCCCGATGATTCTAACGAATTAGAATTCCTTATTGAAAAGAATGGAGAAGTTATTCCTTTAGAGGTGAAGGCTGGGAATACTGCAACAAAATCATTGAATAGATTTATCGAAACATATAAACCATCTGTTGCCTATAAAATCATTGATGGCAATATAGGAACATCCGGTGTTAAAGTAACCATCCCACATTACATTGTGATGTTTTTATGAAATAAATTGCTCTTAGAGAAAAGCAAATCAGGGGGCAATTACACACAATTGCCCCTGTCGCTATGACGTTATTTGTTTCCATGGTATTTCTTGTTCGAGATCACCATTCTTTTCCACGGGTGATTTGGCCCCGGCTTCCATACCGGCCTTCCAACCTTTCTTTTTGTACTCCTTGTCTCCTGCCTTTTCTCAATTTGGACCGTGTTCCAGAGTTTTTCCTCGTGAACCGCGACGATTTTGCTCTCTGCTGCTTTTTTGACGATCGATTCGACGTATTTGCTGTTCAGTTTCTTCATACTGTTGATCTCCCGATTGAATGCTAAAGGATAATTAATCGGAAACAAATAACGTCATAACGACATTTTGTTTGTCATTTCGTTGAGATCAAAGTTCAAAGTTAGTATAATGTAATCGAAAAAAATGCAAGTTCTTGCAAAAAATGAGAATTGACAATGACATTCGCCAGAGATAAATATCTTAATCAATTAATAAAATCAAAAGAAAACGGATTTCCTAAAGTCATTACTGGAATACGAAGATGTGGAAAGTCTTATTTGCTAGATAAAATTTATAGAGAATACTTAGAAAAAAACGGTGTTAATCCAGGCAATATTCTCTATATAGATTTAGAAGATGCTTTGAATTATAAATACTGGGATCCTTTGTATTTGTATGATTATGTTTTGGATATCTCGAAAGATAAAAATGGTGTTGTTTATGTTATCATCGATGAAATACAGCATGTATATAAAATTCTTAATCCAAATTTAACAAATGGCGAACATGTTAAGGCGAATGACAATGACGAGGATGTTATTTCATTTGTTAATGTAGTGCTTGGTTTATCGAAAAAGAAAAATTTAGATGTTTATGTTACTGGCAGTAATTCAAAAATGTTATCAAGCGATATTGCTACAGAGTTAAGAAACAAAGAAACGGAGATTAAAATCGAACCACTTTCCTTCAAAGAGTTCCTTGATGCCACCAATTTAGAACCAGAAGCAGCATTAAATGAATATATGTTCCATGGCGGAATGCCACTTTCATTATATGAAAAAACTGACGCAGGTAAAGAAGAGTATTTATTGGGATTGATTAAAAAAACATACATAAAAGATGTTATAGAAAGAAAAGGTTTTAGAAATGAAGAAGCAGTTAGAGAAGTGCTTAATGTTCTTTCAAGCTGTGTTGGACAATTAATTAATTCAAACAACATATCTAATTATTTCGAAAGTGTGAAAAAACAAAAAATTGATGATGAAACAGTCCAAAAATATATTAATTCGTTTATAGACTGTTTCTTGATTAAAAAAGCAGAAAGATACGACATTAGAGGCAAGGCAAAGATAGGAGCCCAATACAAATATTATTTTTCTGACTTAGGTTTAAGAAATGCGCTGTTGAATTTTTTGCATTCCGACGATGGTTTTTCACTAGAAAATACTATTTATAATGAGCTTATATATCGCGGATTTAATGTGGACGTTGGAGTTGTTGAAACAAATGAACCAAATAAAAATCGGAATTATGTTAGAAAACAACGTGAGGTTGATTTTATAGCAACAAGAGGCAGCGAAAAATATTATATCCAATCTGCATTTTCGCTCAGTTCACAAGAAGCATATTTTAGAGAAAAAGAATCAATAAGCAAAATCAATGACTTTAATAAAAAAATCCTTGTTGTTAGAGATCCTATTAAATTAAGAAGAGATGAAAAAGGCATTGAAACAATTGGAGCAGTTGAGTTCCTTCTAAATGAAGATTATTTAAGATAATTTGTAATATCTAAACGCTACTTACTACGCTCATCTTTTGTTTCTAGGGCAAAAACTACAATTCATTTTTTGCTCCAGTTCATGTTGAAACAATTGTCCCTTGTCTTCCTTCTCTTTTAGGAAAATAATAATGACGTACATATCAAGAGAAGGCGAGAGATTACACTCTATGACCCTTCAGCAACCTGCCTAATTAAATCATTAGGTAAGGTGCTCCAGTGTAAAACGATGGGCACAAAGAAATCTAATTACATACATATGTCCCATCGATCGATGGGCTTTTTCTTTCTCTTGATTGTCTTGTTATAGAAAGGAGAAAGAAAAATATGGCAAGATTACACTTATTCAAAAAGCTAAAGGAGAGAGTGGTTGCAAGGCTAGAAAAATGGATAGCTGCTCTTCAAGAGAAAGCAATTGAATTGAATTTCGAGCTTTTAGAAGCAAAAGGTTTCATCGTCTTAAAAGACCTTCAATTGAAAAAGGAGATACCTAGCACATTCGTTAGCTATTTCCTTATCGGGCCTCATTCCCTTATTTGCATGGATGTCCGTAACTGGAAAGGAAAACTTGAAGGAGATCCTACCTCCCCAACTTGGAAGAAAATTAATGAGAACGGTAGCGAAAAAATCAAACCGAACCCTGTTCTTAAAAATCAAAATAACATCATTATCCTTCAACAAATGCTTGGCAAAGATTATTCGGTAAACAATATTGTTTTCTTTCCTTATGCCAAAATAGGTTCCATCCAATCAGATAATGTTGCAACTCTAGATACCCTTCAGGATAAGGTTGATACATTAGATAGTTTCAACCCTCCGCTCTCTGAAGAAGAGATGAGCAAGATTGCCCATCGTTTTGCAAAAAAGGCGAAAAAGAATGATGTGGATGAGCAAATTGAAGTCATAAAGAGCGTTAAGAAAAAGAAAGAATCCTCGATTAAGAAGAAAATCGTTGTGATTGGGGACGATCCTTTCTTGCATGAAAGAGAGGCGTTTAAAGAGTTGGTTGAAAAATTCGGCTTTTCCGAGAAACAGTTTTTCCTCTTAAATGATTACGACAAAATTAGAATGAAAGGTGGGAAGCTTGTGCAATCCACAAAAGGGAGAAAAGACAAATATGCAGGCGTTATTTTTGGCTCCGTCCCCCACTCTTCTTCCAATATGCCTCTAGGGAAATTTTCTTCGGAAGACTTAGGAGAAGATTACCCTCCTATCATTCATTGCACCCTCGCCCAGCAAAATGGCAAGCTTCGTTTAACGAAAAGCAGTTTCGCTAAAGCGTTATTGAAACTTCAAAACAAAGAGAGGGTGTTACTTGAAACGGAATGATGTTTCATGCCTTCATAAAAACAGAATTCATTTGTTATTTATAACAATTCATTATTCGTTTTCTAATGAATATGGATAAAAATAATGAATAACTAATGAATAAATAATGAATTAATGAATAAAATGTCGTGTGCTTTGGAAAAAAAGACTCGTGGAAAGAAGTTTTGGATAAACGGCAACGTTTGAAACGAAGTTACTTCGTTTTTAGAGAAATATATTTCGCTTTTAAATAAATTACTTCGCTTTATATTTCTTTTTGATGCGAAGTTACATTGCTTTCAACCCTCCATGTTTTAACGAATATCAATAAAAAGCAAAGTAAGAAAATTAAAAAACGCCAATAAAAAGCAAAGTAAGAAATGGCTAAAATGCAAATAAAAAGCAAAGTAACGTTTTGAAATACGATAAGACCAATTTGTGGTTTTGTGTTGTAAGATGGTTTTGGAGGAAGAAAAATGAAACCAACTCCATTAGGAATAGAATTTTATGAAACTGTTGCAACAGATTGCTATTATGTTGATAAAACGGGACTTTTAGAATCGATTGTCGCCTATCCAAGTGGGACTTGCTTGTTATTCACTCGCCCTAGAAGATTTGGAAAGACTTTGATGCTATCTATGCTTCAATCGTTTTTTGAAAAATCTTCCAAAGACAAATCTATTTATTTCCAAGACAAAAAGATATGGAACAATCAAGATATCGTAAAACAGCATTTTCAGAAATATCCGCTTATCCATATCAGTCTTAAAAACGTGATTGGCGAGGAATTTTCTTCTTTGATGGACAAATTAAAAGAAACCATGAGGAAAGAATATGCTAGGCATCAAGATATTCTTCCGTTTTTGAATGAAGAAGAAAAGCAGTTCTACTCTTCTATTTTGAATAAAAACGAAACACAAAATGACTTGTCTTCTTCTTTAGCGAGATTAACGGAATTTTTAGCCAAGTCGTCTAAGAAAAAAGTCATCCTTTTAATCGACGAATATGACACTCCTGTTCATTACGCTTATGATTATGGCTTTTATGATCCCACTATTCTTTTCTTCAAACAATTCTTCGGTGAAAGCCTTAAAACAAACCCGAATATTCAGCTTGCGGTTTTGACCGGCATTCTTCAAATCGCCAAAGAATCTCTTTTCTCCGGACTCAATAATCTTGTCACCAACACCGTTCTTTCTAAGAATATGGATGAAGGTTTTGGTTTTACCGAAGAAGAAACAAAAGATATTCTTAAATATTATGGTATAAAGAACCAATTTGAAGAGGTTTCTTCTTGGTATGGTGGATATCGTTTTGGAGATAAAACCATTTTCAATCCCTTATTCGTTCTCTCTTTCATTCAAAATGGGGTGTTCTTGCACCATACTGGAATAATACGGGGGGAAGCAAAACTCTTGGTTCTTTACTTACCCCAGGCTCTTTGAGTTCCGTATTCCCTCTTTTAAACGACGAAAAAACAGTTGCTGAGGTTGATTTAGCAATCAGTTACAAAGACTTAAACGGATCTAGCTCCTCTCTCGTTTCTTATCTTCTAGCCAGCGGGTACTTTAGCATTGATAATGACTACGGGGATTGCTTCTTTTCCTTAAAACTTCCAAACAAAGAAATCAAATACGCTTTCCAAAAAGAGATTCGTTCTCGCTATATTGATAAGGAACAGTTCCCTCTTGTTTTTCAAATGAGACAGGCTTTTGAAAAAGGTGATGTAAAACTCATTCAAACGCTTGTTCAAGATTATTTACTATCCACTTTTTCTTGTTTTGAAATGAACAAAGAAAAGAATTATCAAATTCTTATTTCGACAATGCTAAGCGTTATTTTTGATACCAGTATTGTGAAAAACGAAGTGAATGCAGGTTCCGGACGAGCAGATATTATCGTGACGCCAAGAAATAACAAAGAACTCGCCTTTGTCATTGAGATTAAATGCTTAAAGACAAGAACCACCAAAGAAAGATTAAACCAATCCGCCCTCTCTGCTATATCTCAAATCAAAGAGAAAGGATATTCTGACGAACTATTACGTAGCAACATCAAAAACATTCTTCTTTTTGGTATGAGTTTCCATCAAAACAAAGCGGCTATTCAGTGCGAAAAAGTGAAGTAATGTGATGGCATCTTTGTTAAGAGTGAACAAAGAAAAATCTTTTTGCGTGGATTCAAAAATAATGATTTATGTTACTATTGCTATGGCTAAATAAATAGCTAGGTTATAAACAAGGAATAACGTATGAAAACAATTGCTTTAATTGCGCACGATAATAAGAAACCGGACATTATTCGTTGGGCTAAAGAGAATAAGGAAGTCCTTTCTCATTTTTCTTTATGTGGGACAGGCACTACATCTAAGCTTATTTCCGAAGCGACCGGCCTAAAAGTAAAAGGATATTTATCCGGTCCCCTTGGTGGTGATCTTGAAATTGGTGCGAAAATCGCCGAAAAAGAAATCGATATTGTGATTTTCTTGTGGGACCCTTTACAAGCTCAACCTCATGATCCAGACGTGAAAGCTTTATTAAGAATTGCTGCATTAGTCGATATACCGATTGCAACAAACACTTCAACGGCAGACTATATTCTTCATTCTGCCTTGCTTGAAAAATAGAATCGTTACAGCCCTTTTTCATTGATTTTCTTCTATGAGAAGGGTTTTTTGATGATTTATTAAAAATAAACAGTGTTTTTTCTCTTTTATTCTTGAAATTTTTTGTTCTTTCCTTACATTAATCCATATTCGAGGTATTCCTAATGAAAAAAAGTTCAAAATTGTTAGTGGTCTCGCTTGCTATGTTATTAGCTTCATGCGGAGATCCTAGTTCCAGCCTTCCTAACTCATCTGTAAATCCAGATACCAGCAAGAGCGAAACGTCTTTTGAAGATCCAAGCCCAGATTATAAAGCGGAAGATGTCTTCAATTTAATTAAGAAGGCAGCTGAAAGTACCAATTTCACGATCAGTGAGACGGTGAGCGTTGGTGAAACTGCTACTACAAAAACGTATCTCACTGAATATACGGACAAATATATTTATTATGATTATGCCGATGCAGGTTATCTTGCTTTACCTTCCTATGATGGAGAAGGAACCATTCTTTATAACTTCTCAGGCAAAACCGCTCCTGTAGTGGAAAACGCCGTATCCTACACCAATCCAGAGACGAAAGAAGTTCTTCCTGTTAAGGACACAAAGACATTGAATCCATTAGTGGACGCTTTAAAGAAATTACAAGCAAGCGACATTCAATTGAACTATAACTATTACTATTCGAAAAATGCCACGCTTATCGAAGCCTTTGCATATTTGGTTGGTGCAAACTCTCTTGCTGGAAGCATGGCTGCGGTAAAATTTGCATTAAACGATGCCAAAGATGAATTGGAATTTGCTTTCGTTCCTAATTTCTTAGGAAGTGATCAAGATACTGCTACCATCGATAGCCTCCATGCCTATATGAAATTGGTTGGTGGAACTAAGGAAACATCTTTGGATTCTTTCTTAGCATCCTATGCCTTACCAACAAAAGCCTTAGATGATACCTTGCTTGCTTCCTTAGGGGACACAGGTGCCTATACGGCTAAAGTCATCTATAGCTATGAAGGCCAAGAAGCCGATGTGGTTGAACAAGAAGATCAAGTTGTTTACACACCTACCGAAAGACAAATTCGAAGAAAAACAAAAGGCGTTGAGTCCACTACTTTCTCCTCTTTAAAGAAAGGTGAGAATGGCAATGCCTTCGATACGTATTTATCTGCCGAGAATAAAGTGGTTTCCACGGATACAGGCAAGAAATGGGAAGAGGAAGTCATTACTCCATCTTCTGTGCTTGAAAAAGCCTCTTTCCGTACCACGGAAGGCTCTAGTGTCTATACCTATTTTGGATATAAAGGAAGAAAACTCGTCAACGATATTGCTTCTTTCGACGTTGGTGAAGTCAAATTAGTGGAATTAACAGTAAGTGAAGGTAAGATTGTCTCCTTACATGCTAAGACACCACTTAGGAAAGATACCTATGGCAAAACGATGTATTTCGATGTCACGGTTACCTTCCAAGAAACAGCTCAATTAAAGGAAATCAAAGCGGCTGAAGATGAGCAAATGGAAATGAAGAAGGCTCTAGACACCGTTTATAACACGTTTGGATTAATGAACACCTTCACCGCTACCATTCAAACAGACACCTCTTCTAACAATTACAAGACCACCATCACCGCTTTTAAGCACGATACTTCTTCTTCAAACTATTCTGTGGATACCATCCTCTTTGATGAAGAATCCGTAGATACCTCTGAAGGCTCTGCTGGCGATCCTGTGCATATTCGATATGGGTATTATCGCAAATCGCATAGTTATTCTAGCGATACAGTCATTCCATTTAAGGTAGGAGAGGATGGCGTTGCCTATTCTTCTTCTGCCACCTTCCAAACAAAATCCTTTGGAACCTTATTGAATATGGATGTCTCTCCTCTTCTCTTTAATCAAGTGAAGAAAGACGAAACTACTTCTAAAAACGTCTATCAATTACGTGAAGAAGTCAAAGATATCTCTTCCCATATCTTAGGTGGAAATAATGTTAAGAATATCATCCCATCTTCCTTGAAATTAACCACTGTAACAGGGAAAACCTCTGATGGATACGGCCTTGTTTTTCTTGATCGTATTGAATACGAATTTAATGGAGAGGATATCTACAAAGGAAAGGAACACGTTGAATTCAGCAAATGGAACGAAACCAACGCTCCAACGGACGTGGATTTCTCTACTTTGACCGATTGGGTTGAACCAAAGACATGGAAAGATGGCGCAAAAGAAGTGTACACCACTTTAGCTAGCAGCTTTGGTGAAGATGCAGCCAGCCAATTACCATTCCTTTATAACAAAGAAATCGAAGGGAATTGGGGTATTGTGGATAACTACGATGAATATCCAAAGTATGGCTATGCCTATAATTGGGTGAAACTCTATAACACCACCTTTGCGGCAGCTTCTTCCTTAGAAGATGACACTGTTTCTCCTACCTATATGCCTCAATTTATTGAACGCTTAAAGGAAAATGGCTTTGTTGCTAAAGAGGGATACCCATTAGGAAGTGGAAATACCTACTACAACGAAACCCTTAAAATGTGGTGCCGTGTAGGCGAAAGCCTTATGGCAGGCATCACCTTCTTAAGAGTTGACCCACTTGCCTAAAACACATGAAAGAATGAGCTACCTGTTATGGTGGCTTTTCTTTTTGAATTCTCGCTTTTTACCTATCGAATAATCAGAGGCGTTTCTGTTTTTCTTTTCGTGTAACATATAAGCACCAACTACAATGTTTAGGAGAACAACATGCTTAAGCCTCGTGATAACAAAGACTCTTTCTACACTTTCGACGATGAGAACAAAGAAATTGTTTTTCATCGACATGATATGCCCTCCCCTTGGATGAACTATCTTACAAACGAGACGTTCTTCACAATGATTTCCCAAGCGGATGGGAATCTTAGCTGGTATAAATCCCCAGAGATTTGGCGTATTGGCCGTTATGGCTTCTTTCTAACACCCACGGATGTTCAAGGCTTGTTTATCTATATCAAGGACAAACAAACGGGAAAGGTATGGAACCCGTCTGTTATTCCTACAAACACCCCTCTTGATTTCTTTGAGTCAAGGCATGGAAGAGGGTATAGCAAATATATAGGGAAAAAAGATGGGGTTAGCGTCTCTGTGATTGCCTTTGTAGGCAAAGAAAACGCTTTAACGTATCGCCTTAAAGTGGTTTCTGACCATCCTGCCGATTTAGAAATCTATGTTGCTAAAGAGATGGGGAACATGGAGTATCTTCGTGAGATGCAATGGCAATGTTACACGAAACAAAGCAATAACATCTTTTATAACAAAGAAACGGATGCTTTAGCCTATGACTATTTCATTGATGCCCAAGCACGTCCTTTAGAAACACCATATGTCTTTTTAACTTCTACCCTTAAAAGTGATTCTTACACGGCCATAAGAAAAGACTTCTTAGGCGCATATCGTGATTTATCTAATCCGGAAGCAATCGAAAAAGGAGGTTGCCCTAACACCGAACTTTTAGGTGGGGAAGGCATATTTGCTTTCTCTTATAAGCTTTCTTTAAAGAAAGATGAAGAAAAGGACTTTGCTATTGTTCTTGGCACGATGGATAAAAAAGAAGACATTCCTTCAACCATTCATCGTTTCAAAGATCTTTCTTATCTAGATGAACTCTACGAAGGGGTGCTAAAGAAATGGCAAAAAGTGGATGAAACATTCCATGTGTCTACAAACGATAAAGAGTTAGACCGTATGGCCAATATTTGGACGCCTTATCAAGCGTATGTCAATTTCCTTGTTTGCCGTGAGATTTCTTTCTATGCGACAGGTACAGTCCGTGGCTTTGGGGTAAGAGACGCTTCGCAGGATTCCATCTCGCAAGTTTTAGTGCGTCCAGAACGTGTTAAAGAGCGGATTAAAGAAATCATGAGTGAACAATTCCAATGTGGTAAAACGACCCATCGTTTCTTCCACATCGAGAAAAAGAAATCCGATATAAGCGATCGAAGCGATGACCATCTTTGGATGATATACACCGTGGATCAAATCCTCAAAGAAACGGGAGACGATTCTTTCTTAAATGAAAAGGTCCCTTATTATGATGGAGGAGAAGGAACAGTTTTAGAGCATCTTGAGGCATCTATCCGTCACACCCATGAGCATACGGGTAAAGACAATATTCCTTTAATGCTTGGAAGCGATTGGAATGATAATCTTAATACGGTTTGTCGTAAGGGAAAAGGCCAATCCGTCATGGTTGCAGAACAATACGTTTTAGCATTGAAAATCATGGCAAAAATCGAAAAAAGGCTAGGGAAACCTTCCTCTTTCTATGAAGAACTTGCCCAAAAGGAAACCAAAATCCTTAACGAAACGATGTTTGAAAAGGACCATTATATCCGTGCTATAACGGACTCTGGTGTTCGTATAGGCGGAGAGAAGGAAGATTGTGCAAGAGTATGGATTAATTCCAATGCCTGGGCGGTTTTAGCTGGTGTAAGTGACAATACTCGAGCAAATCTCGTGATGGATGCGGTTATGAAGAACTGCGATTCCCCGTTTGGTCTTGTTATTCAAAATCCCCCACTAAGACCAAATTACCCATCAAAGGAAGAAGAAATCTCCTGGGCCACACCTGGAATTGGCGAAAACGGAGGAGTTTTCTGCCATGCGAATACGTGGTCCATTATTGCTCTTTGCTTACTTAACCGGGCAGATGAGTTATACCATGTCTATTCTGAGCTTTTGCCAGACCATATTATTTCAAAGATTGGCGTGGACGCTTACAACGCCGAACCATATATCTATTCTTCCAATGTTCGCGCTCCATTTGCTCTCCGTGGTGGTGAAGCAGCCGTTAGTTGGCTAACTGGCACTGCTACATGGATGGATATTGCCTTAAAAGAGTATTTCTTTGGCATCCGCCCTATGGAAGAGGGGCTTTATATCGATCCTACCCTTCCAAGTCATATCAATAATGCAAAAATCACTCGTAAATACCGCGGTTGCGTATATGAAATCGAAGTTCTTTTTAAAGGAAAGAAGAGCAAACCTTGTGAATTATTTGTCGATGGTAAGAAAATCGATGGGAACATCGTTCCAGCTAAAGGGGATACGTTACATATCCAGTGTATTGTCTCTTAATAGGGCTTAAATATCTTTCCGTTTTATCTAATAAAAAAGCTGTTGAAATCTTGGTTCTGTAACAATCGATGGGGATAGCGTTTTTGCCATCCCCATTAAAAGTTACAGAGTCGCTTTTCTTTTCTCCAATAAATCCAAATAAGAATTATAAAAAGAATTGGCTGATGAACGAATGTCCCTCATCACAGTGAGATATCAAGAATTGATATTTTCATCCAAATTTTTTAAAAATTCATACATAAAATTACTTCGTTTTATACTTCATTGCACATTTAATATATTTCCAACCCTTTATGATTTCCTGATCTGGTCTTTCTGTGAAACCATGCCCTATCCTTCTATATTTCTCAGAAGAAGGAATGGAATACCCGAGGTTCTCTAATGCTGTTTTCAATTTACGGTAGTCGTTTCTTGGAGCATCAACCTGAAGATACGATGCTAGGCTTCGAATAATTCTTGCACTTTCTCCAAATCCAACGATTGTATCGATACGATCCAGTAATAAAGAGTTGTAATAAAGCACATCTTCTAATTCCATATCATGAATTTTATAGATGAATTTATCGTTTTTGCTAAAAGTGCGCACTCGTGCGTTTTCTAAGTTTTCGTATCGAACCTTATTTTTTTCGATGAGACTTCTATCGATAAATGCGGATGGCCAAAAATCAGGAAGAGGGAGATGAAATATAGATTGCCATGGCTCATTTTTATCAAAGATTCTAAAGAAAGGGTCAATCAACACGATTGTCCTTGTCGCCGTTAAGGAAAAGAAATAGAAATTCGCACGAACTTCTGAACCGCTTATCATGCTTTGAAATATGAATGATTTCTTTTCATTTGAAACACTCGAATTTTCTAAAAGGGAGAAGAAAAACCCGGGTTTTAACAATTCCATTTGTTTAGAATTGTCAGGCAAAAACTTAGATGGATCATGTTCACAGGACATACCGGCGTCTGTGATTAAAAAATCTTCGCCTGATTTTTTGGAATCCCAAAAAGAGAGATAACATTGCATGTATATTCTCATCCATTTTTGCGCACTCAAAGTAATATTTGGGTTTTTCAGCCAATTACCAAAATCCTCCTCAGTGAATCCGTTATACTCTAAAATCCCTTTCAAAGTCAGTTTCAAATATTCTTCATCATTAAGTTTACTTGTTGGATTATCAAAGTAGCCAATCGCTTTGAGGTGTTCAGGTGAGGATTTCTCAAAATATTCTCTTTCGTGCCGAATGTATGCCTTCATATTGGGGGTTCTTAATTGTTCAATCGCAAAAAACTTTTTCAATAAAAGCAACTCTTCCCTATTTAGGGCCACTTCTGTTTCTTCCGTGAGGATCTTATTCAGCAAGAGATTGGCCACTTTGCTTTCGGCATTGCTATTGAAAAGGGATTCCAATTCATCTTCATAGAGCCCGTTTAAGCAAAATACCTTATCTGGTTTTTTTTCGCATGGTTAAAACAGCAGACTTCACATCATAAACGTTGATTTTCTCTCCAAATCTTTTTAAAAGGAATTGAGGGACATAATGATTGTTTTGCTGTTTCATATAGAATCGCCCTTATGTTAAATATCCTTTTCGATAATAAGGCTTTATCAGTTTCCACTTCTTTTTGCGTTCCTCGTCTTTATTCAAACGATAGTCCTTATTTATCGTTTCTTTTAAATTGTCATCGACATATTTATAAAGCAAAACGTCGTGATCAAATGTTCGATACATCGTTCCATCTTTTTTACTGGTTAGTTTTATTCGCTTTCCTGTTTCGGTATCTTCGATAATCATGGCTGAATAATCTTTGTTCCATAATTCATCAACTGTATGAAGGTTTGATGCTAGATTTCCTGCAAGTACGTTGTCTATGAACTCGCCTTCTGTCCAAACCGTTAAGGGATTAAAGAGTCTGATTGTGGATTGTTTTTTATCATCAATTTCTTTTCTTCGTAGCTGATCGATTCTATAAATAAATCTATCCCTTGCTTGAAAATAAACATGATATTTCTCAAGATTATTTTTGAAATCGGCAATTTTAAAAAATCCTCTAGCATTATCCTCAAGAATTTCGTATTCGTTATTCCCGTTTTTCTTAACGTTTAATTTCGTAAGATCGTAAAGCCAAACAATTTAGATTCCAAGTTCTTTGTAAAATCTGTTTCGCTCTTCAAAAACCATCGATATAAAAGAATGTTGGAATTCAATACAAGTGTTTGCCTGTTTGCAGTAAGCGTCAGCATATTTATAGGTTTTGGATTTCTCATTCTTTATGGTTTTCTCTATCTCACACTCACAAGTCTGCTCAAATCTTTCTTTCCAATACTTATGCCAAATGCTTTCTTGGTATCGTCTCATTTCTTTAACTATCTCGTATTTAGTTTTCTTGTCTGGGGTGAGCTTTTGATAATCTTCCCGAGAAAGGTACAGCCTGAAATATGGACCATAATGCCCTTTGCAGTCTTTAACAAAACAAACTTTAAATTCATACTCTAAATCTACAAATTCAGAGTTTCTATCGACTTTATCGTAAAGAACGTCCTCTGCAGAGACGATTTCGACATCACCGTTCTTTTTAAATAGCCTTGCGTTCTTCATAATTGGGTTTTTGTTGTTCTCTGTAGTGCCATCGTTGGCAATTACGAACTGTTTTGTTGGTTTTTAATGATTTTACCCTATTTCTTCTTTTAGTGATTGTGAAATCGTCAAAAACACTTTTTGCTGTTTATAAAGAAAGTCCTCTCTCGTCTTTTTAACTTATTTCTCTTTGGCTCATTTTTGCGGACGATGTTATCTAATAACATGCATTTTTCAGCGAATTTCAACTCGTTATTAAATCTTGCATATTCATTAAGAATATGATTATCCTCGGTATATT
>ERZ1034687.62-NODE-62-length-63273-cov-228.916068_pt1 | contig 63273 bp, 57 predicted proteins | sample MGYA00520704_ERZ1034687 | MGnify/ENA primary metagenome ERZ1034687 (study PRJEB33766, sample SAMN09781762) | gut metagenome | biome: gut microbiome | host: Homo sapiens | place: Madagascar | study: EMG produced TPA metagenomics assembly of the PRJNA485056 data set... | reverse complement strand
GATAATACAATAAGAAGTAGTAAACTTGCAGGTGATGAAGATAGATTAAGTATTTTTGAATTTGATGCTGATGATTATTATAACATTCCTACAAATAGAGGTAAAATTTCAAATTTAATATCTATAGGTGATGTTATATTAGTTCATACAAGAGATAGTATGTTTAAATTTACAGGTAGTAATACGCTTCAATCTAATACTGGAGAAATTCAACAAACTGAAACTGATGTTTTTCAAACAGGTGTTAGTGAAGTTTTTGGTTCAGATTTTGGTTTTGCTGGACTTCAAGATAAAAATGCTGCTATTACTACAGAAGCTGGATATATATTTTATGATGCAGATTCTAAAATTATATATATGTATTCAGGTAATGGTCAAATAATTAAACTTAGTGATAGTATAGAAAAACTTTTCAGATATAATACACTTAATAATGTAAGTTTTGCTAATGATTATTACAATAATAGATTTTTCACTTGTTTACATTTTAATACTGGTACTGTTACTCTTTCTTATAATTTTAATCAAGAAATTAAATCATTTATATCATTACATGATTTTAAATTTAATGAAGCTTTTAACACAAAAACTAAATGTTATTTTATAAGTAATCAATCAACTAATATTTGTAGAATAGATAAATTTAATTATGGTTTGTATAGACATTTAAGTATTAATGATAATATTTATCCTTATAATAAAACTATTGTTACTAAACATTATTTAAATAGTAATGGTATGGATAAATCTATTAATGTTGATTTATTCGATTCTATAATAGATATTATTGAAAATACAAACTATGAAAATGTTAAAACTCTTAATTATATTAATTGGAATTGCTCTATCATAAATGATGAATTTCCTATATATGCTGATAATTCTAATCATTTTAATGCTTTAGCATCATCTGATAAAAAATATCCTTGTAAAACTATAACTATTTATACAGATACTTGTTCAACAGATGAATTAAATTGTAGTAATATAAGTAATGATAAAAGTATTCAAGATATAAATCAAGTTCCTTATTATAAATATCCTAGATATAATCAAGGATTTTGGACTTTAAATTATTTTAGAAATATACTTAATACAGATGATAAATTTGATTATTTAAATCAAAATTATGATAATAGATTAGGAGCTACTTATCGTTCAGATAATAATTCTCTTATAGAAGGTAAATATTTTGTTACTAGATTTACTTTTGATTATAATAAAGATTTTAAATTTGAAACTATTAATTTTAATTACGATACTAAATTATGAGATATAAATTAAAAAATGGAGGCAAAAGTCGTCCTAAAGCTATATTTGGTGTAGATGGTGCAATTACTGCTGCTGCTACTTTAGCTGCTGCTGGTATGACAACTGCTGCTACGCTTAAAGCAGCAAATCAGCAATCTAAAGCTGTTGAATCTTCTGCTAGAACACAAGCAGAAGCTATTAAAGCTCAAACTGCTAATAATACTGATCTTCAAAAAGAAAGTATTAATTTTCAAAGACAAATAAATCAAGAAAATAGACAACAACAACAAGATATTCAAACTACTCTTCAACTTATGGCTGGTCAACAAAATATGAATGATAGGCTTAAAGCTACTCAAGAAGTTGCTAAATATGGTGGTAGACCTAAAAGAAAAAAGTTGTCTAAGATGACTTCTGATATACCCTCCTACGGGGGAGCTAGAATACCTTTCCGTGTTACAGATGGTGGTGGAGTAATTCCAATTCAAATAGATAATGCAGGTTATGGTTTATATGAACTTTATGGTAATGATCATGACCATTATCACAAGACATCTGGAGGTAAATATAAATCAGGTGTTGGTATTAAATTTGCTGATGGTAGTACAATAGAAGGTGAAGGAAATCAAAATAGTAATCAAGGTGAATTACTTTATATAACTCCTTATGATAATATGTTTATATCTAAACATAATATTAAAGGTTTTAATCCTACAAAAGCAGTTCAAGAAGGTATGCATCCGCAAGATGCTTTTGATGCTCAACAGAAAATTAAAGCTATTTATGGTATTAATGATGATGGTAGTAAAAGTAATAAATCATCTTATAAACAAGTAGCTAAATATGGTGGACATCGTAGACTTAAATGCGGCGGTCGTATTAAAAAAGGTAATGGTGGTTTTTGGCAAAATTATGCAGGAGCTACTTATAATGCTGCTGGTAATTTACTTGGTGCAGGTATTACATCTATTGGAAATGGTATTGCTGGTCGTAAACTTTCTAACGCTTATAATAATGCAGGTAATATATTAGCCGATGCTTATTCTCAAATGCACGGAATAGATTTATCTGAAATAAGTAGAAGTGATTATACTCCAGCTCATGTTATGGCAGCTATTAGTAATGCAGATACTAATATAAATCCTCAATTAGAGCGTATTCGTAGAGATGCTGCTGCTCAAACTAAACAAGTAAATAATTCAACTATGAGTTCTGCTGCTAGACAACAACGTCTTGCTGGAATTAATGATAGAAGTTTACAACGTGCTACTGAGCAATATGCTTATAAACAAAATGAAGATCAAAAGATTCAACAAGCTAATGCTGAACGTATTCAACAAGCTAGTGTAGCAAATGCTCAACTTGATGCTCAAGCAAATCAAGAATATGCTAAATCTAGACTTGCTTTAATGCAATATAATAATGATATTGAAAATAGTAAGATTGCTGGAGCTGCACAAGCTAGAGCTGATGCTATGACACAAAGTAGTTCAGCTAAAGCTACAGCTTTACAAAATTCTATGAATACTATAGGATCTGCATTAGCTGCTAGTGGACAAGGCTTTGCTAATTCTTATAATGCTATGAATAAAGCTAAAACTGATTATGAAAATGTTATGATTGGTGCAGATACTGCTAGCAAAGTTGATACAGTTATTATAAAAAATGACGAAACTAGCGCTAAAGCTTTATATGATAGTTTTAAAGATAGTAGTAATCCTATTAAACAAGAATATGCTAGAAGATTAAATAATAAATTTAATTTTGAAAATAATACAAATATTAATAACAATTCTAATAATTATGGTTATAGTAGAGCTAGATTATTAAATCAAGCTGGTATTCTTTAAACTAATATTACAATATGCCTAATATAATTCCTACAATGACTCTTAAACAAGCTAGTCTACCACAGAATAGTTTTGTTCCTCAAGTATATACTCCACAAAATGCTGATATGAGTCTTTTAGCTAATTCTTTAGCTCAAAAAGAAGCTCGTATGGAAAAAGCTTCTGCACAAGAAGCTGCTTTTAATGAAACAGCATCTAAACTTGAAACTCTTGTAAATCCTAACGAAAGACAATGGGTTTATGATTATCTTAATAAACAAAGTGAAAATTTTAAAAATGCTCTTGATGCTGGAGATTATGGTACTGCTATAAGACAAGCTACTATTGCTGGTTCTAATCTTCTTAAAAATCCTGAAGCTATGGGACGTATTCAAGCTCAAGAACAATTTAAAAAAGAACAAGATAGACAACAAGCTCGTGTTACTAGTGGTGATATTAAACAATCTACTTATGAATGGTGGTTAAAAAATAATCCTTATAAATATGAAGATATTAAAGATAGTAATGGTAATATTATAGGTGGAACTGAATATATTAGTGAAAATACTCCTGTTAAAGATATAGATTTTGCAGCACAAGCTTTAGCAGCTTTTAAACTTTTGACTCCTTATAAAAATACAAAAGTTACAGGTTTTGAAAATAGTGGTTCTAATTATAATGATACAGAGAATACTAGTTGGAGTAAAAGTGGTAAACATAGTAATAGTAGAGAACGTATAACTAAAGATCAGATTCTTACAGTTATGGATGAACTTATTAAAAGTAATCCTGATGGTTATCGTGCTGTAGAACAAGCTTTTGATGTTGCTTTATATGATTTAAAAAAACTTCAAGATAAATATAATAAAGCTTATGAGTTAGATCCTGATAGTGATGATACTAGTAATCTTAAACAAAAACTTGATGAACGTAAACAATTAATGTTTAGTAACGGTGCTCCTATATCTTATAAAGAATATTATGCTAGAATGGTTACCAATGAAGCTTATGCTAGAGGTTTAGCTTATGATTGGAAAACTACAGAAGATATTACAGGTGAAGGAAATGGTAAATCTGCTAGAACTACTAGTACTGGTAGTGGAAATGGTAAATCTAGTGGTAATAGCAATAATAGTGGAGATGGTGAATGGCATATGCCTGGTGTATATGGAAAAGCTCCTAATACTAATCAAAAAAATAATATAGAAGCTGCATCTGATGGTACTACAAAATCTAGTACTGCAATTAGTAAAAGGTTTAAGAAATAATAAAAATATATAATATGAAAATTAATTTTGGTGATTATACATGGTTTGGTGATTTAGATGATAAACGTAATATTACATATAATGCTAAAGATCCAACTCAAAAAGAATTTGAATCAAAACAATTCAATGATGATTATTTTAATCAACTAATAAGTAATCGACAATATGAAGATGCAGCTAATTATGCAAATCAATTTCATTTTAATAATCCTAGAATACAAAGAGCACATTTAAACGATATTGCTAATCTTCGTAGAAATGGTAGAATACTTGCTAGTTGTTATAATAAAATACATGATACTCAAACTTTAAATAAAGTAGAATTTTTTGATAAAGTTTTTGTTAATGGTGGACTTGAAACTTTAGAAAATAATGAATATGCAAATAAATTTATAGAAGCTAAACGTAAATTAGGTAGTTTTTCTGGTGGTATTACAGCTGAAACTGATAATAAAGGTGTAAATATTATTCTTAAATCTCAAGAAGCTACTAAATTAGAAGTTACTTTTCAACCTAAAGTTCAAAAATTTTTAGGTATTGATTGGTTAGCTAAAGATAATGATAAAAATATAGATAATTTTTATACTCAAAGTGGTTTAAACGAAAGAGCTTTAAAAACTCAAGGTGTAGAAGTTATAAATAAAGATGGTAGAACTACTTTAAGATTTGATAAATCAAACCCTTTAGCTAATAAAATTATATATAATTTACCTAGAAGAGAACGTAATGGTGATACTCCAATACCACAAATAGGTGGAAATATTGATGTAAGTATTGTTGGCTTAGATTCTAAAAATAGAAGAATAAAAAATCAAAATATGTTTAGTAATCTAACTCAAATTCAAGATATTATTGATTCTGCTAAAAATACAAAAGAACAATATTTTAAACAAAATGATTTAACTGAAAAACAATATAGTTCTACTGTTGCTGGTAATATTGATGATAATTTAGCCATGCTTCAAGAAGCTTTAAAAGAAGGTTCTATAACTCAACAAGAATTTAATAAACAATATAGTATTAACTGTGGTTATATTGATAGTGTTCTTAGAAATATAGGTAGTGGAAATTATGAAATGTATTCTAATAAATTTAATGAAGAAACTAGTGATGAAACATTAAATCCAGTAGATAATGAAAAAAGAAATGAACTTATAAATGCTATTACTGCTACTAATAAAGCTAATGTTCATCTTTCATCAATGATTTCTAATGGTAAAATTGGAACTCTTGTAGAACTTGATGCTGCTGGTTTAACTAGTAAACAACAAGAAAAACTTGAAGGTACTGATGATGATCAATTAAGTAATGGTAGACGTATTCAAATTTTTATTCCTGGTTTATTTCAAGAACAAGCTCAAGAAAAAATAAATCGTAATACTTCTTCTCAAGCTATTCAAGAAGCTAATTCAATGCAAGATTATGATTACGATTATAAAACTCAAGATGGTAAAACTTTAACTTATGATGGTTTAGGTGGTTATATTTATGGTGGTAAACAAATTGATAAAAATACTGCTGTTAAAATTATAAATAAAGATTTAATTATTCAAGATGCTGTAAATAATCTTCAATTTAATTATCTTAACAATAATAATGTTTTAGCTGATAAAAAAGCTTATGAACAAAAAGCTAGAGAATTAGCTATAAGAGCAAGTAATGATATAGATCCAGGAGTACCTTTATCTTATACTGATGAAACACCTTTAACAGAAGATGAAGTTTTCTCTCATAGTAAAGCTTATCCTAGTGATGTTTATTTTGGTAAAATGTCATATCAAGTATATGATAAACTTCAAAATCTTTATGATGTTTATAATGCTTTGATGGACGCTATTTCTTATTATAATTAATTTAATATTATGGATGTTTTAGAATTTATAAATAATAACGGAAAGAAAAAAGTACCTAATCCTAATTATAATGCTAAATCTAAAAAAAGAGGTGAACCTAGAACTATAGAAGTTCCAGATTTAGGTTACAATGAAGATCCTAGAGTTAATCTTGCTATACAAGATTTTACTAATCAAACTTCTATATCAGCAAAAGAAGCTGAAAAATATAATAAAGCTGGACTTAATTGGAATAATTGGGAAAATCTTGATAAACAACTTTCAGATAGTCAAAGTGCATGGTCTAAATGGAAAAATGCTTTAGCTCAAACTGTTGTATCTGAAATAGGTCTTGGTACTGTTATTGGTATTACTGATTTATTTGATATGATTGGTCAAGCTATAGGTATAAGTGATTCTAATTATCAAAATCCTCTTAGTGCTTATCTTACAGAAAAACAAGAAGAATTTAGAAATTATGCTCCTGTATATTCAGATTCATCTCTTAATATAAGTAATGGTGGTCTTTTAGATGCAGGTTGGTGGGCTAGTAATATACCTAGTGTTGCTAGTTCTTTAACTTTATTAATTCCTTCAACCGGTGTTGTTAAAGGTTTATCAACATTAGGTAAAATAAATAAAGTTGCTAATTTTGGTAGAAGAGCCGCAGTAGCTGTAGCTAAAGCTGAAAAAGCAGTTAAAGCTGGTATAACTGGAAGTGAATCTTATGGTGCTCTTGGAAAATTATTAAATACTACTAGTGGTAGAGCTACATTAGGTTTAGCATTTGAAAATGGAACCACTGCTGCACTTAGTAGAGCTATGGAAAATTACCAAGAAGCTCGTCAAACATATAATGATATGTATGCTGATGCTTCTGAATATTTAACTAAATTAGCTAATAGTGATAAACAAGAAGATAAAGATAAATATAATGACATTATACAATCTAATTCTGCTTTATTAAAAGATTCTGAAGGTAATTCTACAGTTGATACAAACAATCCAGATGAAGTAGCTAAAGCTATAGCTAAAGCTTCAGCTGATAGAACTTTTCAAATGGACTGGATTAATGTAGTTTCTGATGTAGTTCAAATGTATGCTTTACGTAATGCTTGGAAAGGTCTTAAAAATGCACCTGAAGATCCATCTAGTGTAAGACGTGCTAATAGAAATGCAGCTAAAAATTTATTTAAATCTGAAAAAGAAATTGCAGAAGAGGAAACTAAACGTAGTTTTAAAAGTAAAGCATGGGAAAAAATACATGATAATCTTCTTGATAGTAAACTTATTGTTACTAGTGAATTAGGTGAAGGTGTTGAAGAAGCTGTAAACTATATTGCTCAACAAGAAGGTATGACTCTTGGTAATACACTTCTTAATAAAAATGATGATGATAGAAGTACAGGTTGGGGTAATAGTATTAGTAAGTTCTTTGATAAAAGAATGGAACAATATATTAAAGCACCTGAACTTTGGGATTCTGCTTTTTGGGGCGTAATGGGTGGTGTAGTATTTCAAGGTGTTGGTAGTAAACTTAGACGTATATCTAATAAACTTACTGAATCTAAATCAGATGCTAATGACGAATCTAAACAATCTCTTCCTTGGTATGCTCTTGATGAACTTCCAGAAACAAAAAGACGTAAAGCTGAAATAGAAGCTCGTAGTTTAGATTTTGAACAATATAAACAACAATTAGAACGAATACGTAAAGGTATAGATGTTTATAAATCTACTGCTAATAATGAAGTTAAATTTGATTCAGAAGAAGAACAAAGAGTTGCTGAAAAGAAACTTAAAGATGAACTTATTACTAAAATGACTCTTCGAGCAATGAACAGTGGAAACCTTGATATGTTTAAATCTTTTATGGCTGATGATAATGTTCGTAAAGGTATGGTTAAAGCTGGATTATTTAAAGAAGAAGGTAAAAATAAAACAGATAGTGAAGTCGAAGCTGAATCTAAACAATATATAGATGAAGCATTAAAAAAAGTAGAACAAGTCGAAGATATGTATGACCAAGAACTTGTAACACTCAATAATGCTAGTATTAAAATTAATATAGATAATCCTTCTGAATCAGCAATGCCTGCTGAATATCTTCAAATAATGGCAGTTAATAATGTGAATACTCGTTTAGCTATAAATAATAATGATATTGAATTAACTGCTATTAATTCTCGTATAGGACAACTTAAACATCAATTTGAAGATCAACTTGATAAAAATATTGATTATGAACATAATATTAAAATTGGAGTATTAACTTATAAATTAAAAGATCTTTATGCTAAAAGAAAAGCTTTAAAAAATGATAAAAGTAAATCTTTAAGTAATGAAATAGCTATTGATGAAATAAATAAACAAATATATAAAATAGAAGATCAATTAAGTAATGAAGAATTAATTTATGCTACAGGTATTGCTTTACAATATAAACTAGATGAAAAAGGAAAAATTGTACGTGATTCTGACCAAAGTGATGCTTATGCTTATCAAGATGCTATAATAGTTAATAGAGCAGAATCAGATAAAGGTAACGTTATTGATTTACCTGGTTTTAAATATTTATCTCCTAGATCTCGTAAAGTTTTAACTGATGCTGAAAAAGGTATTTATGATACATTAACCTATGATACTGATACTTCTTTTAGTGATCTTAGTAGTATAAGTCCAGAACTTAATTCTCTTTATCAAACAAAAGCTGCTCTTGAATTAAATAATTTAGAAAATAAAACTAATTTAGTTAGAACAGTATATGAAGTAAGACAACAAGCTAGTTTTCTTAATAATACAATGAATGAAGCTAGAGCTAAAGCTATAGATAATTCTAATAAAACTATTTTAGATTTATATAATAAATATGAAGTAGGTAAAATTATAAATTATGGTATAAGAGATGCTATTTATGATATTGTTCATGGTCATGATTTAAATTATAGTAATTATACAGATGAAGAAAAACAAGCACTCAAAGATGCAGTAGAAGTTCTTCAACTTACAAAACCTCAAAATCAAGAACTTTATGAAAATCTTGAAAGACAATTTTTCTTTGCTGAAGCTAAATATGCTCAACAAGAAGTTCAACATGATAGTAATACTGATAATGAAACAAATAATACAGAAACTCAGAGTTCTACAGGAAATCAACAATCGAATACAGACACTCAAAGTTTAAATCTTGATAGTTCATCAGAAACAACAAATGAAGTCAACACGGAGCAGCAAACACCGCAAAATCAAGGTGAAATAGAAGTTTCAGACCCACAAAATATTTCAAATAGACAATCAATAGGATATATAAAATTTTATACTAAGCAAGGAAGTACTAGTGGTAAAATTAATAAACAAGATAATGGTGGTGTAAAAGTTTACGATAATCAAGATGGTACTTATACGATAGATGCTACAAATAAACCTAAAGTTCTTAATGATAAAAATATATTTGAAAATACTGATGAAGTTGATTTAACACGTCCTTATGAAATTGAACGAAAACCTATAGCTACACGCGATAAACGTGGTAGACTTGTAATTACCGAAAAAGGTAGACTTGTTAATACAGATACAAAAGAATATAAACAATCTCATCAAGAACAAGATAATACTACACAAGAACAAGTTGATACCAATACTGAACAAGCTTCAACAAATACTGAACAAACAGTTAATGAAGAAGAAACTACAGATAATAATCAAGAAGGTTCTAACACTGAAGAAACTTCAGCACAACCTTATATAAATCCTGCTACTTCTGATGATGATAAAAATTCTAATACAAATGATGAAATTTTAAATCAAAATCCACAAGACTCTTCTACGGGGGAGCTAAAAGAAAGTACATCTAGTACATCAACTAAAACAAATAATACTAAAAATAATTCAACAAAATCTACTCAACAAACTAAAAATCAAAATAAATCTAATAATACTGATGAGCCTATTATTGAACAAACTCCATCTGATGATAATATTAAAAATGAAGCTCTCAGTAAAATAATGTCAGAAGTTCGTAAAAATCATGATATCAATATTGATGATTTAGCTAAACATTTAGCTGATGATTATGTAGCTAAAGGTATGGATAGAGCTTTTGTAGAAAAAGCTATAAATTGGGCTGCTTCTGTTATTAAACGTAGACTTGATAGACAAAAAAATAAAGAAGGTCAAACTATGAGAAGTAGTATTGATGAACTTATAGTTCAATCTACTCTTGTAGAATTAAATAAACCTAATCCTTTTGTTTTAGATTATACTAAAGCTGTTAAAAATTTAATTCAACAATATTGTAAAGAGAATAAAGTTAAAACTATAAATGGTAAAGTTTATATTAATTGCGAAGATATGATTCGTTATATCAATAATATAACTTCAGATCAATCTACTGGTGATTTTCTTTATATTACTCTTACTTCATATCTTAAAACAGATGAAGCTAAACAAAAATTTATATCTACAGATGAAGATAATTTTGATAAAGAAGATTTTATTGAACAAACTCATAAATCTGAACAAGAAAGATATACTGAACGTTTAGGTGATAATAGTATTCAAAGAGTAGATATTAAAAGTTATAAACAAAATATATTAAATAATTCTGAATTAAATGATGAAGAAAAACAAAAACTTATAAAAGATTTTTATGATGCTTTAGATGATTTAAGAAAAGGTCAAAAACTTAAAACAACCATTAATGGTAAAATAGTTCAAATCATAGATAATAAAGGAAGAATTGTAGGTACTTTGCCTATTCCTGGAATTAATGAAAATACTGGTGCTTTTGAAATGTATAATGATGGTTGGAAAACAGATGTTTTAAAAGTAAATGGCAATACTATTAGTAAACTTCGTGACCTTTGGGCTAGATGGCTTACAAGTAATACTAAATCTTGTGAAGAATTAAATAATATATTGTATGAATTAGCTTTTGCTAATCCTAATAATGAACGTAAAAAAGAATTATTAAATGTTTTAGATAATAATAAAGAAATAATATTTGCTAGAAATAGAGGTTATATTAGTACAGATGCTGATATTGATAAATTAGCTAATGGTCTTATTAAAATTTGGAGATTCACTAAAGTAGCTAGTACAGAAAATAATATAGCTAATAATATTACAATTAGACGTTCCATTAATACTTGGTTTGATAAATTATATTATAGTTATAGTGCAGTTAAAGCTCTTCAAAATAATAAAAATATTGATGTTTCTGTTGCTACTATTTCAGATGGTGAAATAATTCAAGTACAAAAAGAAGTTACTGATGAAAGTTTACTTCCTCCTGTTAATGAAGCTATAGCTGGAGGTTATAATTCAACAGTTAATAAATTAGGTATAGTACCTTTTAATACTAAAAATGTTATAACTTTTAGTGGTGGTCAAAAAGGATATGTAAGATATGCTGGACAAGGTAGAACTTTTGTTTTAATTCCCAATAGACGTGGTTATCAACATTCTTATGTTAAAGCTTTTCCTGTAAATATAGCTGAAGATTTTATTGGTAAAGATGCTAAAGATATAAGAGATGCTATTATTGAAGAATTTAATAAAGTTTTAACAAATTATTTTAATGAACGTAATGATAAAGCTTTTAATACTTTAAAAGATTTTGTTATTAAATTATTAGGTAATACTACTAGAGGTAATAAAAGTTTATTTGATGGTTTAACTATTACTACAACTGATGATAAAATTATCATAAATACTCCTGGTACTTCTGCTGATAATACATATACTATTAGTTTTTACAAAAATGTTACTGTAACTAATCAACAAACTAAAGAAAAGTTTAAAAAACCTTCTACTAGTTTTACTATTAGACATCCTGAATTTGAAAAAAATAAATTTGGATATAATACTAAAAATTTTGCTTATGATGATACTAAAGGTAGAAAATATATAAAAGAAATACTTTTAGATAATTTAAAATTTAGACTTAGTTTTGCTTATCTTACATCAGATAATGTTTCAGATCAACAAATGCTTGGTTTTGCTACTCGTAAAAATGGTAAATTTGAAATTAATGTAGGAGATAAAACTTGGACTTATAATTCTTTTAGTGATTTTATTTTAAGTAATAATCTTGTTAGACTTAATACAAAACCTAGAGAAGACGGTAAGAGTAATTTTAGACGTTATAGTGAAAATCAAGAAGCTAATCAAATTTTTGATATTGAACTTAATATCCCAACTAGCTCCCCCGTAGAAGAAAGTTCAGAGAGTCAAAGCGAAGCTTCACAAAATCCTGTTCAAGAAGATAACACACCTGTTCAAGAAGATGATAATACTCAACTTGATATTTCTCAAAAAGCACAAACTATATTAGAATCTACAGATGATAAAATAGATAAGGCTGCTGAATTAGTTACATTAGCTTTTGATGATGAAAAAACATTAAAAGCTTTTCAAAGTTTGGGTTTGTTACCTAAAAGTATTATATTTGATGCTGAATTTAATAAAAAAGAAGGAAATGAAGATATAAATGCTCAAGTTAATACTACAACAGGAATTGTTACTGTAGGTACTAAATGGAAAACTTTATTTGATAATCCAAATACCAGACAACAAGCTATTCGTAAACTTATTCATGAACAACTTCATAATAAATTATCACGTAATAGAGGTTATATTAGAAGTGCTAAAGAAATTTATAAAGAATTTAAAGAAGCACTAGAACAAGGTATTGATAATCCTTTATTTGATAAATTTATTAATCGTAATAATATTACTAAAGAAGAAGCATATGAATATTTAACTGATTATTTATTTAATGATCTCCCTGAAGATAAAGCTATAGAAGAATTTCTTGTTGAAAGTTTGACTAGTAATGATTTAGCTGAAGTTCTTAATGCTATTGATGCTAAAGATTATGAAGCTAAAAAAGGTAGTAAAAATTTATTTCAAAAGATATTTGAACTTCTAACTAAAATTTTTGGTTGGGATGTAAGAAAAGGTAGTCTTTATGAAAAAGAGCTTAAAACACTTAGAGCTAATTTTAACAATAATGAAACAGTTCAAGAAAGAAATGCTAAAGAAAAATCTGCTGATGTTATAGATAAAATTATTAAAGATGGTGAACATGTTCGATTAACACCTGATGAATTCTATTATATTAATGATAAAACTAATGAACTTGAAGTACGTGTAACAAGTGCTATTCAAGCAGATGATGAAAATGTAGGTGAAGATGGTAAAGTTCATAGATTTGATCCTAATAATCCTTGGGTTACTCCTAGTACTAATATAGGTACAGGTGTTGATGAATTTGTAAGAGATTTCTTTTTAGGTAAACTTGATAATATGTCTAATGAAGCTCTTGAACAAAACTATCCTAATGTTACAGGATATGATTGGAATGAATTTAGACAACAACTTAAAGAATTTAAACAAGGTTTAGCTAATGGTACTATTATAAAAGGTAAAAAAATAACTATTGTTTCTAGAGATATTAAAGCTAGTGGAAAAGTAGATATTAAAATGCCTGATGGTAGTATTAAACAACTTCCAGTAAATGGTACTCTTGATTTATTAGGTTATGATGAAGATGGTAAGTTTTATATTTTTGATATGAAAACTGTTCATTCTAAAGATTATAAAAATGATAATGAAAAGAGTAAAAAATGGAATAGACAACTTCAACTTTATAAACAATTTCTTGAAACTAAATATGGTATAAATGTAGAATCTTGTTATATTATTCCAATAAAGGTTGAATATGATACTCCTAAAGGTGCCACTAGAAGAGATGGTTCTGATATGGGTGGAACAGCTGAATATATTGTTCGTAATCCTGAAGAAAAAACTAATTACGATAATCCTATGCGTACTCAACTTCTTCAAGATGGTGAAGAATTTAGAGGAGCTGAACCTAAGTTAGAACCTATTCTTAAAAAGAATCCTAAACCTGGTAGTATTCAATACAAAAATCTTGATGATAATGCTAAAGCTCTTCTTGATGGAACTGTAACTGCTAAAACTTATAATCAGAAAAATACTACTCAGAAAGAACAAAAAAATAAACCTGAAAATTTAGATAAACCTGTAATTAAAGATGATAATACTAGTCCTGCAAATTCTAAATTTGGTGAAGATATTAGTAATGATTTATTAGATATATTTGCTAGTAGTGTTACAGAGTTAAATAATGTTGAACAAAGTAATACAACTAATTATTCTTCAGAAGAACAAAGTATTATAGATAAAGCTAAAAAAGATGGTACTTTTATGAAAGCTCCTAATGGTAATCCTACTAATCTTAATGAAAGACAATATGCTCAAGTAAGAACTAAAGCTTTTAAAGATTGGTTTGGTGATTGGGAAAATAATCCTTCAGAAGCTTCTAAAGTAGTTGATGAAAATGGTGAACCTTTAGTTGTTTATCATAATACACCATTTGAATTTAATGGTATATTTGATATGGACCATAAATCAAGGATTATGCCTTGGACATCAGAACCCTTTGGTCATGTAGGTACACAAGAAACTGCTAATACAATTAAAGGTACTCAGTTTGCTTTATTCCTTAATGTAAAAAATCCATTAGAAACTCCTGATTTTGTACATGAAACTGTAAATTCTATGTTGTCAGAATTATATAAACAGGGTATTATTTCTAGAGAAAAGTATTCTTCACTTAGAGGAATATCTAATTCAGAATTAAGGAACTTAATGCTTTCTTTAGGATATGATGGTACAAAATATGAAAATAAAGCAGAAAGAGGAGGAACTTCTTATAGTTTTATAACACCTAATCAAATTAAATCTGCTACAGATAATGTAGGTTCTTTTTCTAATGAAGATGATAATATTTATCATAGTTCTGTTACTGAACTTGCCAATAATGTGTCAAATGTTGAAAGTTTTACTCAACAACTACCATTAGACCAACAAGCTAAATTCACCCAAATGGTAACTTCTGCTGAGGTTTTTGTATCATGTCGATAATTAGTAAAGCTATTAAATAAAACTCGCTTAAAACTAAAATAAATATATTATATAACTTACAAATTAAACTTACTATTATGAGTTGTAATTTATCAATTATGCAAAGTAGTGTTACTGAATTACTTAGAAAAGAAGTTGGAACTAATAATGTTTTATTTTCAACTTATTATACTTCTGTAGTTAATAATGAAGATTTTACTCCAGAATTTAAACAATGGTGTAAAGATAAATATAACACTACTATTGATTTTAATTCTAAAAATAATGATAAAAAGATTGTTGATTATATTAAAGAATATTATAATGAAAAACATCCTAATATAAATTACAGCTCTCGTATTCAAAACGATTCCACATTAGTGGGTCGTTTTGGTTATGGGAGTGTAGAAGATAGAGAATTTTGTAAACATACTGCTGCAAATTATGCTCTTGATATTTATAAACAAGTTCTTTATGATAAGCATCTTACTATAGAAGATATGCTTAAACAAATAAAAGAAAAAACAGGTAAAGATATTAGTAAAAAAGCTTATGTAGCTAGTGCTATACTTGCTAAAGTTAAAAAAGAAATTATTAATAGACTTAGTGTACAACATAGAATTAATCAAACAAATATTTTAAATGCTTTTAAAACTAATAATACTGAACAAATTGAACAATGGTTTGGTAATAATTTAACTATTCAAGATAAAAATCTTCTTGCTTTATATAAAGAAATTATAAGTAATCGTGAAGAATTTTTTAATGAAGTATTTAGAGATAGTCGTTTAGGTGAATTAAGATTTGAAAAAGATGATAATCTTGATTCTGATATTACTGAAGTTAATCTTGAACTTCAAGATGAAGAATCTGGTGATGATAGTAGTGAAGAAGAAAGTAATAATTCACAAACTGAAGATAAAGATAATTATGTTAACAATCTTAATAATAAAGATGGTCAATATAATAATTTTATGACTCATATAGATATAGGAGTTAAAACTTACATTAATAGTTTGAAAAAAATTATAGATTATGATAGTACTACAGGAACTTATATTTTAGATACTAATAATAGTTTAGGTGTACCAGATACTATGAATGCTGAAGAAGTTTCTTCACTTATTTATGGTTATGCTGATTATACTAATTTAGATGATTTTATTAAAAGTCTTCATAGTTTAGCTGATGATATTCCTGGTTTTATATCTTTACATCAAATGGCTGATTATCTAAAAACTAATAGAGATTTTGGATATGAATGTTATCGTACATTTGCTAAAGCTGTAATAAGTAAAATGGAAACTATTAATGATAATGAAAAATCTAAATGTAGAATTAGTAATCGTAGTGCTGATAAATTAACAACTTTACGTTTTGAATATCTTAATTCTTCTAAAGCTACAAGTATTATCATAGATGATTTAAATTCTAGAGCTATTTTTGATAATCTTAATACACTTATAATTGAATATGGAAAGTATTATGATGCTGCTCAAAATATAGAAGGTGATGATCCTATGGATGTAGCTGATAGATTAGCTATAATGGATGAAGCTGATAAAAAACTTCCAAATATTATTGCTGAATTAGCTAAACAACTTCGTAGATATTATCCTACTATAGAAGATACAACTATAGCAAATTATATTAATAATGCTCATAATGGAGATAAAGTTAATAATTTAATTATATTAAATGGTATTATTAAAGATACTATAAACGCTAGTGTTGAAACTAATAATAACTATAGAGATAGACAATCTCAAATATATAAAATAATAAAACATAATCAAGCTTTAGATGAACGTAAATTTAATGGTGAACGTGTAAATAATGATGATTATAAAAGTTTATCAGAAGTTTATCTTAAAGAATATGTTAGTAAAGGCACTCAAGCTGCTGCATTTAATTTAGCTAATGAATTAGTTAAATATACTCATGTTAAAGTTGATTTAAATTCTCGTAATGTACATGGTAATTTATCTTCTGATGTACTTAATAATAGCATGATTACTAATATACTTAATACTTTAAAATCTGATATTGCTTTAGGTAATTATGGTAAATATAAATCTCAAAGTCGTCAATACGATTTTAGTAATATCATAATTGAACATAAAGCTACTGATGGTACTATTATTAATTATGGTTTGTTTACTAAAGACGAAGTAAGTCAAGAATTTATTCCAACTCCTTATGCTAAAAGATTACTTCAAGCTAGATTATTTAATGGAGCTACTGATGCTATAAGTAATAAAAATGTACTTTATTCAGAAATGAGTAAAGGTGATTATACTACTACTGCTTTTATAAATTATTTTAATACCGAAGACGATTATACAACTGATAATGAAGGTAACGATATTGCATTTGCTAATTATTTTATGCGTATTCCTTCAGATGCTCCTAAAAATTTTATAATTACAGCTCCTAAATATTCTATTAAAGAAAGTAAAATAAACGGTAATGATGGTTTATTTATTATAGATAATCCTATTGAAGCTAATAAAAAACTTTATCAAAAAATTAATAGTATTCCAACATCAGGTATAGAATATGAAGCTCTTGAAAATCAAGCTTATAAAAGAAGTTTAGCTCAAATAAAATCTGATATTGTTTCTGAACATATAAGTGATATTACTATTAAACCTAAAAATATAAATGAAGCCAATGCTAAACTTGGAGATACTATTACTGTAACTTTCGAATACAAAGATGAAAATGATATTAGTACACAATACGTTTTACAAGGTATTTATGCTAAAAAAGGTACTAAAATTATATTATCTAATCCTAAATTTATAGGTTTTACTGGTAATACTCGTTCTTCTGAAATTATACGTTTTCTTGAAAATCATTATAGACAAGAGTTAATTAATAGTGGAGAAATTAAACGTATAATTAATACTAATCATCCTGTTTATCAACAATTTCGTAATATAATTATACAAGAACTTACAGATGCTGCTACAGCTTTAGATGTCATATTTAAAACTAATGATGGTAAAGTAGTTACAGATATTGAAACTGGTGATTTAGTATTTAATGATGGTTTTGCAGATGATGCTGCTACTATTCGTAAACTTTATGCTAATTATCATGTTGGTAAAAGTAAAAAACTTATTGAAAATGGTAAATTAACAGGTGCTGTATTTCATAGTGATAGATTTAAGATTACTCAAACTGATGAAAAAGGTGATGTTAAAGTTAGAAACTATGGTCAAGAAATATTTGATGAAGCATTTGATTTCCTCTACGGGGGAGCTAACGGAAAGTACATTCATACAACACGTAAAGCTAAAGGCATAGAAGTTAATCTTACAGAAGAACAAGAAGCTAAAGTTACTGAAAAACTTTCTGAATTTATAAATGATTATATAGCTGATACTAATAATAGAATTGCAGAATATTCAGAATTATTACCTGAAAATATTAATAATGAAGATAATATAGAAGAATTTGCATTAAATTATTATTTAACTTATGTTTCTTTTGATGATATATTTGAAGGTGATACTAAATATTATAAAGATACTCAAACTTTTTTAAAACGTGCTAAAGAAGTTCAAGGTTCAGGTGTTCCTTATGGTCTTATAGATTATAATATGGATTTATCAGAACCTAGAACTCAAGTTCTTAGTAGACTTAATGAAGAAAAATTTGTTCGTAAGTTTGCTGATGGACATACTGAAAATTTAGAAGTAGGTCAATATAATAAATTTAGAGGAGTTACTATTAAAAATAGTATTCGTACAGGTAAAACTATTGGTAAATTTAAAAAAGATAAAAAAGGTAATATTATAAAAGATAAAAATGGTATTCCTCAATTTGAAGAAGTTGGTAGTTTAACAAAAAAACTTATAGAATCTCTTAAAGAAAAAGGCTTAACACCTAAACAGGCTGAAGATAAAGCAGCTATAATGATGGCAGGTTATGATTCTACAACAGTAAATGATGCACAATCTTATATTACTTTTGAAGAATGGATTAGACGTATTTCTGCTAGAGGTCAATTACAAAAATATTTACCTTTAATTCAAGATGTACTTGATGAAACTAAACCTTTAGATGCTATAACTATAGGTAAATTTATACAAGTTCAAAAGAATTTTTATTATGATCAATATTTCAATGAAGAATTAAAAACATTTACACCTCGCCAAATTAAAAATGCTGAATTTGTTCTTGTTCCTAGACTTATTAAAGGTACTGAACTTGAACAAGTTTATAATTTAATGAAAGAAAATGGTATTGACCAACTTAATACTGAAGAAACTTCTAAAGCAGGTAAATGTAATGTTCTTACTATTTGGAATAATGATGGAGAAATAACTCAAGAAAATATAGATGATTTTAATAATAATGTAGCAAACGCTATAGAACTTTATAATTATAATTATCTTTATACTCAACAAGAAACACCTCAACATGTTGCTGCTGAAAATAAAGCAGGTATTCAAATTATGAAGAAAATTCTTGATAATATACCTCCTACAAGTAAACTTTATTCTATTAAAGAACATTTTTTTAGACTTTATTCTACTAATATTAAAGAAAGTTTTACTGAATTATTAGATGAACTTAATCTTCAAACTGATGAAAATGGTAATCTTAAATTAGATGAAAATGGTAATATTGAAGGTTTAAATTATCAATTATTTTTTGATAAACTTGAAGAAGAAATTGCTAGACTTGGTTTAGATAGTAATAGTGCAGATTATGTTACATTAGATAATACTCAAATGTTTGATGAATTTCATGCTCTTAGTACTCCTATTACTAAAATGCCTACTTTTATGAGTAATTTTTCTACTAAACTAGAAAGTATTGCACAATCTGTATTTAATAGTAGAATTACTCGTCAAACACTTCCAGGTTTTCATGCAGCTCAAATTACAAATGTAGGTTGGAATGCTTCTAATAAACCACTTACTTATACACTTAATGAAAATGGTAAAGGTAGAAATTTAAAAGATAATCTTAGCAAAGAAGAATATGATAAACTTCCTATAAAAAATAAGATATATTATAATAAAACAAAAGGTGCTATTTCTGCATCTAAAGAACTTCGTTATCATCCTAATGGTGAATATTATATTGAAATTCTTCTTCCAAAAAGTAATTTTAATCTTAAATATAATAAAAAAGATGGTTCTCTTAAAACAGATGAAGAACTTCTTAAAGAATTACAAGATGCTAAATTAGATGAAATGATTGGTTATCGTATTCCTACTGAAGGTAAACAATCAGTTTGTATAATGAAAGTTGTAGGTTTTGTAGATGATGCTTTAGGTTCTACTATAGTTGTTCCTGATGATTGGGTTTCTCAAACAGGTTCTGACTTTGATATTGACTCTGTTTATGGTATTAATTATACTAGTAGAATAAATAAAGCTACAAATAAAATTGAAAGAATTCCTTATAAAACAAATACTACAGAATATGATTATTTTGATTTTCTTAGACGTAAACTTAAACATATTCCTAAAGTAGATGAAAAAATTGAAGCTCTTAAAACTGAAATTAAAGAAGAACGTAATGAAGATTATGTTAATTTAATGACTAATGAATCTGAAGCATATCATTCATTACCAGATGAAATTAGAAGTAAAATTAAAGAACTTCAACTTGTTGAAAATGAATCTGAAAGTAAATTAGAAAATTATACTAAACAAAATAAACAAGTAATAGATGGTTTAAACGATTATATAACAGATAATGAAAATCTTGATGAAAATATTAAATCTCAAATTCAAGATTATATTGATATTCGTACTAGTATTGATAAATTTATTAATAATGATAAAGAAGATTATCAAAAACGTTTTAGTAAAGGTAAATCTGATATTTTAAAAGAACGATTAGATACTGTTGAAACTAAAGCTAAAAAAGCAGGACTTCCTACTTATGAACAATTTAAAAATATGAGTGAAGAATCTCGTAATTCTAGAGATGCTAGAAATAATGAAATTCTTCAATCTATGATTGAAATTCTTAAAAGTTCTGAATCTTTAGAAGAAAATTTATCTCGTTCTAATTTTGATGATAATATCGAAGCTCGTAATGAATCTATGAATGAAAATGTTTCTATTCGTAGAAAAGCTCGTAGTCCTTATAATTTCTTTGACCAAGCAGATTATCAAGAAGAAGTGATGAGTGGTGCGAAGCTTAAAGCATTTAGTGTTACTCGTGATACTTTTTGTTCTATTTGTAATACAGTTAGACCTTTACTTAATTCAAAACAAGAAGTTAAAATTATTTATAATGAAAAAGATGGTTATGATTTAAATAATCTTGAAAAATCTTTTAATAAAGTTGAAGTTGTAGGTAATAAAAAAGGAGAAAGACAATTTATAGTTACTCATGATACTTTTGGTTGGAGTAAAGATAATAATAATGCTGCTAATAAAATTCTTACATCTTATTCTTCACAAACTACAGCTCTTGTTCTTGATGCTGTAAAAGAAGGATCTATACCTAATGTTAATGATTTTACTTTTCAAGTATATAAAACTTTTCCTGATATAGGTTCAGATTATAAAACTGGTGTATCATTTATTATGCAACCTGGTGTTACACGTATAGTTAAAGCTTATAATAGTAGTAAATCAATTTATAGTAGTAATTATAATAAACCTATTAATGAAGCTATTAAAAGTATTGCAAAAGATCTTTTAGCATTAGAAGGAGTAGAACTTAATACTAGAGATTCTATTGATAATATAATTAAACAACTTCAAAAATATAATTCTGAACTTGCTAATTTATTTAATGCTAATAGTCAAAATTTTAAAATTGAGTTAACAGATAAAGAATGTGGTAAATTACTTATAAATGGTAATACACTTAAACATCGTCTTAAAGAAACAGATGAGTTTAGTGGTAACTCCCCCGTAGAGAAACGTCGTAAACTTCTTTATGATCTTGGTGTTATTCTTCAATATAATAAGATATCAAATCTTGCTAATAGTGTATCTGCTTATGCTAGAGTATGTAATCCAGATAAGTTTGGTGCTAAACAAACAATTTATGCTACTAATAAAGTATTTGATGATATTCAAACTTTAATAGATGAAGAACAACCAGCTTTACTTGTTAAAGACAAAGATGGTAATATTAAATCATTTTTAAAAGCTATTTATCCTGATGTTGATAAAGATCTTGAAGGATATATTAAAAGTACTAATAATGATTCAGCTTATCTTCCTCTTCATAGTTTTCTTAAATATGCTACTGCGACAAGTATAAAAATTAATAGAAATCTTTTTGAAACTCAACAACCTGCTTTTAGGAAAGAAATAATGAAACTTAAAAGACTTTTAAGTGGTTCTAAACCTAATATGACAGAAAAACTTTATAAAGATTTTCAAAATTATGTTTTAAGTTATCTTTATAATCAAACTGATGCTATATCTAAAACTATTACTTATGTTCGTGGTGAAGGTTTTAAAGCTTATAAAGATACAAATATAGATACTGAACGTAGTCGTATATTCGGTTATGGTAAAAATCCTGATTTAAATGTTATTAATGAAAAAGGTGATTATGTTACTTTCGATGTTAATGATATAAATAATCCTAATGAAAAAGAAATAGAACAATTTATTACACTTAGTCCTGCTCAAAAAGTTCTTTGGGTTCAATCTCATTTTGATGGTGGTATATTTCAATATCTTCGTGCTACTTTATTTAGTGATAGACAATATCGTAAAAATAAAGCTGGTATGCAAACTTTAGAGTTTGTTGAAAATAATACTAATATTGAAACTATTTATAATGAATTTGAAAAATGTTTTTATAATGATAATCCTTTAATTACTTTAGCTGCTTTAGATATTGTAAAATATGGTTTTGTAGTTGAAGGATTTAAAATGAAACGTAATGGTGTAAGTAAAGTTATTAAAAATTCTTGTTTAATAGATGATACATCTTATGGTACTGGTATTGTTACTCAACTTATGAGTTTAATTGGTAATATTTCTAATAAAGAAATTAATATGGAACAATTACGTAATAATTTTATTCGTAGTCATTCTAGTATTAGTCAAATTGAAACTCATAAAGTTGAAAAAGATAATAAAAAACGTTTTGAATTAAATAAACGACAATATGGTATTATTTATTTAGATGGTAGTAATACAACAGATAAAGATTTAATTAAAAAATACGGTTTTGGTTATGAAGTTGATAATAAAGGCAATATAGAAACTAATAAATTTGTTAAACTTTGTTTCGGTAAAACTATTGAATTATATCAAATAGAAACTATAGGTACTGAAGTTTTTGCTTATCCTGTAAGTTTACTTGAAGAAAATGAAACAGGTGAATGGTCAGCAAATGCTCAAAATAATTATGGTAAATATGATAATAATTTTTATCAAGCTATAAAAGACGAATGGTTTAAGACTACAGATAGTAATATTGAACTTAAACAAATTATAGAAAATCATAAAGAAGAAGCTGATAAACATAAATATATAAATCCTAATAAACCTATTAGTTCTCATTATGCAGCTACATTTGATATTAATACTAAACATTCTGTTGATACTGGAGGTTTTGAAGATGTTATAGATAAAGTTACTAAATATTTTAATGAAAATCCTAAAGGTATACTTTATTTACGTAGTGGAGCTTTAGCTAAATATATTAAATATACAGGTTTAATTAATGGTAGTCCACAAACAATTAACGGTCGTGAATATCGTATTACTAAAGTAGATTTTAGTAAATATAATACACGTTATATTGGTTCTAAAAATATTAATCATGAAATTAAAGAAAAAAATGAACAAATAGTTGATATTATCGAAAAAGCTAGAGATGCTGGTTATAAAGTAAATGATGCTTTTAAAATAGAACCTGTAAAAAATATTGAAGAAGATATTGATACTATAATACCAAATGAAACTATGAATAGTAGTGTTACAGAACTTGGTACTAATAGTATTAGAGTTATGTCACGTAATGCTAGATCTAATAACGATACACAAGCATATAATGCCATAAAGTCTTTAAAAGATAAAGGTATTAATTCTAATAAAGAAAAAGTTAAAAATAATATTAATGAAGTAATAAATACTACTGCTGAATATATTCAAAATGCTACTACTAATATTCTCGATGGTTTAAATAATTTTTATAAAGATGATGATAATAATTATCATCCTGTAAATGATAAAATTACTATAAATTATATTAGAAATAATCCAGCAGAACGTAAAAGATTTCTTAAAACTCTTCTTGATGCTAGAGCATTTGTTCGTAATTATCGTATGATAAATGATTTAGATATTGATGCTGAAGATGAATCTATAAGAAGTTCTTTGACTATTATTAAAAATGCTATTAGTAAACTTCAAAATGCTACAGCTATCAATAAAGCTGAAGAAATATTTGCTAATGAGTATCTTGCTAAATTAAGTAATAATCCTATGATACAAAATGATTATCTTAGTTTATTAGATGGCTATCATAGTGCTGGAGCTTTTGATGCTTGGGTTAATGATTTACAAGAAACTTCTAATCCTCTACTTCAAATTATAACTAAAGAAGTTATGCAAAGTGTTAGAGGTGCTGAAATGAAAGCTACTAAACAAATAAAGGAGTTCAAAAACAAATTGAATGAACTAAAAGAAAAAGCCCAAAAAGCAGGAGTTTCTATTGATTGGAAGCATATAATAGATGATAATGGTAAATTCATTCAAGATTATAATAAAGCCTTTACAGACAAAATCGAAGAATTACGCGAAAAACGAGATGAAGCTAAACTTCAATATGGTGAAGGTAGCATACAACATCTTAAAGCTAAATTTGAATATGATAAATTTAAACTTAATCATGTTTATCAACAACTTGAAGATGACTATTATCAAAAGAAGCTTATGTATCAAAAAGCTATGCTTGACAGTTTTCCTAGTATTTATGCTGAATATTATAAATTTTTAGCTAAACGAAATAATATACTAAGTCACTCTGTCAATGGTAAACTTGATGATGCTTATGAAGAACAATTCAAAGAAGTTAAACGTGAAATTGATAATTTAACTAATAACTATTACTACAACTCTTCTACGGGGGAGTTTGAAGAAAAGTATTCTATTAATGATCCAAACAATAATTTAAAAGGTGATGCTAAAAAAATATATTCTATAGAAGCAGCTAATGCTTTACAGAATTATTTAACTAATATGCGAAAACTTCGAGAACAATATTATACTAAAGATGCTAAATTTGGTTTTGATAAAGAACTTGAAAAAAATCTCGATATTATAGCTAAAGCTGAAGAACGCGATGATTTTGGTCGTCCTACTAGAAGTATTGATGAACTAATGAAACGTGATGATTATGTTAAAGCTAAAGATTGGATTGATCGTAATGCTAGATATGTTGTTGGAGAAGAAACTACAAAATTATTAAATAATGCTTTTAAAGTTCTTCGTGAAAAAAAACAAGGACGTAATCGTCTTTCTAGTATAGCTAAAACTCGTGATGCTTATGATAATCAAGGAGATATAGATGCTACTAAATTTACTGATGAAGATATTGAAAAACTTTTTGAAGAAGAGCTTACAAATTATAATATTAGAGAAGGTGAACCATATAGTGATAGAAGTTTAATATCTAATGCTCCTAAAGATGGAGATGTATTTTATCAAAGGTTTTATTCTAATATGAAATCTAACGGTTTAGATAATCCTACTTATCTTAAACTTGTTAAAGATATAAATAATATACTTTCTCCTTATTATGAAAATGCTACTGGAATTTTACATACAGAAGAAATTACAGAAGAAGATTTAAAACGTCTTATACCTTTATATGATAAAATAGAAGAAACTAAAAAAACTATAGATTCTACTAATGGTAAAGCTATTCGTAAATATATTACTAAAAATGTAGATTTTATAGTTAATGATGAAGTTTATAAAGAACAAAAAGGTTTAGCTGAACAAAAAGGTAAAAGATATTTAAAACTTTGGCAAGAAGTATTTGAACGTATTGGAGAAGATGAAAATGGTAATGATATTGTAATACCTAATAGAAGAGTATTTGGTTATGCTGTTCCTAAAGGTTATAAACCTGATGGTAGTGGTAACAATAATATGGTTGATAAAGATAAAAGCAATGCTCTTAAAATAATTAGAGCTTATACTACTACAGTTAAAACTAAATATTATTATCAAAAATATCATGAAATGAGAGCTAAAGGTGATGAAGCTTTTCATGAATGGTATAGAAAAAATCATATTTATAATCCTTATGATAAAACTTATCAGCCTTTATCTTGTTGGACTACTATGAAAGTTAATCCAATGGCTGATGAAGGAGAACATCTTGAAGGAGGTCTTTGGGTTCCTGCTTTTAATCAACAAGAATTTAGACCTAAAAATGGTAAAGATAAAAATGGTAAAGAAGATGGTAGTGAAAATTATATAAATCCTAATTGGAAAGAAAAAGGTAGTACCGCTAGTAATTATAAAGCTTCAGGTAGACAACTTAAAGATAATTCTATGCTTCCTTTTGGTGAAGATGGACGTTTAATTGATGATTTAAAAGATTCTACTGATTATAGTAATCATGATATTTCAATAAATAAATATGAAAAAGATATTAGAAATTTACTTCAATCTACTATTGAAAAATTAGCTACAACAGCTGGTGCAAAACAATTTATAAATAGTGGTTATGCTCCTGCTAGAAATAAAGGTCAAGAAATTGATGGTAAATTTTTAGCAAAAGAAGCTCTTAAATTTATAGGTTGGATTGAAGGTGCTAGTGGACGTGATGCTTGGTATGAAAATATAGATTATGCTAATGATAAAACTATAGATATGCCTATGATGAATATGTTAAAATCTAAAGATAGTGTAACTGTAAATCGTACTAGACCAGAACGTGAAGAAAATGAATCTGATGAAGATTACAATAAACGTCTAAATCAATGGAAAGAAGATAAAAAAGCAGCAGAAGAACAAAATGCTAAAGTTCATAAAGAACTATTAGATAATAATTGGGAATCTGTAATGGAAGATTTTATTAATAAAGCTGCTCATTTTAACGCTATTCAAGAAAATAAATATATGCTATTTTATGCTAAAAATATGATTGATAAACTTGATGTATATGTTAAAAATGAAGGATTTAATAATCTTCAAAAAGACAATCTTAATTCTACTGACGAAGAAACTAAATATGTTACTAGAAAAGATACTAGACTTCAAGAACAATATGTTAATTGGATTCGTAGATTAGTTTATGACCAATGGAAAAAACCAAATGCTAATTTAACTCGTACTGCTAATATTTTACAAAGTATTACTTCAGCTAAGTTTATGATGTTTAATGTAACTGGTGGTATTGCTAATGTTACTGTTGGTGAAACAGGTATTTTAGGTGAAGCTTTTGCTAAAGAATATTTTGGTACTAAAACTTGGAGAGAAGGTATGGGTATTTGGCGAAGTGGTATTAGTAGTTATCTAGCTGATAAATATTCTGATAAATCTACAAGTTTAGCTAACGCTATAATTAAGTTTATGAATGTTGTAGATTTTGATGAAGTTACTGGTAGTGTACATATTCCTGATGCTTCTACTTATATTGAACGTGCTCGTGATTTAGCTTTTACACCTCAAACTATGGGTGAACATTTTATGCAAAATGGAGCCATGTTTAGTATGATGTTAAGTCATAGATTGTTTATTAATAATGATAAAGAAAATAATGGTAAATTAAGTTATGAACTAAAAAATGAAGCTGAATATATTCGTGATGCTAATGAAAAAGCTCTTCAAGAAATTCTTACAGATAATCAAAAACGACTTTGGAAAGAATTTGTAAAATATGAAACTAAAGATGCTAATAATAAAAAAGAATATGTTTGGTTTAGAAAAGATTTAACTACACAATTTGAAAACATTTATCTTAATGATGAACAAAGAGCTAAATTTATTGCTAAACGTAGAGAATTACAAGATAAAGCTAAAAAAGAATTTAATGATGATACAAAACATCCTACTTTATATAGTCAATTAAAACTTGGTTCTGATGGTAAACTTGATTTTAAAGATGATTCTATACTTCAATCTATGGGTGATGAAGCTTTTGAATTATTAGGTGGATTTAAAGGTAGAGTTATATCAGTTAATAAAAAGATTCACGGTGTGTATGATCGTCTTGGTGCTGCTAAATGGGAATCTTATTGGTGGGGAGGTATTGTTATGCAATATCATAAACATTTATATCCTGGTATAATGAAACGTTATCGTCGTCAAGGTTATTTTAATGAAGAACGTGGTACTATTGAAAAAGGTTGTTATGCTTCACTTAAAGACTTTCTTTCATTACCTCTTCAAAAACGTAAATTTGCTAATAAAATAAAAGCAGATAATAATATGTCTGATAGTGAACTTCAAGCAGTACAAGGTGTTCAAAATTTATTTAAAGAATATGTTGATTTTGCTACTCATATTAAACTTAATTGGAATAGTCTTCCTGAATATGAACGTGCTAATATCAAACGTTCTTTAGGTGATTTACTTGGAGTTGCTAGTGCTTTATGTATTGCTATTGCTTTACGTGTAGTAGCTGGAGATGATGATGACCAAGGTCTAGTTTATAATCTTATGATGTATGAAGCAGATCGTCTTGCTTCAGAATCTGCAATGTATAATCCTTTAGGTCTTGCTTCTGAAGGTCAAAAACTTTGGTCAAGTCCTGTTGCAGTACAATCTGGTGTAGAAGATTTATTACATAGTGCAGGTTTTATAAGTCAATGGATTATACAAGGAGACGAATTTGATCCTTATTATTCTAGTGGACTTTATGCTGGAGAAAATAAACTTTGGGTTAATATTCGTCGTCAAATACCTATTTACCATTCTATTAATATGGTTCAAAGACTTGAACGTAGTAATAAATATTATAAACTTGGTCAAAATATGCTTAGTATTGTACCTACTGGTGATATAGGTGATGCTATTGCTGGAAGATAAGTTTAGTAATAACTCCCCCGTAGAAGAGTTGTGTATAATATACCAACTCTTCTACTTAATAACAAATTAAATAATAAAATTATGGCTAAAAAAAGATATACTTTAGAAGATGGTTATTCTCTTTATGAACTTCCTCAAGTAGAAGTTACAACTGAACCTTATTATAAAAAATTTTTAAATAGTTTACCAGTACCTGTACAACAATATTTACAAGATGAAGCAAAAAATGCTATGTTAGCTAAACAAGTTGGAACTATTGATAATCCTGGTTATGGAACTATAAGTAAAAAAGATGCAGAAAGAAATAAAAGAAATTATTTTGATGTTCAAGCCTTGAATACTGCTATGGGTAGTCCTTATGTTATGAATCAAAATAGTTTTACTTATAATCCTAATATAGCTAATCAACAATTACAATATGGTGCTAATTATCCTATGAGTACAATTAAAGATGCTTTTGAAATGCAATTAGGAGATGCTGCATTAAATTATGCATTTAAAGGTGTACCTATTGCTTTAGATAAATTAGGATTTTTTGTACGTAAACCTGATAGTTTTACTAGAGGTATTGGAGAAAGTGTTGCTGGTATAAGAGATTTACAAAGATCTGGTGTTGTTAGAGGTAATCCTTATGGTACAGAAGTAACTGCAAATCATTTTGGAAAACTTTGGAGAAAAAATAGATTTGGTTTTAGAGATATTATTAAAGAAACTAAAGATCCAAGTATAGCACAAAAATGGTATTCTAGAAGTTTATCAAAAGATGAGTTTATAAAATTAAGAAATGCTGAAATTAAATTACATGGTGAATATAAACCATCTTTAGAAACTAAAAATACAATGGTTACTCTTGGTAGAACTAATACCGATTTTGTTAGACAATTTAAAAATTATGATGATTATTTAAAATATTTAGAAGAAACAAAAATACCTACTTCTGTAGATGATAGTGGAGAAGCTCTTGCTTATTTCTATAATGATGGTAGAAATCCTTTAAGTGCTGGTTACGATTATGCTACTTCTAATTATGGTATTAGAGTTAATAATGCTAGTTCTTATAATCCTAGAATATTTGATGGACATTTACATTATAGTTTTCCTCAAGCAGTTAAATTAAACGATCCTAATGTAGAAGTTTTTAAAAAAGTAAAATTAGGTCCTTTTTCTGTTACTAGAAAAATGAATAAAAATAATATTATTAGAGGTGAATTTGCTATGGGAGGACTTGCTCATAAAAACATTTAATAATAATATTAAACTATGTATAAAAATAATTTTAATAAATGGCTTAGAAGTATAGCTGATATGAGAGGTTGGGACGTTAATGAAATGCTTAATGACCCTACTTATAATTATGAACATTTTTATAATGTTCAACCTCAAATAGCTTATGCTATGCTTAAAGATTTACCTGATGCTCATTTTACAGATATTGCTAAAACAGCATATCATCCTACTTTTAGTATTGAAAGTGATTATAGTGGAAGACCTAGTGTATTTAATCCTAGAGGTATAGTAGGTGGTAGATGGAGTGATGCTCCTAGATTAGGTAAAAGAGGTTCTAGATATACTCTTTCTGATTCTCAAATAAGAAATGGTTGGGATGTTGGTAGAACTATAGATTATGTTGGTTTTAATGAACCTAATAGAGCAGAAGTTAGACTTCCTAATGGTACTATGCCGAGATATGATGGTGCTTATTTTGATGCAGTTCTTCCAACTGTTGAAATTGTTGGTAAACGTAAAAGAAAGAATAGATAATTATTTTAAATAATTTAATAATATAAAAGTTGATATTTATAATAATTCTTTCTATATTTGCATTCGTATTCAAACACCAAACAATGTTTGACTAACTAAACTTCATAAGAGTATATCTCTTATATGTTCTGTAGGTAATAATTACCTTATGTTCCACGAAAAAGAATTACTAGTTTTTTTAACTTCTTTCTTTAACTAGTACTGGTAGATGTTCTTCGTCCGTTCTTAATCTACCTTTTGGACTTGTAGCTCAGATGGGTAGAGCATACGTTAATAAAATATGAAGGACATATTTAATAATGTAAAGGTTGTAGGTTCAAATCCTATCAAGTCCACATTTAATGTTCTATGGTGTAATGGTAGCACTAGAGTTTTTGGTTCTCTCAGTCATCGTTCGAATCGGTGTAGAACAACTGCTTTTTGTAGTCTGATTGTTAATGCTAAAATGTATTCTTTTTGGTTGTGGTAATACCCACTTCTTTCATGGTAATTGAGTTGATAAAACTAATTATTTTGCTCCTATTAGTTGTGAAACTAGTAGGAGTTTTTGTTTTTATATGTTTCGTATGTGTTCTAACTAATTATAAAAAAAAGATGTAAATGAAGATAATACTTAATTTACTCTTGATAATAAGTTATACAATAATTTGATTTTAGATTTAAGCAAGTCAAATGTGATTTGCTTATAAGTTATCAGCTAACATATAAAAATTCAACAGAGCTAAGAAAAAGCTATAAATTGACTATGTTTAACTACATTCAACCATACAAAATATTCATTGATACTCTTGTAAGTTGTCTGTAGCATTAAAAAAAAGGCTAGTAGCATTACTGCCACCAGCCTAAACAACATAACAAATTAAAACTGCAAAGTTTCAATTAATTCTTTAATTTTTCTAGCACTTTTAGTACCACTAAAATGATACCTAATAACATCATTTTTAATAAATACTAATGTAGGAAAATCAGTAAGTTTAACATTAGTTTTAATCCAAAGAGGAACAAATCTAACATCTTGTACTCTTATTCTAATATTACTAAAATTATTATCAAGAATATCTTTCATGATTTTACATCCTTGACAACCTTCGGTAGTAATAAGATATAAATATTTCATTCACGTATAATTCTATCAGTAATATTACCTTCGTCACATCTAACTTGACAATCATCTTCATGTTTCATCTCACATTCATCACTAGAATAACCAGAATGATGAACACAAGGTTTAGCTAAATGTGCAAAATATTGACCATCTTCACAAATAATATCTTGATTTTCAAGTCTTGCACGAAGAGCTTTTTCATAAGTCCTCATAGCACTAAGTTGAATACATTTATTAGCAAATTCGATTTTATCATCTTTATCACTTTTTTTACTATAAACGTAATCATTAAGTTGCTTAATACGTTCTTCAAGTTCAGAATGTTCAATAATCATACGTTGTACAAAATTCGTAGCCATAATAATTTAAATTTAATCTTTAATACAAATGTTATTTACTTTACTATATTCATCAATATACCATTCTTTCTTATTCATATTATATGTAACTTCAAAATAGTTAGAAGAATTTTTAAGTCCAACAAGATATTTTCTGTTACCTAAAATATAACAAGACCAAACTATAAACATATCGTTTATATCAGTATTTCTATATCTATCATTAAGATAATCATATATAAGTTTAAATACTTTTTCTTCCATAATTTAAATTATAATATAATTGTTTTATTTAATACCAGTGTGACCAAAACCACCATCACCACGTTTAGTATCTTTAAGTTTAAAAACTTCTGTTAGTAAAACTTGTTCAACTTGAGCAAATACAATTTGAGCAATTCTATCACCATGATGTACATCAAAAGTATCATTACCATGATTAATTAAACAAACTCCAATTTCACCACGATAATCAGCATCTATAGTTCCTGGTGTATTAAGTACTGTAATACCATATTTTAAAGCTAAACCAGAACGAGGTCTAATTTGAGCTTCATAACCGTAAGGCAATTGAATATAAAGACCTGTAGGAATTAAAACTCTTTCACCAGGAGCAATACTTATAATTTCATCATTTCCTTCATTATTTTTTAGATTAGCTCTAATATCTATACCAGCACTATATGCAGTACTATAAGTAGGTAAAGGATTAGAAGATTTATTTACTATTTGTACTCTCATTTTATTACTTGATTTATACTATTATTTAACAATGCAAAGATAACAAGAATATAATTAACTACCAAAGATATAATATAAAATAACAACTCTCTTCTACAGGGGAGCTAGAGTGCAACTATTAATTCTAATAAAAAGAATATAATTAGCTACACTCTAGTTTTACTTTAATACATTCTATCAGTAATAGCTCCAATTAAAGTTATTAATTGTTTAATACTAATAGGTATATCTTCATCTTCTTCATCATAAATAACTTTAATTTCTTTATATTTATCTTTTAAAATAAGAAGTCTATCTTTATATACTCTATCATCTATTTGAATTTTAGTAGGATTATATTTAGTAAGATATAAATAAAAACCTAATAAAAGAATAATAGATATAATAACTATTGTAAAACAAATACAAATCATAATTTAAGCAATTTTTAAATTAACAGCTGAAACTAGTGCTTTATTCATATTTCTGTTAGCTCCCCCGTAGAGAAGTGAATCAACACGTTTTTCACTTTCTAAATTAGCAACATTAGAATAAAAACCTGTAACAGCATTATAAGCACCCCAAGCAGTACCTGCAATATCTTTTTGACCAATACCATCCATATAATATTCAAACATATTAGTAATTTGATTTATTTTACGTTGACTGATATTAGTATGTTCCATAAGAAGATACTCACTATTAAATAGTTTTTTATAACCATTTTTGTTATCATAATCAAGAAGAGCTAATCTTTCAGCTTCAGTAAGTTGTAAATCAGCAATATATTTCATTACTTCTTCATCAGACATTTTAATAGTTAGAAGACTATCATAAAGTTGTTTAGCATTATTAGCATGTTCACAAGCTATTTTTAAAATTTCACTACCACGTTCAATTTTATCTCTAGCAGATTTAGTATGTTTAATACGAATATATGAATGAGCACTATTTAAAGCACTATTTAACATATTAGTACAAATAACTCTAATAGGAGAAAATAAAATATTTATAGAAGAACTACCATCATGAGAATTACTAAATATAAGATAATTATCTACTACATCTTTACCAACTGTAATAGTATTAGGTAATTTAGCACTAACAAATATTTTATGTCCATAACCAAATTTACCAGCTTTATCCCATTGAGCTTTATCAACTCCAATAGCATCATTAAAGAAATTAAAAGCTTCAATATTTTGAATAACTTCATATTTATCTTTAACTAAACCTAAAGGTGTATTAGTATCTGTACGATAAGTAGCATAAGCTTTAGGACAATCTCTGTAGATATAACCATCTTTAGCAAATTCACCACCTAATTCATTAAATTTATTATTACCGTTAATACTAAAAGGCATACGAGCAACTAAATCACATTTATCTACATAAAAATCAAGTCCAGCTTTTTGCATAACTTCTTGAGCTGTAGTACAATCTGAAACATCTTTTCCTATACCACTAGCCCAAGGTAAACCATTAATATTATATTTACTCATAATTCCATTTTTATAAAATCATCAACATCATAATAATCAATACCAAAATTAATAGCAGTTTGTTTATCACTATCACTAAATTGACCTTTTTTACCTGAAGCATCACCTATCATACACATATCTTTTTTACTAATAGGATGATCTTTATTAAACGTAGAATTTATAAGTAAATATTCTAGCATTCCTATATTAGGTTTTCGATAACGATTATTTTTATCATTTTCACAAGTATAAGAACCTTTACATACACATTTATTATTCATATATTCCATTACACAATCGCTAATATATTGAAGTTTATCTTCAAAATTATGTTTATCTACATAACCTTTTTCTATACCACCTTGATTAGTAACGATAAATATATATGCTGGAGCAAGTACTTTAAGTTTATAAAGAAGATGAAAGTTTAATTTCATATCCCAAACACCTCTTGGAAATGGTTCATTATTAAGAGTATTAATAAGAGTACCATCTAAATCAAGAAATACAATTTTGTATTTTTTCATAGTTTAATTACTAAATTGTTCAACACTAATACCAACACGTTTAAGTAAATCTAAACCATTAGTTTTACGATAAGGTTCTAGATATACAACTCTTTTAATTCCTGCTTGAATAATAAGTTTAGCACATTCGATACAAGGAGAATGTGTTATATATAAAGTACTACCATAAGTAGCTTTACCATATCTAGCACATTTAAGAATAGCATTACTTTCAGCATGAAGTACTTCAGGTTTTGTTGTAAGTTTAATGTAATAACAATTTTTACAATTATCTGTTACACTAGGTGCATAATTAGTTAAATGACAGTGATTAGTTCTACATTCTTTAAATTCACATTCATTGCTTAAACCACTAGGAGTACCATTAAATCCATCTGATATTATTTGATTATCTTTTACTATAATAGCACCAACTTTAAGTTTTTCAGCATAACTATTTTTAGCACAAAGTTGAGCAACATCTATATAATATTTATCTGATTCTTTTTGAGTCATATTATTCATTATAAAAAGTTATACTTTCATCATCTGCAATTATTTCAGTACAAAAAGTTCTTGAATTTACAAAATGATTATAATTATAAATATCTATAGGAGTATTATCAGATAAACTTCGACAATCTTGGTTAATAAATTGTCGAAGTTCACCTAATGTAATACTACTATGTTTTTTACTTTTTAAAGTAGCAAACATAATATTTTATTTTATAACAACATTATCTTTAATTACATATTTAGCAAAAGTAGGAATTTCTCCATTACTTTTAACTTCTTTCTTAACTTCTGTTTTATCAACAGAAGGTTTAATAGTAGCTAAAACTTTATAATCTAATAAAGAATTAATAAGTTTAAGACCATCAGGATTAGTAATTAAATCTTTTAGATTAACCTTAAAATCTAAATTAGCTTGAAGATTATTTAAATCATCATCTGTATAATTAGTTTCAATTACATCTTCCTCATCATCTTGTTTAGTTTTATTACAAAAATCAACTATGTCTTTAATATCTAATTCTTGTTGATTAGCAGTATTTGTAAAATGAAGCCAATTAAAATATCTAAAGAATCTATTTACAAATTGCTTTGTACCTTCTTCATCAACTTCAATAGAATCAGATTTACGAATACTAACTTTACCTGTACCATAATCTAAGAATTTAGTACCTGTTTTAGTTGTATCACCAAATTCATCAATAGCCATAGCCATAATCTTTTTAAGATTATCTATGGTTCTTTCTTTAGATTTTTGTAAATCTTTAAGACGAGCTATTTCTTCTTTAATACCTTTATTATCAAGTTCTAATTGTTTTATAAAAGCAACATAACCTTGAATTTTAGTACTAAATTCTTCTCTTTTTATAGTAAGAGCTTCTTCTAATTCTGGAGTTAATTCTCCTTCATTTTCTTCAATACTATTAAAAATAGCATAAAGGTCTTGTTGAATATTAAATATACTAGCCATTTTTAAGTCTTTTAATAAAGTTTTTAATTTTAGTTATACGATAAGTAATTATATCTTTTGATTCTTTTATATCAAGATCATTAATTAAATTCTCAAATTCATCTATATTTTTTATATATCTAGAAAGTCTAGATTCATGTTTAAGAATTTTATCAAAACCTTGTTCAATAACTATTATTAATATAATACCATAACATGACATCATGACTATTAATACTAATACATTATTCATCTGTATTTAAAGTTTTTAATTTAAGACGATAACTATTATACATTACAAGACAATTATCAATATCTAAATCATATTTATCAAGTAATTCTTCAGTAGTTAAGTTTGAATCTTCTTCTGTAATACCTATTTCAAGTACTTCATTTGTACCAAAACTAAGAATATAAATATACTCTTTACAATTATTAATATCTACCATGACCTTCTTCTGTTAAAACAATTTGTTTACTAAGTTTACCACAATTAGTACAACGACTAATAAAAACTTTACCTATAACATTTCCTTTAACATCAACATAAGATTCTTCTTTAATAATCTCATATTTATGTAATCTAAAGAACTTACACCAAATATTCTGCTTCATAATCTTCAATAAATTTATCAATAGTTTTTGTATTAACAAAACCATTCCAACGATTGATTTCATTAATACAATTATCATCTGAATAAAGAATACAAACAGGAACATCAACCACTCCTCTTTGTTCAGCTTCCCAAATAATATAATCATCATCACAATTTTTAAATACTACATCACATTTAGGTGGATTATTAAATAATTCCATTTCTTGTCTATAGCATTCATAATTACCATGTTGATAATGAAATAATAGTTTCATTTTATTACATTTTTATAATTAATTAAATCATAACCTTCATCTTCAAGAGCTTCTTTAATTTGTAACATTACAACTTTTGCATCAGGATGAGCACCACCAGTATAATCAAATAAACGAAGATTAATTATATACTCCCAATCACGAACAGTATAAGTATAAGCGGCTTTACTCATAGTATCTAGAAACAAACACCATCTTGCGTCTTCTGGTTTAAGATTAAGACCGTATTTACTTCTAGATATTTTATAAAACCATTCATCAAACTTACACATTAGTTTAACTAAAACTTTTCTATAAAGATTAAGTTTAGTCATCCAATGACATTTCTTAAATATAATACCAATTTTCTTAATAAAATCTACATATCTAGTACTACGTTCAGAAATAGCATTAGGAGATTTACGATTTAATTCTCTAGTAATATCAATACCTGTATCAACAATGAAAGTATAATAAATCATTTTATTACTATAAAATACTTCATCATTAATAGCTGCTTCATAAGATATTTCATATTTAGAAAATTCTTGCAAATGTTCTTTAGCATATTGTCTATTAGTAGAAATATAAATATAATCCATTGTAGTAATTATATTACAATATTCACTACATACAATAGGAGTATCATTAATGAGAAATGTACCAATCCATGGAATTTTATAATAAACACCTACATGACGAAACATACTACGATGATTATTTTTCCATAAATGATTACACATTTTTTCATTATCTGCTAGTTTATTACTAGCATAACAGATTCTAGCACATTTAGCTATATGTAAAGCTTCATCATCTCCTTGACAAATTAACTTTACTTGTGGTTCTAATATTTTCATATTATTCTCCTAAATCAATATTTTCTTTCTTATTAACATTAACATTATTTATTTGACGAAGACGTTCTTGACAAATATGAATAATCTTTTGATATTTAATCTTATCATCTTCACCATCTTTATGACGACATATACGCTTAACAATATCAGCGTCCCAAGGATTAAGATTCCAATCAAGCCAAACGCTCCAAGGCTGTATAATATGTTTGCTATAATCGCTAGCACCAACATTACTACTTCTAATATTATCTTGATTATCATTAATAATACCGAGATAACAAAGTTTTTGATAAAGTTCATCATTGATTTCCATAATTGTAACTTTTTAATTAATACCAAATTTATCTTCTAGATTATAATATTTAACAAAACTCATAAAATCATCAATCCAAATATGATGACAACCAATGATAACAACATATTCCCAGTTATCAAGAAGTTTATGATTATCAGTTTGTTTTTGTCTAAATTCAATACTTCTAAGATTATATAATCCAACTTTAAGATTTCTATTATTAAATTCGTGTTTAATCATAATACCTTCTTGAGGATTATCATTAGCTATAACATTTTTATATAGTTTATACATCATTATAGCTTGATCTAATGTAACACTAGCTTTATTAGATGTTTCAACTACATCATATTTAGAATTATTTTTATTTTGTCTATATCTAAGTTGTATATTATTAAATTTAATTTTAGGATAAAGTTTATCAGTCATCCAACTTCCAGTACCACGTTTATAACTATCAACTACAAATTTATTATATTTAATACAATCATCATAGTATCTAGAAGTAGAAAAATCTCTCCAAGCTTTTAATCGTTCTTCGTAATGTAAATTATTATATTCTTCAACAGCTTTATTATAATTATCATTACTTTTACGAATGTTAGCTTCTAAAGTATTTCTTGTAACATTCTCAATAACTTTAGCATAAAGTTTAATACCATCTCTCCATTTTATTAATTCAGACCTATTATCGAGATTAATAGCAATATTATGTTTATTAAATAAAGCTTTTAATTTATCTTTATCATAATCATCATTCCAATGAGTTTCTAGTTCTTTACGGGATATACCATATCCTCTACAATATAAACCATAAAAATAACTTTGTTCAAGTTTAAGTTTTTCTTTTTTAGTAAATACAGTACCATTTACAATCTGTTTAAGAGATGGAAACGGAACATCATAATAAGTATATTTACTCCAATTAAAATCATCTCTTATACTTATAACATTATCAAGAGGTTTATTATACCAATCATATTGTTTTACTTTATATTTCTGAACAAAATCATAAATTTTACTATAATCAGCATATTTATACCAATTATGATAAATATAATGTTCTTTTTTATATTTAAATAAACTATTAATATCTCGATGAACTACTTTACGTTTACCTTCAAGAGCACCATAAAGTTCAGCTAATAATCTATCAACAAATACTTTAATAAGATATTTAGCATGAATCTTTATAACTTCTGATAGCTCCCCCGTAGAAAGGATGTGTGGATTAGTTATAGTTTCCTCAGTAAGAAATACTTGATAATCATCAGGAATACTACCAATAAGTTCATCACTTCTTTTAAGGAAACTAGTATTAACTAATATAGTTTTAGTATCTCGATTAATAACAGCAACACAACAATAAGCATTATAATCAATTCTACTATTCCAACTATAAGTAATAGTATTTCTATCAGCATTCTTATTTAAACGAAACGCAAATAACCAATCATATTTACCACTTACTATATAGTTTTGATTACTATAAACATAAGTATCATCATGTATCCAACGATGATATACTTCTTTCCTAGGAAAACAATGTTTAACACGTTTACCATTTTCTTTAAGTTCAGCACTTCCCATAATGTTAAATGAGTTAATTGTTATACAAATATACAAATTATTTATTAGAAATCGAATTTTCTACAATATTTTATTTTTCGATTTAAGCTAGTAAAAATTAATAGCTTTACAAGTTATCAACTAATACTAAACAAAAGTGTAGAGGAACTAAAATCGACCAAATCTAGCTTATTTGACTATAGTTTTACCTTAGAAGTGGCCAAATCATCACAACTTCTCTACGGGGGAGTTAAAATAAAGTAGCAACTAGAACTACAAAGAGTACTAATTGCTACATTACATTAAACATCTATAAAATAAATATCACAATCTGAATCATGTTCAACACGTTCTATCACAATATTACAATTACTGTCAAGTTGAGATAAATAAGTTTCATTCCATATAGGAGCAAGACTTAATTTAACTCTACCATAATCATCAATTTTAAGTTTTTTACAAACTTTATCTTTAGGAGGTGTATCAGTTATTGCTACATAATATGAATTAGTATTAGTTTGTGTATCGTATCTTTTAACAAGCGTACTATATTGACGTTTATTTATTTCTCTACTAAGAAGTTGTTTTTTCTTAATATCAACCCAAGATTTATTTTTATCTATTTTATTATTTATACTATCATAAGCACTAAGATTCATAATAATTTAAATTATATCAATACCTTTAGCATGAAATGGAACTTGTTTAACTCCACTTCTAGCTCTATATTCAACTTTTATATATTTTCCAATATATTTATCTTTATTAATTAAATATTCTTCTTGAATATCTTGTTTTTTATTTATAGTACATTCAAAAAGTTCATCATTAATATCATTACGACAAATAAATTTTGGAAGATGTCTACGTTTAATACCTTCAGGAACAATATCAACTATTAGAAATTTACCATCTTCAATCTTTTTAAATTTAAGCATTGAATTATTACGTTTACCACCAAACTGATAATCAGCTTTAGAATCTCTTATAACTAAACCTTCAAAACCTAAATTAATAAAATTATCTCGATGTCTGATAGCATCTTCTATACAATGAATATTATTAAAAGCTGGAAGTAAAATAAAACGTTCTTTATTATTAAGATGATTATATTTAGATTTAAAATCGTATATTTTATTACTAAAAGCAGTTTCTAGAGCACTATATCTATTGATAGCAGGCATACTATCAATAGCTAAATCATAACACCAAAATTGAAGTTTATAATGTTGAGGTAGTTCAGTATTTTTAATAAAACTATTAATTTCATTAATACCATAACCTGGAAGATAAAGTTCACCATCAAGAGCTATACCTTCTTCTATCATCATATTAAGAAAATAAGTTGGAATAATAGGAATTAAATATTGATCTAAATAATTAAGTTTATCAGTCCAATCTATACCATGTCTACTATGATATTTAAGATATATATTATCAAATAAACCTTCGTCTTTATAAGCAGTTATTAAACATCTTTCACCATCAATTTTATATTCTCCAAAATATTCACTTTTAGTAAAAGGTTTATTATCTTCTAGAGTTTTACAAAGCATAGGTATAAACGTACCGTCAGCATGAGTATTATCTTTAGGAAGATAAGTATTAAGATAATTAATTAAATCTTTATCATTTTTAAAATAATCAGGAGCATTATCATATAAATCAGATAAAGCTTTATATCCTTCTTTTTGTTTAGCTATTATTTGAGATTTAATTTCTTCATTTAATTGTCTATTTGTTTTAATCTCAGTAGTATGACCTAATTTACCTACAAGTCCATAAGTAATAACTATTTTATTAGTAGAATCACTTATTTGCCAAAATATAGGTTTACCTTGAGCATTACGTTTATAAAGTTTCATATTATTTTACAGGTTTAATATTAAAACTAAGAGTATTAAGTTTAGCAACTTTAGCTGCTAATTTTCTTTCAGCTGCTGATTGCTTAGGAACTTTTTCTTTAGTTGTAGTATTTTTCTTTCTAGTACGTTTAGGTTTATCTTCTGTTATATCATCATTCTTTGTTTTAGTTTTACTTTTAGCTACTTTTTGTTTATAAATAATAGGAGGATTTTGTTTTTCATATTCAAGATTATTTTGATGAATAGTTAAAAGTTTAATAAAATATTCATCACGCTTATATTCTTCAACATAATTTTGAATAAGATAAACAGTTTCACTAATATTCATCTTATAAGAATGATCTATAGTTTGTATAGCTCTCATCCCATTAGGATAAATGTTAGTACAATTCAATCTACGAAATTGATAATCTAAATAACAATCAAGTCCAACACTTTTAATTTCACTATCTACAAAGCTATTAATAAAAGTATTGGACTTATCTATATAATTATTTAGAGGACTTATATCAACCATAATTATAGGTTTGTTCTAAATAATACAATTCTTTTTGGTTTTTTCAAGCAACCATGAGCATATTGACAAAGTCTTGCAGGTTGCCATGTATGAGTATAACGATATTGTTTTATAGGAGAATGACATTCATGATTCTTATAATCATAATCAGAACAAATACAAGCTCCTGTAAAACTATTAAGATGTTCTAAGAATTTGAAAGTATTAATTTCAGCTAAATCATTACTTTCATCACTAAAATCAACTTCACCATAACAATAAAGTTTTGTAGCTTGAACAGTAAAAGTACGATTACCTCTATCAATTTTAATATTTTTACCTTCATCAAGTAAATCTTCTTCTTCTTTAGAAATACTTGTCATAACAACTACTTCTTTACAAAGACGATTAGTTTTATTAAAATCAACAATATGGTAATCCTTGGAAAAAGGCATCGGTATCGTGTAGAGTTTCTTTGTATCTAATTTCGACATATCTTATAGTTTCATTTATAAAATTATCAATTTGTTTATTATTAAATTTTTCATGTAAATCAGCAAAATCTTTACATTCGTAATTAGGAAGTCCAAATTCACCACGAGTAATAAAAATATAAGGTATATTATAAGTATCTTTTAAATATTTAGCACCAGTTCTACCAGTAGAATCAAAATCTAAAAGACTTATAATCATGCCATCTTCTGCAAGTTTACTAGAAAGCCAATCATATTCTTTTTCTTTAAGTTTATAATTTTCACTTGGTAAATTCACAACTCCAACATTAAGTTTAGTTCTAGCTCCCCCGTAGAAGAGTGTATTGGATAAATGATTACCTATGCTAAGTCTATCTTTACTACTCTTAGTTATAAGTATATAATCATAATTATCAAGTTCTAAATTAGGAAGTCCTTCAAGAACATTACAATTAGTTACAAATTTAAGTTCAGTACTTCTATTACGAAGAGGAAAATATAATTTTATAAAATAAATACCTTTACGATTTTGTCCTAACATATAAGCATAACATGGGTCTTTAGTTTTATAATAATATTTAGGGTCACTATTAACACCACGATCTATATAATACTGATCTACAGGTAAAACAAAATGAGTATTAAGATAACTAAGAGAAATATTCCATTTACTCCAAATCTTCTTATCATCTTTGTTCCAACTACGAGGTACAATTTCAATAATAGGTCTTCTTTGTTTACCTACTTCTATTGCATCTCTAATCATATCAGTAACATTTTCATCAACTTCTTTTCCATCAATAATATCAGAAAATGTATAAGCTATATGTTTAAGAACATAATAGAAATCTTGTTTATTATTAGTTTCAATTTTTCTATTACATATCAAAGATAAGACATAAGCAACTACACCATAAACATCTTCAAAAAATCCAAATCCTCCGAAGTCACGAACTTTAAGTCTGCCTTTAGCATTATATTGAATACCCATACTTTTATTAGTATCATTATCTCTAAATACAGATTCTATAAGATGATTATTCTTAATACAATCTTGTACAACTTCCATAGGAATATCAAGATATTTACTAACAATAAGTTCTTGTGAAACTTTAGATTCAATATAATCCTTAGTAAGATTTGTAGTATTAGGATTACGCCTCATCATTAAATGTCTTAGATGATTAAAAAAAAAGGAGCAGTACTGCTAAAAGCAATACCACTCCTAAAACATTAAACCATTAACTTAAAAAGAACTATTAGAATGGCATTTCCTCTCCTGCTGCTTGGAATGCACCATTATCAACAGGCATATTCATGCTAGGAGCACCAGCCATTACACCTCCCATAGCAGGAGCACCCATACCAGGAGCACCAATTGTAGGAGTTTTCTTAGTTTCTTTTGGAGTAATAGATTCTTTAGCAAGATCTAGTCGAAGAACAGTAGGAGGACAATCCTTCTTTAGAAGTTCAACTACACCATTACCAATAAAGCCATCGAATGCTAAATCTCCATTAGCACCAACATTAATCCAATCACCCTTACGCTTCTTATGACGAAGAAGTTTCAACCAACAAGGAATAAATTTACCATCAGAAGTCTTATAAACTGGTTTAGCAACTTCTCCATCAGCAAGTTCAAAGCTACCATTAAGCATAGCAGCAGCATTTTCGAAGATAGCACGATAACCATTAATTACATCTTCAACTTCAACAGAAACATATTCTCCATTTTCGTCAAAATCTTCAAAAGTCAAACTTAAAGCATCTTCTTCAACTTCAGTCATTTCACGACCTTTAAGATAGAATACATCAAGAATATGCTTAATCCAATTAAACACATTATTGACTCTCCAATCTTCACTTCCACCGGGAATAGTATTAACATTACTTTCAACAGGGAATAAAGTCTGATAAACATGACGCTTCTCAGAAGAATTAGCATGATTGGAAGCAAAATGGAAAGTAAGACGAGGAATAGACATACCTGTAAAAGACTTAGCGTCTGCATTGTTAGACCAATCAACTCGTACTTCTTCAAGATGACCTACAAATAAGCCATTTTGTGCTGCATCTTTCTCATGAAATTTAAGTTGAGCAACAGCTTGAGTTTTGTTACTAACACCTCTTCTAACCTTCTTTGCAACAGTTTGCGCATTTGCTGTTGCAGCATTTGTTTTAATGTCTGACATAATAACTTAATTAAGTTTTTTAAAATAAATAGAGATAAAAAATGGCGGATAACCGATTAAAGGCTATCCGCCACCACTATGTTTAACTTTAGGACAAGCTATGATTAAGCTTCCTTCTTAGATACACGAGCAATCGGTTCTACATCCTCAGCAAATTCGATAGGATAAATAGTAACCTTAACATTCTCGTGACCATTGTTATAATCTACTTCTTGAGCATCATCAAGAAGAACATTAAAGATACGATTCTTCTTATTAGCATCATCACCAAGGTCAGCCTTCAAAGTATTCCAAATAGCAGTATCTGAGAAGTTCAACTGAAGACCTACACCTGTAGCACTTGAAGTAGATGCAGTCTTAGAACCTGAACAAGCATGGAACTTAGGAGATTCTACCATATCAATAGTAAGCTTATCAGCAAGTTCCTCATCAGACATTTCACCAAACTCAGAAACAAGAGCATCACGATTAGCTTCTACAAGTTCCATCTTGTGAGCTTCAAGATACTTAGCCTTATCTTCCTTAGTAAAACGTTCTGAAGCCATTACAGGAGTACCATTAGACTTATACTGAGGAACACCCTTAGCAATAAACCATTGAGTAAATGCTGCAAGAAGAGCATCTTGACCTTCACGAGTATCAATGTCGATACCATTCTCTTCTGCATAAGAAACTACATCATCAACACGAGCTTGAATAGCAGCTTCAACACCAGGAATATTATTCAAGAACATAATGTTCTCACCAACTGCAACATTCATTGCCTTAGATACTGGACTAGTAACGCAGAACTTACCTACTGTAGAATTAACTGTAAGCTGAGGAACAGCATTAACTGTAGCTGACTTTTGACCTGCAACGATAGCACTAACACCAAACTGAATTTTGTTACCTAACTTCATAGTTGTAAAGTTTTAATAGGATTAATAAAAATAATAATAATTAAAATAATACGATGAATAACATCAATTCTAAAAGAAAGTTTATTGAAATTCTTAATATATGTAGTTCTTAGTTAATCATGGATTTCTTCATAACTTGCGTCCATAATATCACTATCTTCTATATCTACATTATTAACAATTTTCAATTCTGTAGTTTCTTGACAACCCATAATAGCATCAGGAGCTATATCACGAGCACCAAGAGTAAAAGCACGATGACCTATAAGAACTCTAGGATATTTCTTATAAGTATCTTTATCAAATAAACCAGCAGCTTGAGCTTCTGTATAAGAATAATGACTAGTACAAACGATTTCATGTTCTTTACCATTAATCATTTTATATCTAGTAAACTTATATTCAGTAACATAATCTACTGGTTGAGCATTAACTCGAATAACTGGAAATTTACCCTCTTTAGCTACGTTAAGAGCTTGTACTTTATTAATACATTTAACGCATTTATCACTAACTTGAAATTCATTATAAACATTACCTTTCAAATCAGCATACCATTTAACAGGATAAACACCTACAACATCATCTGTTGTTTTTTCCTCAGCTTCTTTAGGAGTACGACATTTAACAACATATTGAGGAAGTTGTGTTTCTAAATAAATCGTATTACCATCAGTATATTGATACTGAGGAGTATAATCTTTAGTGCATTCCCAAACTACTCCTGCCCTTGATAATAACGACTTAATAATATGAACATCAATACCAGTTTTACCATTAATTACATGGATATGTTCAATACAAGTTGAAAAAGGAAGTTGGAGGTCTTGAGCACGTGTTAAAATAGCAAGACCATCAGCAACACTTTTAATACCACCTTTTTCACTTGTCATAAACTTCTTTAGAAATACTTCAGCACTTGCAAGCTGCTCTTCATCAAGAAGATTAAGAACACGTAAACTAGTAGATGAGTCATCATGTCTTGTAACCAATGCACGATTACTACTACTATTAATTTGTTCTTTTTGCTTGTCCATTTTTTCAAAGAGCATTTGTTTTATTCAACACTGCAAATATACGAATTTTCTTTTAATCAACAACAATAAAATCAGAATTATCTTGTTCTATAATAACTTTTTCCTCATCATTTAACACTTTATGATTAGAAGAAAGCATTTGACTATCTAATAACTTTTCTTCTGTTGAATTTTTACAATATATGTTATATAAATATATGGTATTATCGTTAAACCTCAAATTATCCAAGCGATAAATATAAGATTTTATTTCTTCACATTGAGGAGAAGTAATAATAACAATATCTACATTAACACATAAAGATTTATCTGGACTATTAGAAGTACTAAGTATCCTAATATCACCTCTATTAAAAGCAGCTTCATTAAATGTACGTTGTGCTTTATCAGCCATCATTCTACGTTCACCTTTATGTTTACCACTTTTATAATATAAAGGATTTCCATTAATATCAACAGCAGGAATTGGAGATACTTTATCATGATAATTTCCACAAATAATAGTTTCAGATAAATTATTAATATAATCTGTAACTTTACTTGCAAAATCAGCACGTTTATTTATTATAAGTATCTTCTTATCAGAATTGTCATGAACAATATTATAAATAATATCTAATTTACCATCATAGTCAGAAAGAAGATTACTTCTTTTACGAATTATTTCATAAGTATCAGAAGCTCTATCTTTTAATTTACCAGGATTATAAAGTTCATCTATTTGAACATTAAATTCCATAGACATATCAAGATGTTCATTCCAACCATTTTCTTGAGCTATTTGAGAACAAATCTGAGCAGAACTTATATTAAAATCTTTATTACCTATTCTAGCTTGATTCATAATTTCAAAACTACCAAATATAGCCATACTAGTAGAAACATACTCATTATAGTATTTTAGAAGTTTACCTTCTTCACTATCTTCGGGTATATTAACACCCAAATGAATATCTTCTACGGGGGAGCTTATACGGATAGCATTTACTTCGTTTTGTTTAAAATCATCTAAAAGAGGACAAAGTTTATATAATAAAGCACTATCATAATTATTAGCTAAAAGTCTATTAATTATTACTAATTTAAACTTACTATATTCTAATAATGCTTTAGTTGTACTATCAATAATAGTAGGATGATAAATAATACATAAATGAGGTATTACTACATACAAATTTTTAGATATAAAATCATTAGTAAGTACTTTAATAAATCCCTCTTTTATAAGTTTTTTAAACTCATTATTATTCTCATCTTCTCCTTTTTGATTTGTTAAAAACTCAATTATATTAGTTCGTTCATCAAAAGAGTTTACACAAATTATTATTTTCGCCGTAGGGCTTTTATTACATACGCGCTGAAGAATACCTAAGACCATAATTTTATCGTTCAATGGTGGCAAAATAAGAGCCGTTCCGACTCCTTTATTGTCTTTCCAATGGTTCATAGCATCTTCAAAGAGTTCACCAAAAGTTTTCATAATACATCATTATCTAAATCAAAATCATCAAATAGAGAATTATATTGTCTAGCACGAGCTTTAATTAAAGCCTTACCACTCTTAGTACCAAGTTTTTTATCTGATTTAAGATTAGGACTAATACCAAGTTTGATAGGGTCTATAATTTTATAACACTCTTCATAATAATAACCATAATCTATATTCCTTTCTTCTATAGGTTTATCATCTAAAGAATTAAGAATTATAACAGGTTTACCACTAGCTAAATTATTTCGTTTTTTAGTAACTTTATGTTGTTTTTGAATTATAACACCTTTAGTAGATACATAAAATCTAACATGACGCTGAGAAGTGATAGTTTTAATTTTATGATTTTCAACTATACTATAAACAACATCAAATTGTTTACCTACATTTTGTGTTTTACAAAAATCAAGAATATCTGTATGTTTACGTAAAGTTTCAGATATTGGAATATTATTTGTAAAATATTCAAAAACAGCTTTAGCAACTATAGGTTCATCATATCCTTTTTTTAATTCTTTAAGATATTGTTTAGGATCAAATGCACCTTTAAATTCAATATCACCATTAGTTTGAATATCAAAATAATTATTAATATCTCTACTTACAATAACTTTATATTTTTCATAATCAGCACCCATTTTATTATGTTCATTCCATTCATCAGTAATTCGTTTATAAACATCAAATTTATCTCTTGGTAATTTAATTACAATACCATCAGTATTTGCTGATATAACATGAATACCTTCAAGTTCAAGAGCTTCTACAAGAGTCATTGTCATTAATTGACCATTAATAGTTACTTGCATTTGAGCAAATCTATCATAAAGAAAGAAAAGTTCAGAACCAAGTTTACCATAAATACTATTAATAACAATCTTTAATGCTTCAGCTCCTATTTTATTAGGAACTCCTTTAATAATATGTGCATCTGAATCTTTAGTATGTTTACATTTAACACGCGTATCTTTTAGAAAAGTCAACATCTTAATAAAAGCATTCTTATTAAGATGTTTTGGTGAAATACCATAACTAATCATAATACTAGGATAATACGATGTGTACATTTATTGAAAAAGTCTTTTACTAATAAGATTAATTACTTCTTATCAACTTTTTCCTACATATTTCTATGTAGATTAGACTATATCTTCATTTTGTATTATATCTCTTTTTCTACCTTTTCCTTGAAGCATTATATTATTATTAGAATCTAAATAATGCCATACAAAACCTAATGCTCTTTTTTTAGAACCATTACAACAACCTAGTAATGTACTTTTTGCAATACTATATTTATCACAAACTTCATCACTAGATTTAAATGTTTCTAAAAGAATACCTGTACTTTCTTCAAATTTACCAATACGATTATTTTTTAATGTTTTCATCTTATTTTTATAAGCAATAGTTTTATGAGTTTCTTTACTACTTAATTTACAAGATAATCTTTGAGCATCACTTCTATGTGTATCTTTAATTTGAAGATTATATAAAGTTTCTAAAGAATATTTTCTTTGATAATCACGTTCTTTTATAAATAAATCAACATCTGTAAATTCAAAAATACCAAAATCAAACGAAGATTGACCATATTTATTATAATCAGCTAACATTAAATGATTTGGATGATTTCCTTTACGAAGTTGACTAAAATGTTTTATTATTCTACTACCTATATCTTTACTTGAGCCTATATAAATAAGATTTGTTATTTTATTTTTAATCCAATAAATACCAGCTTTTTTAACTAAAGAACTATAAGTACCATAAGTAACATTTTGATTAGAACGTTGTTTACCAAAACCATTAAATCCATCAGGAGTTGCTTTTCTAGATGTTCTAATAGGTTTAATAATAATAGAAAATCGAACACTACTTAAATCTTTATCTCTCTTCATAACTTTAATATTTAATTATCATAATGATGTAAAGATAATATCTAAATAGATAATAACAAAATGCACCGTGCTTCAATTTAGTTAATTACTCTAAATTTACGTCTTTCGACTAGTCGTTGAACCTTTATCTTTATCATTATAAAGATACTCGGCTGCGGATTGTCCAATATTATTAGTTTTTACCACATTTCTACTCTTTCTGTAGAACCATAATGTATATTACTATCATTATTTGGTATAATAATCTCTAAGGAGTTTCCCGCAATTCTCGGTGTTTATTCACAACTAACATCAATCGTGATGTATATATTCATACTTATCATCAGATTCACATACTCTAGGCGGATCTTGACTATGAATACCACCAGTTGCTATAGTATAAGTAGTACCATAAAAATTAATAGTACGTTCAAATTCATCTTTAGTAGTACGATATATAGATACTTTCTTAATATCATCAAGAAAATCTTGAAGTTGTTTAGTTTTAAATCTAATATGAGGAAATATAATCTTATTAAAACTGAGTTTATGTCTTTCAGTACGACCTTTAATAAATTGATCTTTTCTGAGACCACTCATATCAGAATAAAACTTAATAGTAAGTTTATCTGCGATATTAGCTCTAGCACTACATAATACATTTACACCAAAAGCTGCTGTAATACTATATCTAAGTTTAACTTCATCAGGTTTTTGTCTAACAATTTCACAACATAAAAATACATCATTCTTATTATAATAAAGCATAGGCTTTATATATTTAGGAAGAACATATCTATCAAAATCATTAGTAATTAACTGATTAAGTTCATTTAAATTTAAATTTTTATAATTATGTTTTTTACGCCAATAAGTATTAGCTTCTTCTTCATCAATAGGAGGAAGAGTAAAATCTAAAAGTTCATGCCATTTAAGATTAATAGAAGTTTGTTTAAGAGATTTACCAAATTTAGTACGTTCACCAGTATCTTTATTAGTATTAACACCAGCTGAATGAAGTCCATAAACTCGTTGTAAATCAACAGTACAATAAGGTAATCTATATGATCTAAGAAGATCTATATCTTTATCATTAAAGAAAGCATCTTTATCATTTTGTAAACTAATAATTTTCTTACTAAGTTCATAAAGATATTTAATAAGTTCTTTAGTAGTATCAAAACGATTAAAGTGCATAAGAAATCCTTTAATCATATAATCATCATAACCTTGATTATTAAAACCGAATAAATCAGTTCTAACAGCTTCTTGTGTTACATTACCATCTGAAGTAGTTACAGTATTATATCTAGCTTCCATTCGATTAATATAACTTACAAGTTCAAGTAATTGACTATCATCAGTATCTGAAATATAAAATATATCAGATTTAACTTCATCTAAACGAGCTTTTATTTCAGCAACACTTAAACATTCTGTTAAAGCTTTAGGTTTACCTTTAGAATCAACACAATCTTTAAATTTAAGTAAATAATCTTTTAAATCTATAAAAGTAATACTAAATAGATTAGGAAAGATTTCTACATCATAACCTTTAGAAATAATCATAGTATTCTACATATCGTGATAAAATTTAATTTCATCGTCATTATAACCATGATCAGCACCAATTACATAATGTTGATTATTATACATTCTCTGATAAATATCAGGAAACCATTCTCCTGTTCTTCTAGATTTAACAAGAACTTTAGTATAAGGTTGAAATTTATTATATTTTGCTTCCATAATTTAAATATTAAGAATTTTATAATTAGTAAAATCATTATTTTTAATACTATTATACCATCTAATAAGATTACTTTTAAATATTTCATACTTATCAGAATCAGTATAATTTATAAGAGGTGAATAATTAACCCAATATCGTCTATTATTTACAGATACAAAAATAGTATCAAAATAATCACTTATATTACAATTTAGAAATCTTCTGCCAGCACTTCCAAGTAACATAATGTTTTTAAATTGATACTTTTTCATATCTTCAATAAGATAACCAATACATTTAAGATAACTATCTTTATTTAGTTCACAAGAAATATATTCATTACATCTAATTAAAGGGAGAACATATAAGTCATCTAGCTCCCCCGTAGAAGAAATGAGTGATTTTATAATCTCAACTTGTTTACTAAATTCCATACCTCCTTTTTTATAAGCATTATAATCTACATTAGGAACAATAATACAATTACCGAAATAAGGATTACCAATTCCTTGTAAATTATAATGCTTAGTATTAAAAAGACGTATTACACAATCTTTGCAATAGTTCATTAAATAACTATATCTTTAGTAATAGTTTTAGTCAACTTACCTCTATAACCTCTAGCTCTAAGTTCTAGAATTAATTCTCTAGAAGTTATACCATTAAATTTATCATCTTTAGGATTATCGTTTTCTTGACATTGTTTACAAATCCAACGATAACTAGTTTTTGTATAATGATTAAATTCAGTTATAGGAAGTTCTTTACCACAACATTTACAAACACGAAGTGGAGTAGCTGTTACTATATTAACATTATCAATATTATTAGCATCCATATTTAATATAAGCTTTATTTTTACATCTACTTAAAGCAACATAAAGTCTACGATTTATTTCTTCAGCATCAGTATAAGGATGACCATATTTATCAAATACAATATCATCTACATCTACAAATACTGTATCAAAAGTAGAACCTTGACTTTTATGAGCAGTAAGAGCAAAACCATAATCTAAATCTCTTGCAAATTCTATTTTACCATCACGATTAATGATATTAGTAAGAAGTAAACAAGATTCTTTAAATTGAAAATAATCTCTCCAACGTTGAGCACGAAGTTTAGTACTAGATGTTTTAGCAGATTTAATTAAATCACGAGATAATTTTACATACATATTAATAGTAAAATTATCTTTATGGTCTACAATAAATAAAGGATAAGTATTAGTACCTCCATGAATTGCAGTAAATCGTACCATAAAACCTTTAAGATTATACTTAGGATGCGTATAATTTACAACATCTTTAAGAATATATTCTTCAGAATTTTTAATAATACAACTATTAAATTGATCTACTATAGTACAATAACTAATAATTAAATCATTTTTAGTAATTACACTTCTATCAGCATCTTTAATAATAGCATTTCTAACAAACTTATTCCAACCTGAAACAGTATTATTAGTATAAGCAATTACTTTAGCATAATCTACATTCTTAGTTAATGCTTCATCATTGAAATTAGTATATACTACTTCTTCGAACTCTTTACTAGTACAAACCTTATAACCTTTTATGTTATCATCATCAAATTTACTACGATTTTTAGATATATAATTTAAAAAGTTAAAACTTTTATGTTCTATATCATATCGTAATAAATCAAGAAGATAACTTATAGGATTATTATCACCTTGTCGAACAACTTGTTTTAAAGTATTTATTTTGATACCTTTAAAAGCAGAACTATATTTTTCGTTTACAGGAGCTAATTGAGAACCATCACCAATATAAATTATTTTACATTGATTAGTTTTACAAGTTTTCTCAAGAAACATACATAGTCCACGATTAATCATAGAAGATTCATCAACTATATAAAGTTTATAATCTCCTATTTTAATTCTACCTTTAGGGTCAAAAGGAGGATTGGAAATATCAAATTTCTCTACATCAAAGTTAAGTCTAAGACCTAAATCTGATTGTAAAGTATTAACTTTGACATTTCCAATTCCAATACTTTCAGCAAGTACTCGACAAGCTTTATGGGTAGGTGCAGCAAGACCTATAGTGGAATAAGCCATATTACTATTTCTAATAAGAGCTTTTACTAAATAAGTTTTACCAGTACCAGCAGCACCTATTAATGCTCTTTTATAATCATTAGGATTATAAGGATTATTAATAAAATCTATAAGAGATTCATAGGCAGTCATTTGGTCATTAGTAAAATTAGTAATACTTACTGCATCTTTACCATTTGCTTGACTTATACTTGTTATATTCATTCTATTTTATTTCTTAAACAAAGGTTTATCCTCATGAGTTAAACAAGGTCTATAATCTTCTACAAAAGGACTAAAAGATATAAATTCTTTATATTGAAAATACATCTTTCCATCTATTCGTACAATATTACCTGTAATAACTATGTTTTCTCTAAAAGGAATATAATGTTCTACATCATTATAAAGAATAGCTGAGGCTTTATCTTTGATAATACATCGGAATCTACCTTCATCTATTCTTTCTTTACTGAAAATTATTTCTTTACCTTTAATATCATAACTTTCAATAGTAAATGGAACTAATAAAATATCAGCATTTTCTTCATTATTAACATGAATTTTAGCTTTAAAGCCTTCATCATCTTTGATAACTATAGCTCTACATATTCTACTAATAACATTACTTTCTGTAGAAACATTATGTTTCCTTTTATTTCTTTTGGCAATATTTATTTTTATACCAAGAAGAGGAACAACCATAACTACTTTCTTTTATCAGTTAATTTATGTTCTTTTGCAGCTTTCTTTGCAGCACGTGCATTAGATTTAGCTACATTTTCTGAAACAACTTTAGCTACACCTTTAGCTGTATTGTCCCAAACAAAATGATATCCGCAATAATTTACAAGATAATCAATTTTACCCCACATACGAATACCAATAACTACTGCTTTAGAAGCACGAAGAGTTTTAGTAACTACATTAAAACTACCAATACGACCAAAACTACGAAGGTCATTGTTTTCATCATGACGTTTTGCCATTTTACAACAATTTTTAAAAGTAAATAATTAAGTTAATTAAAAGCTCAAATAAGAGCATTGTTTTCTTTATGAGAATCGAACTCATTTATAAGATTATTTGTAATATCTTATGTTTTACCTATATAAACTAAAAGAAGAAAACCATTACGACTTTCACAAGCAGTAATGGTACTAACATAAATTAAAAGTATGAGTAAAAAAATGAATTTCATTAATAAAAATACTACGACTTTCACAAGCAGTAGTATTAAGTAAACATATATATAACATCTATCAGAATATGACATCATGTTTAGTACCTAGAATGGGACTCGAACCCACACAAGCTAAAGCTCAACAGATTTTAAGTCTGTCGTGTCTACCTATTCCACCATCTAGGTATCATCTTTCATCATAAAAGTTATATAATATATTTATTTATGATTTCAGAGAGTTTATTTTGTTAGTTGATGAAGTTATAAACTGAACTATTATAAGCTATCATACTTAAAACAAATGGCCAAATCTGATTTATTTAATAGTATTTTCATACTTACGAACTTTATAATCCCGCATCAAGATATTGATTATCCAAACAATCAGCACTACAACAATATATATCAGCATCATAACTTTCAAGATAATCTCTAACATCTTTATCAGACATTGTTTCAACCATTTCATCTAAATCATTCATAATAATACAAGCATAGAAATTAAAACTGCTATAGTAATACAAGTATTAACAACAGATAAACGTTTAAAGTTTTTACATTTATCTATAATTTCAAAATATTTAGTTGCATATTCATCACAACAATCTTTAAAATCATTTATTTGTTTATTAAGATTAGCAATATTAATATCTTTATCTTTAATTAGTTTTATTAAATCTTGTATTTTATCATAATAATCTTTATTAATATTAGCAAGAGCTTTTACTTCAGAACATAAATCTGCATTATCTTTTTTAAGTTTTTTATGAATATCATCTTTACGCATTATAATATCAACTAATTTTCTTTTATCTTTATTTATTAAAGCATTAGACATAATATTAAAAGTTTTAATGGTTATAGTATTTTATTCAAATTCAAAGTCATCTCCAAAATCATCATCTGATTCTTCCATTATTTCACCATAAAGGTCATAATCATCAAAATCAGAACTTACACAATCAGAATCAACTTGAATTTTATAAGCATCAAAATCATCTTCCATAAATATAATAATTATGTTATTAGTAAATTTGATGCAAATATAATCATTTCTTCTAAGGGGGAGCTATAATACCACTATTTTAAGTAATAATAATAGTTGCATTATAACTCCCCCGTAGAAAAGAATCGTATTACCTTATTATATTAAATCATTATTAGTATAATAATTTATTACAATAGTATCTTCTAATATTTTATTAGTGTGAATGTTAGCATATTTATTTTCTTCACTTTTCCAATAAAGACCACCATCAGAAAAATCTTGTTTACTATGATAAGTTACTTGATAATATTTATAAGTAATAACCATATCACCAGTAAACCAGTTTATATGTTTAATATTTTCAATACTAGTAATACAACGACTTTCTTGAAGCTTATCAATAACTTCAAGAATTTTCATTTTATCAAAATCATCTTTAGTTTTAATAAATGATTTTATTTCATTATTATCACAAAGACACATTTCAATAAAACGAAAAATTCTACTATCAGATTGAGTAAGTCTAAGATGTTCAGCTAAAATGTTTAACATTTGATTGTTCTTAACATTAGCTATAACTTTTGAAATAGCTTCTTTAGTAATCATAATTTCAGTCCTCCTTAAATTTTAAATTGCAAGCATTCTAGGTTTACCTTTAGCTTGATATTTAGTAAAATAATTACAAGCAAGAATATAAGCTCTTACAGGGTTTGATGTAGCAATAGTTATATTGTTTACTACATCATTAGATCTAGATGACCTAAAGAAATATAAATTAATCATTATAAAGTCCTCCTTTAAATAGTTGATAATAATAATACTACTAGCAATAAAAATATTACTAGTAGTATTAATTATAAGTTAAAACCCAAGAAGATTATCAGCAAGTCTGTCAATTTTACGAATAGCAAAATCACTAAGTTGAATATCAACAATGTGATTAATAATCGTATTATGATCAAATACAGTAGCATCTGCACTATCACTCCAAGGATTTTTATATTCTTCACCTGCTACAACAGGTTCTTGAATAATATCAATAGTAGCTCTTGAAAGTACTACTGACATAGAATCTGGATGTTGTACAAAATGATTAACAGCAAATGCTGCATCATCATTATCTTTAAGTAAACTTGTAATAGAAAATAAACTAACAAAGATAATTTTAGTTTTAGCTAGTTCATAATCTACATCATTTTTACTATGATAACCGTCAACTTCTTGGTCAAGAGTAAGTCCTAAACGAACATAATTTTCTTGAGGAGCTACGGTTACATTTTTAACTTTAAGACCTTTTATAGATTTGCCACCATTTTTCAGCAATTGAGCAATTACATCTTTCTTTTCCATAAGGCTTATTAATTTGAATAGTTAATTTTTTATAAGGTTCAGCACCTTCTTTTATTGTATTTTTGATTTAATCTTCTACTAATACCAATAATATACCAGTAAAAGATATTGATGTTTATTTAGAAGTTATTTCATATTTTCTACCCATTTTAATTTGTATTTCTTTAGGTAGATACATACGATACTTCTTGTTAGTTTTCTTACTAGTTTTCCAAACATAGTAAGCTCCAGTCCTAGACTTATATACTTTATAGATGTTATCAGACATCTTGTAAGTATAAGTCGTAGTACTATCAATATTAGATGTTGAATGTCTTGTAGGTGCTACAAATTGTTGAGCACCTACTTGTAATGATACTCCTAGTACCATTACAAGTAAAAGTGTTAATTTTTTCATTGTTATTGTTGTGATTTATAAAGTGAGTCAATTATTTCCTTCTCGATGTCAATGTTGTCTTGTTCTTCTCCATCAAATTGAGGTAAGTCGTAACCATATTCGTTCCAAAGAACATCACCTAAAGAACTAATCATAACATCTTGATACTTTATCAGTTTCTGTTGATGTTGTATAAGTTCATATTTAAACTTATTAGATTCTTTAAGATGCTCTACATCATCTTTATCAGATGTTGTAAAGGAAACTAATATTAATGTTGCAATAATACTTATAGCAGATACTATAAAGTTAATTCCTAAAGAGTTGTTCTTGTTCATTGTTTTAGTCTTCCTAAAGTTTAAATTTATATTAATGAAATTCAATAAATTTTATATTTTTATTCTTCAACACCAAATGGTGTACCATCAAAAAATGTTAAATTAAAAACACTTTTAAAACTATAATTACAATTACTTATACCATTATTAACAGTAATTCCTGTTGTTTTAATATTTATAATATTATACAATTGTACTACATCATCTTTTAACCACCCAAATGGTTGATGTTTTAGCATTTCTTGCCAACACTCTTCTGCATCATTGAATGGACGATATTTTGGTTCAAGTTTGATGCGATAGTCTTTTGGGGGATAGTTAAACAATACTTCATTACAGTTAGTCCAGTTTTCAAAAGCATTTTTAAACTCTATTGTCTTACCTTCTGCAAATGCTTGTATAACAGGAAGTAATTCTTTTGCTTGTTGTCTATTCATTATTAATCCTTTTTAATTTTTATAAATAGTATCAAGAATTTCTCTAAAATTAGGATTATCTATTACTGCTTGTGCATCTTCTTTTCTATTAAAAAGAGCAACTATACCAAGTAAACAATGTAACTCTTTATAACATATTGTATGATATTCATATTTATTTTCACATATAATACAATACTGAGAATAATCCTGTTGAATATTCTTTTTATTATAATATTCAGCAATATTAAGAAGTTGATTTAATGTTAATAATCTTTCAAGTTGTTTTTCACTTGTAGCATTATTTTTATCCATTTCACTCCATATAGATGTACAAGTACCTATTTCTCCACGATTTGACATATAAAAAGTACGTTTATCTTTAAAGAGATAGTCACATATTTCTTTATATGTAATATTTTTCTTTATAGGTTTAAATTTAATACATTCTAATGTAGATTTTTCATTATCAATTTCATAACCTTGTGGTATTTCTATTTTAACTTCTTTTGTTTTCATAATTAGTTTTTTAAATTAAGTAAGAATATTAGTATTTATAATATTAATACTAATATTCTTACTATATTTTTTAGATATTGTATTTTTGGTCTACAATCTCAAAGTTAGGTAAATCACCATATTTAGCTTCAGTAATAAGCATACCAAAATACTTACTGAAATGTTCTGCAATTTCTTTAGTAGCACAACCTAGAAATGCAAAATTACCTTCAGCAAGACCAACACGTATATCAGAAATAAAACAACCTAAACCAGCATTAGCATAATAGCTAGTACTACTAAGAACTTTGTATGAAATACCTTCATATTTTATAGCACCTATTATTTCTATTTTATTTGCTTCAAGTTCTTTTTTATAATAAGAACTATCTGTAGTCATAATAGGATTAAAAGGAGCATAAATATGAGAATCTTTAGGGTCTTTTGTAAGATGTAAATCTTGACCAAAGTTAAGTGCTCTTTTAACAATGTTTAGTTTAAACATTGCAGCACTAGCTTTACTAATCTCAGCTATTGCAGCTGCTCTAAACTGTGTATTAGTATAATCAAGATTAAGAACTGCACAAGCATCTTTAAAGGATTTAATATCTACAAAAGAATCTACTAATTCTTCTTCTGTAAAAACTTTAAGAGCTAGTCTTTTAAGAGTATCATTATTACTCTTATACCACTGCTTAGCTTCTCTAAGTGAAAGAGGTATTGTTCTTACCTTTGTTCTTCTTTTGATGTTCTTAGTATTGTTGTTAGTGTTGTTGTTGACAGTGTTCATGTTGTTGTTTGTTTTATTGTTGTTCATATTGTTGTTTATTTTAAATATTACCTTAGAATCAGAAATGATAGCCTTAGTGATGATTAATTCTTCCATGTTGTTATTTGTTTTGTTGTTATTGAGAGTACTAACATTTATAATGCTAGTACTCTTGATGAAACATTTAAAATAAATCCCATTCAACTAATGCACTTATAGGTGTCATGCCTAATAAGTCCATGCAAATTCGTACTTCTGTTTCTAAACCGTAAACAGCTGCTATTTTCAATGCTCGTTTACGATCTATTTTTTCTTCTGTTGTGATTCTTTTAATGTCATCTTTTGTAAGATGTGCAAAAGCTTCTGTTAACTCAGAATCAAAGATTGTTGTTTTGATGATGGTTACTTTCTTCATTTTATTGTTTGTTTTGTTGTTTGTGGTACTTAATTTAGTATTCGTACTCCTCGTACTCGTACAAGGTTGAACCCAACCTTTAGTTATTGTTTTATCATAACAGTATCTATAATTATTATATTACTTAATATACTAATACTAGTAATAATATAAGTAATAAAATAATTAATAGAATTAATGATGATTAAATTTGTTGTTGTTTTTGGATAGTTGTTATAAGGAAAGTAGTAGTTGGCAGTATATAGTTAATGATGGTAATAAGGAAAGGAATGTTTGAAATAATCGAGAAGTCGTTCGGGAAACTGTTCAACCTACTCTTTTACATACTTCTACATATCATCATAATCCTATACATGATACCAAATACTACTTTTCTTACATCTAACTAATCATAGTGCTACTATTATTCACACTATTACTTCAACACTTCTAGCAAACCTCTCGACATATCTCCTTCAAGATATGAAAGAAATAAGCTAAGAGATAGTAAGCTAGCTACTACACCTAATACTAGATATAGTAAACAAGTGATGATTTTGCTGATGATTTTCTTCATAATAATATTAGTAAAACTCGATAAATTCAACATCATTTAATGATATTGAAGTCCAACGATGAAAATCAGTATCCCAAACATAAAGATAATCATTAAATACATGAGTATCTTTGTATTCTTCATCGCTAAAGTTTATATATACTCTAAGTTGAGTTTTTGTTACTACTACAACTTTTTCTTCTAACTCACGAGCAAACTCTAAAAGTTTATCTACTTTTTCTTGTGTCATATTTAGTCCTCCTAAAAATGTTGTTTAAAGTGTTTTTTATGTTCAAATTGGAGAGATTATATGACTAATTTGAACAATTATTTTAAGTCTTAACGGATGTAATATTAGATAAAATCTAAGAAGTCTTATCAGAAGTCTTATTAGATGTCTAATTAGATAACGTCTCTCTCCAATTCTTGTATTGTTGAGAATGAGCAAACCTTGTTTTGTTAAGAATGGGAGAGCTTGTTTTGTTAAGAATGAGAGTTCTCAACCAAAAGATGCAAAAAGTGATGGTAAATAATACCACCACTTTTTGCGAACATTAGGTTATTCACTCAGTTTATTACAGACATCAGCAATGTGTTTATAAGCACGATAATCACTATTTTGGTTATAGTGTTCATCGTGAGTAAGACTAATAAGTAACTTTCCTACAGCTACTATTGCTTCTTCTCTATCAGTTAGACCAAGTTCTTGACTAAGAGCAAAAATATATGTATCTAACTCAACTAAAGTTTGAATAGGTAATTGCATAACGTTTTATTTTAGTAGATTAATAATATCTTCTTCAGTAGAAATTTTCTCTAAAACAAGAGACACATCTCTATCATCTGTAATATTATCATAACGTCGATAATAAGAAATGAAATCATGAGAAGATTTGACATCAGTACCGAATGTAATACCATGTGTTTGTTTAATGAATTCTCTAATTCTGTGTTCATGTTCTAAACTAGATGTAACACAAATATGACATTCATTATGAAACACATTATTACCAACTAGACTAACTAACCACATTGTAATTCATTTTAGTAGATTAATAAGAGGAGTTGGAGAAATCCAACTCCTCTTATTATTTAAAGAGTGATTGCAGCATCAAGACAACGTAATGCACGCTCACTAAGCGTAACACCAACAATGTCAGTAATGTAGCAATCTCGGTCAAGTGTGATAGCATCATCACCTTCACCAAGTACTTCGCCTGCTTTGTGCAGCTCTCGGTTCAGCTTCAATTTAGCGTTGAATAGTATCACGCCAAACTCTTTCTGACCAAATGAATGGTCAAGAGTAGCACGATACATCGCTATATCATCACTACACTGACAGAGTTGAGCTGTAAGACGAGAACGGAAGAAAGAGATGTGATAAACCTCTCCTTCAGTGTACGTTCCATCATCATCCTTGACAAAGCCTTTGGTAGCTTTGTCAAAACCGATTTGAACATTAGCATTCGATTCGTTGATGAACAACTTAACATTCTTTACTGTAACTACGATTGTCTCCATGATTTTAATTATTTATTGGAGTTAAACGATTAGATGCTTAAATAGCATCAGCAACAGTCCTTCTATTGCCAAAACTTGCATTGTTGAGAAAGAGAATGAAGTCGAAGACTTCTTGTATTGTTTGGAATGAGTGGTGGGGGAGTGCCATAAGGCTTATCAACCCAGGGGTTGCTTGTACATACCCTCCCGCTCCAACAATTAGACACCAATTACATATTATCTCATTACCAAAACAAACATCAAAACAATTATTAAATTTATTATTTACAATATTACCTTAATTATTGTTATTTTAATTATTATTTAAATTATAAGATTAATTATATCTTATATCATAAGTTTTACTTACAATTATAAGTTTATTTAGAATATTAAGTTTAACACTACAAAAACTAGAGTAATAAAGTGTAGTAAGAGTATAATGTTTATAATTAAAAATTTAATAACTTACATCTACAGTTTTAATATTACTTACATCTACAGTTGTAGTACTATAACTAGCACCTTTATAAACACTAAAACGAGCACTGTTTGAAAAACAGGGCGAGGCAATAGCTTTTATATATTTTATTTATATACGTAGTATATAAATAAAATATATAAAAGCTCTATATTTTAAGATAAAAAATAATACTATATACAAAGTATATAGTATTATTTTTTAGATTAAAATATATAATATAATAAATAT
>ERZ1034687.59-NODE-59-length-64036-cov-310.626342_pt1 | contig 64036 bp, 81 predicted proteins | sample MGYA00520704_ERZ1034687 | MGnify/ENA primary metagenome ERZ1034687 (study PRJEB33766, sample SAMN09781762) | gut metagenome | biome: gut microbiome | host: Homo sapiens | place: Madagascar | study: EMG produced TPA metagenomics assembly of the PRJNA485056 data set... | reverse complement strand
GGAGCTTTAACTGAAGTAGCTACCGTAACCGGATTACTCGGTAAGCTAACTGGCCTTAAAGGACTACTAGGCGCAGGCTCATTAGTTCTAGCCGTGCAGTCTCTTGCGGATTTACAAGCTTCTTTTGCTAACTTCTCTACTATGTCTTGGAATGAAATCAAAATCGGACTAGCTGGTATGGGAGGAGCTTTAACTGAAGTAGCTACCGTAACCGGATTACTCGGTAAGCTAACTGGCCTTAAAGGACTACTAGGCGCAGGCTCATTAGTTCTAGCCGTGCAGTCTCTTGCGGATTTACAAGCTTCTTTTGCTAACTTCTCTACTATGTCTTGGAATGAAATCAAAATCGGACTAGCTGGTATGGGAGGAGCTTTAACTGAAGTAGCCGTTGTGACTGGTCTACTTGGTAAACTAACCGGCTTATCCGGTCTTATTGGCGCAGGATCACTTGTACTTGCAGTTCAATCTCTTGATGAGATAGCAAATGCATTATCCTCTATTGGTGCTTTATCATGGGATGCTATTAAAAAAGGCTTAACTGGTATGGGAGGAGCTTTAGTTGAGATTGGAGTAGTCAGTGGAGCTTTAGGAGAGCTTGCTGGTTTATCCGGATTAGTTGGAGCTGGAACCATCGTATTAGCAGTTCAGTCTTTAGATGAAATAGCGCAGGCACTTGCCGGTATTGGCTCTATGTCTTGGGAAGAAATAGGACGTGGCTTAACTGGAATGGGCGGAGCTTTAGCAGAATTAGGCACTGCGTCTGGATTAACCGGAGTTCTAACTGGTTTCGCTGGTCTTATCGGTGCGGGTACAATTACTTTAGCATCTCAAGGTTTAGGACAAATTGCAGACGCTTTACAACAGTTTGGTTCTATGTCTTGGGACGAGATTAAACGTGGTTTATCAGCTATGCAAGATGCTTTAGGTGAAGTAGCTTTAGGTGGATTAATGAATAGTCTATCTGGATTTGGCGCAGATGCCATTGTTAAAGTAGCAAAGCCATTAGGTGACTTAGCAGAATCAGTTAACAAATGGTCAAGTGTTACGGTGCCAGACAATCTAGGAAACATGTTAACTAGTTTAGCGGATGGAGTACTGGAATTCACATTAGGTGGTTTAGGTGCTGGAGCATTAGCCACGGTAGCAAAACCATTAGGTGATTTAGCCGCATCAGTCCAAGCATGGTCAGGAGTAAGTGTACCTGAAAATCTTGGCACACAGATTGGTAGCCTAGCAAGTGGTATCAATAAATTCTGGGCTAGTGGAATGGGTGCTGGAGCAATTGCCGAAGTTGCAGCCCCATTAGGAACATTAGCTGAATCAGTCAAAGCATGGTCTGGTGTGACAATACCTGAGGGTCTAGCTACAAATTTACAAGGGCTAGCAAACGGTGTTATGGCCTTTAGTTTTGCCTTCATGGGTGGTTTCTCAATTAGCACAATTACAGGTCCACTAGCAGACTTAGCAACATCTGTTCAAGCATGGTCTGGTGTGACAATACCTGAGGGTCTAGCTACAAATTTACAAGGGCTAGCGAACGGTGTTAAAGCGTTTAGTTTCGCCTTCATGGGAGGATGGAGTTTAAGCGCAGTTACCGGGCCATTAGGTGATTTAGCTGGAGCCGTTGGGAAATGGAACGGAATCAATATTCCAGAAAACCTTGAGGGTAAATTAACCAGTTTAGCAAATGGTGTTAAAGCGTTTAGTTTCGCTTTCTTAGGTGGTTGGAGTTTAAGTACTATAACTGGACCATTAGGAGACTTAGGTGCTGCTGTAGGAAAATGGTCAGGAGTATCTATTCCTAATGACCTGCAAAATAAGTTGACATCATTAGCAAACGGTGTTAAAAGCTTTGCGGGTATTGGTGATATTTCGTCCGGTGTCGATGGTGCTGAAAAAGTAGCTTCGGCTGTCAAGAAGTTATCAGGTGTAGATTTCTCATCTATTGCTTCGGGCCTTGGAAATTTAGGAAAATCATTTAGTGGTTTTGCCTCTGCAGCTAGTTCGTTGAGTGGAGCAGGGGAGGCTATTGCAAATAACTTAGTAACTCCTATTAAGAATGCAGCTAAGCAATTGAACAGCGTAGGATCTGATATTGTAAACTCAATCTCTCAAGGGATTAGTGGTGCTTCGGGTAATTTAAAAGGTGCTATGGATGGTGTTCTATCAACATTAACTTCAACTGCTAAAAGTAAGAATGGAGAATTCAAATCCGCAGGCGCTAAAATGTCTAGCGAATTAGCATCGGGCATTAAGAGTGGTAAGGCTAGTGTTAATTCGGCCGTTACAAGTACTGTATCAGGAGCAGCTAGCAAGTTACGTAGCTATTATAGTAGTTTTAATAGTGCAGGTAGCTATTTAGCTCAAGGATTTGCTAGCGGTATTAGATCAGGCTCATTCGCAGCGAGTGTAGCAGCTAGGGCAATGGCTAACGCAGCAAAAAATGCAGCGGCAAAAGCATTAGATGAGCATTCACCTTCTAAAGTTGGTTATAAGATCGGTGATTTCTTCGGTGTAGGTTTCACGAATGGTATCGCTAATAATTTTGTTGACTCTAGTAGAGCTGGTACTAAGATGGCTGACAATGCTAAAGAAGCATTAGTCAATACACTTAGTAAAATGTCTAATATTTTAGATTCTGATGTTGATGTTCAACCGGTAATCACTCCAGTATTAGACTTATCTAACGTTACATCAGGTGCAGCTAGCATTACTAGCTTGCTTGGAGGTACGCAATCAGTTGGAGTTAGATCAAATCTTAACGCTATCAATACAGCTATGAAGTTAAATCAAAATGGTCAAAATGATGATGTTATTAGTGCTATTGATAAGTTACGTAAAGAAATAGGAAACTTAAATAGTGGCGATACATATTCTATTAATGGTATTTATGCTAGCGATGACGATATCGTTGACGCTATCAAGACTATTGTTAGAGCAGTTAAAGTTGAAAGGAGAGTGTAGTAAATGCCGGCAGTATCAAATTTAAAGATTCAACTTCAAGGTGGTACTAGTAATACTTACTACGCCACTTGGGACTTTAAAGAAGAAACTAAAAAACCAACTACCACAACAACTAGCATTACTACTGGTAGTTTGGTTAGTATTAAATCCGGTGCTACATACTATAACGGTGTAGCGATACCATCATGGGTAATGAACCAGAAGTGGTATATTATGGAAGTCAGAGGGGATAGAGCAGTATTAGGTAGAAACGAAAGTGGAACAAATAATATTGTATCCCCTATTAATGTTAGAAATTTAAACGGTGGAACTACTACAACTACTGGTGGAGGAACTACCGAATACCTTAAGACTTTAGATAAATATGAAGTTAAGTGGCACTACGATACAGGTAATGGCGTTTGGTTTAGTGGTGGTAACTCAGACACTACTCAAGACGAGAAGTATGCTACTTATAGCGCACCATCCAACGCTTTAAAGATTCGTGTTACTGTTAAGCCAGTATCTAAAACTTATGAATCTAACGGACAACAAGCATCATATTGGACTGGTACTTCAGTATCCGCTGAGTATTCATTCGAGAGAGATGCTCCAAATGCTCCATCAGTTCCGAGTGTGACAATTAACAAGTTTCAGTTAACAGCTAAGCTAGAAAACATTTCAGATGCTAGAACTGACGAGATTGAGTTCGAGGTTTATAATGGAACTACCTTAGCTAACACTGGACGAGTAACCGTCTTAACCAGAATGGCAACATATGTTTCTAATGTGACCGCTGGAGGTAAGTATAGAGTTAGAGCGAGAGCCGTAAACATCTATAGTACTTCTAGAATTTATAGTAAGTGGTCTGATTACAGTAGTGAAACTTTAACTGTTCCAGCAGCGGTTCAAAATGTAACCGTCGCAGCTGATAGTAAAAACTCTGCAAAACTTACTTGGGATAAATCAGATACTGCAACTAAGTATACAGTTCAGTATACATTCAGAGAAGCATATTTCGATAGCTCATCACAAGTCAGTTCAATGACTGTAGAGAATACAACTGCCTTCGTTACAGGATTAGAGAAAGGTAAGAGATGGTATTTCAGAGTCGCAGCTACAAATGAGAAAGGTGAGTCAACTTGGAGTGAAACAGTCTCAGTTGCTATCGGTACAAAACCTGAAGCACCTACAACTTGGACAATGTCATCTACTGCTATTGTCGGAGAAGATATTACATTATATTGGACTCACAATTCAGAAGATGGTTCTAAGCAAAGAGCTGCTCAGATCGAGTTATCAGTAAATGGAATTCCTGACACAATAACTCTTACTAGCAATGTTGACGACAATGATACTTCAGAAGAGAAGATTCACTATTACACATTCAACACAAAAAACTATAAGGATGGTGCTGAATTAAAGTATCGTATCAAGACTAAAGGCGTAGTCGATGAGTATGGTGACTGGTCAGTACAGAGAACTATCAATCTATATGCTCCCCCTACCTTAGATTGGACTCTCTCACTTGACGAGAACAATATTCTTAAGACTTTGCCTTTTGATATTTATTGTGAGCCAGGTCCTTTAAATCAGAAGCCGGTAACATATTTTGTATCAATCACTGCAAACGATACCTATACTACTGAGAATGAGATTGGTGTAGAGACCATTATTACAGCTGGCACTGAGGTATATTCTAAGTTGTTCAATGCGACTAAGCGTAACTTGCAGTTATATTTGTCAGCTGGAGATTTAATGCTTCAGAACAATCAGATGTATAAACTAACTATAGTGGTATCCATGGACTCAGGTTTGACTGCTGAAAAGTCTGTTATATTTACAGTTAACTGGACTTTGAGAGATTATGAGCCTGATGCTTCTATTGGAATTGACAGTGACAAGATTTGTACATACGTTACACCTTATTGTAAAGACGTTGACGAAGACTTGATTAGGGATATTTCTCTAGCTGTCTATCGTAGAGAGTTCAATGGCACATTTACACAGATTGCTACTGGCCTGCCTAATGATGGAGTTGTGACTGTTACAGACCCACATCCATCTTTGGACTTTGCTAGGTATAGAATTGTAGCAACTGATACAAACACCGGTGTTATATCCTTCGTAGACCTTCCAGGGCAACCTATCGGTGAGTCTGCTATAGTCATTCAATGGAGTGAGAAGTGGATGAACTTTGATTACCTAGGTGAAGATGAAATGGAAGAGCCTACATGGGCAGGTTCAATGGTTAAGCTACCATTTAACGTTGATGTTGATGAATCACACAGTCCAGACGTATCTTTAGTAGAGTATATTGGACGTAAGCATCCAGTTGCCTATTATGGTACTCAGCGTGGTGAGACTATGACGTTAAATGCGGTTATTCCTAAGAGCTATAAAGACACTATCTATGCTTTAAGACGATTATCTGAGTGGACCGGAGATGTATATATTCGAGAGCCATCAGGTATTGGTTATTGGGCTAACGTAACAGTTAAGATGCCTATCAAACATGTAGAGCTAACAGTCAGTGTGACACTTACCGTAAAACGAGTGGAAAGGGATGAAATCTAATGATCAATTGGCACGACTCAATGGAACAAACTTATGAATTTTATAAAGTCGATCCGAATTCATGGAGAGATTCAGAGAGAGTCACTACCATCACAAGTTGTACAATCACAAGAGATGCGTCGAATTCCACTCTTGGTTCTGTTAGTATTAGCATGACTGAGGATATCGGTGAGTGCTATATTAGAGTCTATCTCGTAGTAAATCAAAATGGGGAAAGACGTAAATTTGCATTAGGAACATTCTTGATACAAACACCTCATGTGAACTTTGATGGTAAGTGCATTTCTATATCTGTTGATGGATATACACCGTTAATAGAGTTAAAGAACAGTAAACCGCCGATTGGATATTCTTTGCTTAAAGGGCAACCAATCATGAACGCCGTATCACTTATCGCTAGAGAGCAGTTAAGAGCTCCAGTAGTCATGACGGATAGTAGTCATACGTTAGAAGCAGACTTTGTGGCTTCTTTGGACGAAGACTGGCTAACATTCACTACTGACTTAATGACCTCTGCTAAGTTCTCATATATGCTAGACGAGATGGGTAATGTGATGTTCCAACCGGACCAAAGTACATCTAGTTTACAGCCGGTTTATACTTATACTGACGATAATAGTTCAATTTTATATCCTTCGTTCAAGGATGAAAGAGACTTATATGGTATTCCTAATGTTGTAGAAGTAGTATATTCTAGCAGCTTAGGATACCGCTTTTCTCGTATTGTGAATAGCGACGAAAACAGCATCGTGTCAACTAAGAGTCGTGGCAGAGAGATTGTGCATAGGGAAACGAATCCTAAATTCGCTGGGGTTCCAACTCAAGACATGCTCGACGCTTATGCTACTCAGTTACTAAAAAGCCTATCGTCGCTATCTCACAAGATTACATATTCTCATGCTTTTAATACTACAAGAATTGGTGATTGTGTGGTTCTGAACTATACAAGAGCTGGTATTCGTAATGTGAAAGCTAGAATTATATCACAGAGTATTAAATGTACTACTGGTTGCTCAATTCAAGAGACAGCGGTGTACACGACAAAATTATGGAGGTAATAAACAATGTCTGATTTAACAAGAGATGTCTTAAAGGATTTTGCTGATATTGTAATCGACGAATCTAATAAAGATGAAGAAGTAACAGCATACGGCACTACTGTAGAATCAGATGGTGTTGATTATGTCAAATTAGATGGTTCAAGCCTCTTAACTCCAATTACTACAACTACTGATATTAAGCCTGGTGAACGTGTCTTAGTTTTAATTAAGAATCATCAGGCCGTTATTATCGGTAATAGCAGTAACCCTTCAGCTGGCAGTCAAGAATTAAATAACTTAAAAGAAACAGTTAACCTAGACAAGGCTACAATTAAAGATTTAGTAGCTAACAATGTTACTATCAATGATTCACTAAAAGCTAATAGCGCTAGAATTGATAGCTTAGAAGCTACTAATGTTGAGATTAACGGTAAGTTAACAGCTGATAGAGCCGATATTACAAGACTTGATACTGAGAAACTTAACGCTGACGAAGCCGATATTCGCTACGCTAAAGTTGATGAATTAAGGGCTACTAGTGCAGATGTAGTTAAGTTAAATGCTGACTATGCAAAGTTTAAAGATGCGTCAGTTAAGAGATTAGATGCTAACGAGGCTTCTATCCAGGATTTAGACGCTAAGAAACTTAGTGCTGAAGCTGCTGATATTAAATACTTAACTATTGACAACGCTAAAGCTACATATTTACAAGCAGGTGACTTTACAGCTTATAAAGCTACGGTTGAGAATCTATTAGCTGCAAAGGCTAATATTAAAGACCTAGAAGCTGAATATTTGAAGGCAAGTCAGATTGAAGCAAATTATGCTAAGATTAGTGCACTGGACGCGGTGACAGCTAATATTAAAACATTGAATACCGACTTAGCTAATGTTGAGAAATTAGTAGCTATTAAAGCTGAGATTTCAGATTTAAACGCCGCTAATGCTAAGATTGAGACTTTAAATACTGATTTAGCTAACGTTACTAAATTAGTGGCTAGTAAAGTTGATGCAGACTATGTGCAGGCTGAAATTGTCAAAGCTAATAAAACTATTACTGATGACTTAAAAGCGTTGCATGCAGTAGTCGATACGTTAGATACTAAATATGCTACTATTGAGCAGTTAGATGCAGCAAAGGCAAACCTAGAAAAATTGGTAGCTAAGAAAGCTGATATTTCAGAATTGACTGCGGCTAAGGCTACTATTGGAGAATTAAACGGTTTAGTTGCTAATATTAATTCTATTTTATCAGGTAGCATTGGTACTGGTACTTTGCAGACTATTCACTTAACAGCTGAGAATGTAGTAATTGACGATGCCATCATCAAGAGTGCTAACATTGAGGGATTAGATGTTAGTAAGTTAAATGCTGGCACGATTAGCACTAACAAATTTGCTATTAAGAGTGATGACGGCGGTATAGTGATCAGTGGCTCTACGCAACAGTTCAAAGATAAGAATAACAAAGTAAGATTACAGATTGGTAAAGATGCTCAGGGTAACTTCAACTTCATTGTATTTGGTGAAGATGGTAGTACTGCAATTTACAATCAAAATGGGATTACTAAACAAGCAGTTCCGGATGGTTTAATTGTGGACCAGATGGTTAGTGATACTGCTAATATTCAAGCTAAGAAAATTCAGTATATTGACAAAGATGGTAATAAGACTTTGCAGACCGTTATAGAGCAAGAGCAAGGTAAGATCAGTGAACTTATTAAGGAAACTACTATCGACGGAAGCTCATTAAAAGATAAGTACTTAGAAACTGTCAAAATCGTTGATGGTATGAAGACTACTATTGGTGATGTTCAGACTAATCAGACATCTATGAGTAGTAAGATTACAGAGATTGAGACTAGTACTGAAGGTATTAAGACAAGTGTCACTAAGGCTCAAACTGCTGCGGACTCTGCTAAAACTACCGCAGAGCAAACAGCATCTAAATTTAGTTGGCTTGTTAAGTCAGGTACTTCTGCTACGGACTTCACTTTAACGGATAGAACCGCTCAGTTGGTTGCTAACAACATTAACTTGAATGGTTTGGTTACGTTTAAAGGTCTAAGTAGTGATGCACAGAACAAAATTACAAATGCAGAACAACAATCAAACACTGCTTTGAATCAATCTAGTTCTGCGAATTCGGCTGCATCAAGTGCATTAGGTAAGGCTAGTGATTTAGAAAAACGTGCTAATAGTGGTGAGTTTGATGGACGAGGTGTTGCTAGTACAACTGTTGAGTATCAAGCTTCTACTTCTGGAACTACTGTGCCTACTGGAACTTGGTCTACTACGATTCCTACTGTTGCTGCTGGTTCATATTTATGGACTAAGACTACAACTAACTACACGAGCGGAACCCCTACTGTTGGATATTCTGTAGCTCGTATGGGTGTGAATGGTGCCAAGGGTGACAAAGGTGACACAGGTGCTACTGGACCTCAAGGCCCTCAGGGTGTACAAGGTTTAAAAGGTGATAAGGGTGCTACTGGTGCTACTGGTCCTCAAGGATTAAAAGGTGACACCGGCTTACAAGGACCTAAAGGAGAAACCGGAGCTACTGGCCCACAAGGACCTAAAGGTGCTGATGGTAAGTCTCCAACTGTGTCTGTTAGTAAAAGTGGAAATACTACAACTATAACTGTCAATAATCCTGATGGCACAAAAACAAGTCAAACTGTAAAAGATGGGACTAATGGAACACCGGGTAAAGATGGAGCTACAGGAAAAACAACATATTTTCATGTCAAGTATTCAAATGATGGCGGTAAAACATTTACTTCTAATTCAGGAGAGACTGTGGGTGATTATATTGGTACTTATACTGACTTTGTTGAATCTGACTCTAATTCCGTTTCTAGTTATACATGGGCAAAGATCAAAGGAGCTCAAGGTGCTACTGGTGCTACTGGTCCACAAGGTCCTCAGGGTGTTAAAGGTGATACTGGAGCAAAAGGTGATAAGGGTGCTACTGGTGCTCAAGGACCTAAAGGTAATGATGGAAAAGGTATTAAGTCTACATCAGTAACTTATCAAATTTGGAAAGATGGAACTTCAATCCCAAATGGTACATGGGTATCTACCCCACCTAAAACCACAGCTGATAAACCATATTTGTGGACTAAAACGGTGTTAACTTATACAGATGGTTCAAATAGTGATCCTTCATATTCTGTTGGTGCAACTCCAGAAGGTATTGTTGTTGGTGGTAGAAATTTAATATTAAATAGTAAATTACTTAACTCCTTTATTGTTGAAAACTCAAACTTCGTAATATTTTCAAATGGAGAATTAAAACGAATTAGTGAAATATCAATCTCAGCTAAATTTGGAATATATTCTAATTTCTTTGATTTAAAAGCTAATACCGTATATACAGTTTCTTTTGATTGCTCAACTGAAGTAACAGGATTATGTTTTTCTATTGGCATAGATGGTTCATGGAACAATTTGGTTAACTATACAGCAATAAAAGTTGGACGATTTGTTAAAACATTTACTACACCATCTAGTTTTAAATACATTAGGCTATATATTTCTATGGGTAGTGAATCAGACACTTCATGTGTATTATCAGAAGCCAAACTCGAAATCGGTAACAAAGCAACAGACTGGACACCAGCGCCAGAAGACAAAGCAAATCAATCTATTATCGACAACTGGGCTAAGGACTCTGTCGTCAATGGTGAGACGGTTATTAATGGTGGTTATATCAAAACCAATACCATTAAGACTGACCAATTAGCCGTAGATGATATTTTCGCTACCGGCTCGGCTGCTATGAATATTATCAACGCTCAGGAGATTAATGCTAACCGTATCACATCAGGTCTATTATCCGCTGAAAGAATAAATGCTTACGGCTTATCTATTCTTAATAAGACAACTAATCAGCAGACATTCAATATTTCCAACAACGGAGAAGTGACTATCAGAGGTTCTGTCTCTAGTGGTAACTATGTTGAAGGTAAAACTGGTTGGGCTATCAATAATAATGGCACGGCTGAGTTCAATGATATTGTTGCTCGTGGTTCAGTAATCACAAATGATGGTGGTATTGCGAGTTCAGGTGGTGTTCGTTTCTGGGCAGGTGGTTCTTATAATGAAAGAGAATCAGCTCCTTGGATTGTATATTCTGATGGTTCCATGAAAGCTACTCAGGGTGAGTTTAGTGGTGTATTCTCAGGCACTGTGGATATTGGTAATATTAAAATCGCTGACCCTAGCTCGACTGCTGGTGGGGATGCTTTGCTGACAATTCAAAATGGTCAAAATGGTATTAAGCGAGTTCAATTAACTGACTCTTCAGCTAGTAGATTCGCTCAAGATATTATCATAGCAGATGACCATGATGCGGATAAGATATCTCTTAAGCAAGATGGTACGGCTGTTATACATACTGGTATTAATGTCGGTAATAATGTTATTCTAAATGGTAAAAGTTTATTTATGAATAACAATGAGTTGACTACTACTGATGATGGTGTGTCATATTTATTCAAATCACATGTCACTCTTGGAACTTCTGTTGGCCCTGCTAATTTAATAGTGAATGGCAACGCGAATGCGAATGATGTTACCGTCAATGAGCACTTATATTTCGGTAGCAATGTAAAAATCACAAAAGTTTCAAATGGTGTCAATATTGATGTTATTAAATAGAAAGGGGTGATTATATGGCAAGTGGTTCATTTAGCACTAGTAATGCCGGTGTACATTTACGGATCGATTGGTCTAGTACACCTGGTAATGGTGGCTCCACAGTCAATGCTACATTATATGCAGTAAATGGTAGTAATATATACATGCAAGCTAACGTTTACGGTGGATATTCCGTTAATGTCAACGGAGGATCAGCTAGTGGTTCAGGTAAAGCATTAAGTGGATCGTATGGTGGGTCAGTAGCATTAATATCTAAGAGTCAATGGGTTTCCTATACCGGAGATAAATCTATCACCATAAGTGGTTCGGCTGACTTCACCGGTATCACTGTATACGGTGTTGGTGCTTTAGGTAAACAAAGTTTAAGTCAAACGGTAAAGCTAGATAAGATTGGTTCTGCACCGACGATGGGTTCTGTCACTGCTCCGACAACTTCTACAGTATCGGAGAAGACAACCTCTATTACTGTCAAGTGGAATAAAGCAAGTAGCTATAACAACTCTGTAACTTATGCTATCGGATGCTCAATTAATGGTGGTTCTTACGAGTGGAGATATCCTGACAATAACATTAACACTACTAGTTATACTTGGGATATAGGAACGCCTACTCAAGGAGCAACTTATCAGTTCGCGGTATGTTGTGCTAATGATATTGCTAGGTCTGACTATAAATACTCTGGCGTTGTGACAATTAATAAACTTAGTCCGCCTACGATTGGTGATATTGGGACTTATAATCCTTATACTAACTCAACCTTGACGATACCGCTAAGTGGTGGGTCTACGACTAATGGTGAAAAATTCGTCAGGATGTGTGATTTATATTATGAGGATACTTTGTTATGCAGCGCTAAGTCATATGCTGATACGCCGTTGAATAACACGAGTCAAGCCATATCGTACGCCGCTGCAAATTATGCTTCGAAGTTAGGAACTAAAGCGTACTCTAGTAATAAATTCAAAATCACAGCTTGGATTGAAAATTCTAATCGCAGTAGATCGAGTTATGTATCTAAGACTTTTACGGTTAATATTAACAGTGATGGTGGTGCTACTCCTACTCTATCACTCCCAACTCTTAGAGGTGGGGCTTTTAATAACACCGCTACTTGTTTTATCGCAGGTATATCTACGTTAAATGTTTCAAGTCCTGCAGCTAGTTTACGTAGAGCTCCTAGCGGAACGACTATTACTTATAAGATAGCTTGCACTGGGGCAACTACTAAAAATAGTCAAAATGCTACATTTAGTGGATTGACTGTTGGTACGAAGACTATCACTGTTACTGCGACGGATAGCCGTGGATTAAGTGTTAGCGTCAGCAAGCAAGTTGTAGTACAATCTTATGCTGCTCCGACAATTAGAGCTTTCACTACTACACGTCTAGACAGTCCTAACACTAGTGCGAAATTAGCTTACACGTTAGCTTACAGCCCTATCTATCAATATACGGATGTGAACACTAAGGGTAATCAGTTGAATGGTATTTCGTTACAACAGTATAAGAAAGATAACTTCGATTGGAATACTGCTAGTGATGGGTTGGTTTTAACTAAGTTAGAAACAGATTCAACCTACACTATTCAATTACGTATCGCAGATAAAGTCAAGACTACTACGTATATTACAGCTACTCAAGTAATATCTACAATCAAGACCACTATGGCATGGCGTTCTTGGGGTGTTGGTATCGGATGTATACCTCAAAATGGGTATAACTTGGATGTAACTGGTAAGGCTAGATTTCAAGGCTCAGTTATATACGGCGTTGGTGGTAGAGATAGAGAACCTATTACAATGCTCACTGGAGATGCTAACGGAGACGGTATCAAGATTGAAGCTGGTGGAACTGTGGTTGTTGGTAGTGGTGAAAGTCCTTCGAAATTTATATCTGGAAGTGAGCTAGGCGGTAATTCAGAGACAATCTATATCACTAGTGATAACACTATCAGATTTGAAACGAATTTGGATGATGGCTATGCTAATAAACAAGAATTCACCATGCATACTAACGGTCAAATGACCATTCCTAGCCATATAAATTTAGGTGGAAGTCTAAAAAAAGATGGGGATAGTAGTAGTTGGCTGAATGGTAGAAATAGCGCAGCAGTTAAAATGAACTCAATTAGTGGATATTCTCCAGCAATTAGCGTTAAAACTACTAATGGTTCTTGGGAGATTGGTGCTTATGATACTAGTAGCTATACCGACCAACTTATTTTCGGCTATGTATCAGATAGCGACTACAATGCAGGAAACAATAGACAATCAAAACAGTATATATTGAAGGCTAGTGGGACTCCAAGCGGTAAAACAGTCCTTACTCTTGATAGTGCTTTCCCCGTTGGTGCAGTCTATATTACATATAACAATAACAATCCCGGAAACTTCTTAGGTGGAACTTGGGTACAGTTTGGAGAAGGTAGAACGTTAATAGGTCAAGGTACTGGTAATGATGGTAGTACAAGTATGTCCTTTACTGCGAACTCTACAGGCGGTTTATACAATCATTCTATGGTACGTAACGAGATAGGATATATCTACTATGGTGCACTATTAAACAGTAACGGGAATCAAATGGGTGTTCACGACCATGATAAAAACATGAAAACGAAGATATCATTATTGCAACCATATATCACTGTATATTTTTGGCGTAGAACTGCTTAGTTAAGGTATGTCCTTTACGCCCAATTCTAGTGATGGAAAATACAAGAATACTCACTATCACGTTACTTCTTTTGGCTGGGATATAAATGCATTCTATGCTGGTAAACCAGATGGAGCAAAGAATGGTGACTATAACAGAACATCAGTAATTCCAAACGGATATATAGTCAGCGTTAATTCTTCTGCAACTTCACAAAGTCGACTGAATTGGACGGATGATCGTACTATTAGCAACGTACAACCATATATAGTTGTTTACTTCTGGAGAAGAACTGCTTAATTTATACGGTCCTTTTCCAGAAATATACTGTGATGTATGGTTGAATGTTGTTGTGAGATGCATCATTACCTTTGAGGCCAGTGCTTGGACCGAACAATCTTGTGTCAGATGTATATTGCTTCCAACTGTTAGGCAATGCTACAGTCCACTTTGGAGCATTAACTTGAGGGTTATTATTTGTATTTTGTAAATATACGGCATGAACATGACTAGGCATTTCGTCCTCGGTTAACTTATGTTTATATTCACCGCCAGTGTTATTAGGCGTAAATGACATACATTAACTACTTATAGTAATCACAAAGCAATTCAACACATTTACGTTTTAGTTCCATTTGAGGATGAACGTAGATATTCATAGTAATACTAACGTTTGAATGTCCTAGCAGTTCGCTTAGTGATTTGTAGTCACAACCACATTCAATACATCTAGTGGCGAATGTATGTCTAAGTGCATGAAATGTCAAATGAGGTAGCTCTAAATCTTTTAGCAATCGATTATAGTATAATCTATATTTATTTGGTTCCGTAGGCTTCGGTTTATTGGTAAGTATATAATTGTCATCTTCACCTTTAAGTAAAACAGCATATTGCATTATCCAGCTATTAAGTGGGATATTTCTAATGCTTGATTTAGTTTTTGGTGGTGTAATAAATAATTTACTGCCATCTTCTTTGGTGTATGTACGTATCATTGTTTTATTCACACTTAATAATTTAGTTGTAAAATTGATGTCGCTCCATTTAAGAGCACATAATTCGCCTATTCTAAGACCTGTGTGAATACATAATAAAATCCCAAAGTTTTTATGGCTTATATTAGTTTGTAAATAGTTAATTAATTTAACTTGATTTTCTCTATCAAATATTTCAATTTTCTTAGGTGGGTGATAAGGAAGTTGAATTTTGATTTGAGGTTTGTCCAACGTCAATTTGAGGACAGTGATTATATCTTTAGCAAATCTATACGATATTCCACCTTTAGAATCAACTCTACCGTTTTCTAATTGGTCTAGTATGAATTGCTGCAATATATCTTCGTCTAATGTTGATATCTTATATTCACCCAGATGAGGCATAATGTGATTATGTATAATGTTGTAATAGTTAGTATAGGTCGAATATTTTAAATAAATCTTCTTTTCTGTTAGCCAGTTATTTAGTGCGTCTTTGTATAGCATGTAAAATACCTCTCTTTCATGATAAGAATAAACCTTTTCACTAATATTTTGCAACTGGAAAAAGGAGGAAAAATTTATGACAAATGTTTATATTAAAGTAGGAGTCGATTTTAATGATGTTTTACTAATCAGTTCAGGATGGACTAGTGAAACTCAAACCCAAGTGGTATTAGATGGAGACACTATCGACTTCACTAAACTTAAGGGTTATGTGGCCTACGCTGGAGATGATGGCGAGAATCATCTAAAGTTTGATCAAGACAAATACAACTCTTATTTAGAAGAAGTTAGAAAGCAAGAAGAAGCTGAAAAACGTAGAAAAGAACTAGAAGAAGCAGAAAAGGCATTAATCGAATCTGTTACTATCGAGTACAAAAAATCTGATAAAGCCGGTTATAAATTAAAATGCTACAAAATCGGTGATACTGTTTTCAAAGAGATTTATGTTAAAGATGATGAAGTTCTAATGAATGATGGTTCTGATTATACTAAACCTATTACTTATAAAGATGGAATGTCTGTAGAAAAAGGTTTATGGTATACAGACGGGTCAGATGTTTGGGAATGTATTAAAGAAGGACAACCAACTTCGTTCTCAGATAAAGAATACTTCGATATTGTTGAATAAAGGAGGAGAAGAAAATGGATAATATTGCATTACAAATTGTTAAAGCTTATGTAGAAGAACATTTGGATAAATCAGATAAAGATATTAAGGAATCAGACAAGCAACCTTATATTGTATGGAAGTGCAAGACTTTGCAAAATTGGAAATATCTAATCAGTACCGATTTACACGACGGAATGTATTACGAAGTAACATACAATGGAGACAAGAAGGAATTCTATCTTGACGCATATAAAAAGTTTGAGAATAGATGTGTTCCAATGTCTACATTACAAATTGTTAATTAAAAGGAGTTAAAATTATGGCACAAAAAGGAGCAAATACTCGTGTAGTTGAGGCTAAAGACAAATTAACCAATACCATTAACGAGTGCTTAAAAGATGGTATTCCTGCTTCTATGGTTTATATTATTGTTGAAAGTTTATTAATGGACCTAAACAATAATGTGAAAGTCTTATTAGACAAAGAGAAGCAAGAATACGAAGAACAAGAAAAAGTTGAATCAGAACAGGTTGTCTATGAGGAATCAGAGCAAGAACATGATTTGACAGAAGATGTTGTAGAGGAGGAGTAGGATTATGGATTTAAGTTTTTTAAATGACTATTTAGTAGTAGTCGTAGTTGGTATTTGTCTATGTATTGGTTATATTATTAAAACAAGCATTACACAAATTCCTAACAAGTATATTCCATTGGTTATGGGAATTATTGGTGTGGGTCTTAACGTATGGATGAATATGAGATTCACACCACAAGTTCTATTAGGCGGATTATTTAGTGGTCTAGCTAGTACTGGATTACATCAATTATTCGTACAACTAATCAATAAAGAAACAAAGTAGGTGTTGGCGATGGACGCAGATGTAATAGTCGCAATAGTAAGTGGTTTATGTGTTGCGATACCAAGCGTAATTGCCACTATTTCTAGTAATCAAAAATCACAAGCATTGATTAACTACAAAATCGAAGAATTAGACAAGAAAGTTGAAAAACACAACAGTGTCGTTGAGAGGACTTATGCCCTTGAAGATGAGGTGCATATCATTCAAGAAAAAATGAAAATGTATCATGAGGGCTAGAGATTATAAAAGGGAGTGTAGCAATTACATCCCCTTTTATTTTTTCTTATAAGTTAATCATGTTGTCCTATTATTTGTATATCATATGATTTACGTTTCTTACTTCCGTTTTCTCCCGGCTTATCACCGTGATATTTATCTATAGCGTTTAGGGCACAGTAATGATTTTTATAAATATTATAATCATCTGGGTTGTCAGTAATCCACCCATCACTATCTTGACAACACAAAGCGGTATATCCTCTGTATCTTATAGGCTTATATGATTCTTTAGCGAAACTATCTTTCCATATTATACGCATTTACATCATCCTTTTTAAGTATATTTGTATCATGGTGGAGATTTAAATATAGCACACCCATGATAGATATTGGTCACAAAATATTATCCTTGAAGATTACTTCAAGAACACATCAAGGATAAATTCTTTATTATTTTCTCTACTGAACTCTATTTTATCAATTATTTGTTTTAGATACTCGTTTTGTATGTCAGCATCTATATTTTCATCTAATAGTGAATCTAGAGCGTCAGACAGAGCCATGATTTTTTCTTCATATTCCTCTTTCTCAGGTATAGAGTTTTCAAGTTTCTCTATCTCAGCTTTTATATTTTCTACTCTTTGGTTATTAATTGCTTTTCTCTTTACAAACTCATTGTCTGATATTTGTTCATCTTCCCAAGCATCAAATAGCTTAGATAATTTCTTTTCTATTTTCATAAGTTCAGTTGTTAATGACTCTATTTCTTTAGCTATTTCATTCTCATCCGTTTGAGGTAAATTGTTTATTTTCACACTGAAATCTTCTATATACAACTTGAGAGCATGGACTACGGCATTCATCACATCGGTAGCCAATACGGATTTCACTTTGCATATTTGGGAATGCTTATGAGTAAATCTAGGTTGTACGTTTTGCTTGGTTGTATATCTTTGATAATGCATCATTTTACCACATTTCTTACAGGAAAATATTCCAGCTAATGGGTTGTACAATTTCAGATTATGCTTAGTCTTATCGCTAGTAAATCTATCAGACACCTTATTAAACGTCTCTTCATCAATCAATGCATATTCTTTATGTTTTCCATCATATAGCATAAAATGTTCACTATGGTTTGACCTAGGGCGACTAGTCACAAGCTCACCATTAACCATTGTTTTAACTTGCATTCTATCATTCCATCTAACTTTACCTATATAGGTAGGATTAGTCAGAATAGTCTTAACAGTAGCAGCGGACCATTCAGGATCTCCAGTATAAGTTGGAGTCCCCATAGAAGTTAACTTCCGAGCTATTTCTCCAGGAGTCATATTTTGCTCGACTGTCCAATCAAATATTTTCTTGACTATTGGAGCTTCTTCATCATTCGGTATTAATGTCCTGCTAGTCTTTGTCTTAAGTATATCGTACCCATAAGGTCTATAGCTTGCCATGTAGTTACCTTCAACCACACATTGCTTCTTACCTCTATCCATACGCTTTTGTATCATCTTATATTCTCTACGACTCATAAATAACTCAAATTCCATATATTCTTCATCATCGGAATTGTGTGCTACATCATAAACCTTCGTAGGAGTTACTACTAGTAAGCCTTTATTGCGGTTTGCATATTTTAGACAATCCATAATAATTTGTGCATCGCCTTGGCTACCACGAGACAATCTAGTTATTTCTACTATTATTACTCCTCTATATTTTCCTTTGTATGCGTCATTAATTAACTTTTGTATTTCTGGTCTATCCTTAATTGTCTCAGCTCCTGATATTATCTCTTGGTATATTTTCTCAACATATAGACCTCTTCTTGCAGCAAGCTCTGTTAATATTTTCTTATGTCTAGCTAGAGTTTCTCCTTCACCTAATTTCTCAGCCTCTAGATCAGCTCTACTTTTTCTTAAGTATATGGCATATTTATCCATTTGATCACTCTCCTTCATGCCAAAAATGATAACGCTTTACATTATACTATATTCTTACAAGTTTTATGTTAACAAATTGTGAATTCTATTCTAGATTAGGAATTTTTTAACCTAGAATAAATTACCAGTACACAGGTGACAAAAAACCATGATAAATTCTAATGGTAACCATTAGAAAAGTTAATGGTTATAAAGAAAGGAGGTTTAATTTGCAAAAGCAAAAGATGACGACTATCAAGGTTAACAATGCTGTGGTAATTATGTATGGTAAAATAACTAAGGAAAAAATTGAGAAACCAACCGTCAAATATTTAAAGAAAGTTAATCAAATGAGGAAGAGAGGATAAATTAATGGGAACTACAATAAGACCAGAAGTATCAGTTAAGAATAAATATTGGATAGACAAACATAGACACTATGAATTAAAGCATTTCTGTTTACAATATCCTAGATGGAAGAAGTTATACGTATATTTAGACAATAAAACTACAATTTCTCCAAAGCTTTATGAAGTGAAGGGTAATAGCGGTAAGGTTGACATAACCGCTAGAATTGCTATAGACAAAGCATATTATTTGGAGAAGATTGACTTAATAGAAGAGACTGCAATGGAAACAGATTCATCCTTGTATCCGTATATTCTAAAGGGTATAACTGAGGGTCTTTCGTACACCTATTTAAAAACTAAAATGAGCATGCCTTGTGGGAAAGATATGTATTATGATAGATACAGAAAGTTTTTCTGGATATTGAGTAATAAAAGAAACTAAGGAGGATTTTTCTATGAACAATGCAAGACTATATATGATTGGTGGATTTTTAGTAGGAATAGGAGGAGCTATTGCCTACACTGCATATTCTGTAATTAAGAGACAAGAGGAGGAATTAGCGGAGTTACCTTTTGTAGAAGAGCCGATCATGGAAGAAGAGATGGAAACAAAATTTTAACATATATGAACATTTATATTTTGTTGTTAACAATTCACAGTTAGTTTATGAAAAAACGTTAATAATTTCACAAAAAGTGTCAAGTAGACCAAGTATATTTTATGATGTTCCTTTACATTTGTACATAAAAGTGCTATTTCGTGCATTGTAATTATGAACGAAAATCACACTATATTTGATTAGACTACCGTTGTGTAGTCTTTTCTTTTTCTACGCTATATTTGCATGCTATATAATGAAGGGAGGTCTTTTATATGAATAAAGACATTTTAACTAAAACTAAAAATTGGTGTGAGGAGCACAAGAAAGAAATTGCTATTGTTGGAGGAATGGTTGTATTTGGTGGTATGGCATATTTCGGATTTAAAAGAAATAAATCTAGAAATGTTGTAGATGCATTAGATACGGTATCAGATATAACTTCAAATATAGCGATGAATTTCGAAGACGACGCTGCTGATTTAGGTAGAGATTGTATAATGACTTTTACAGTAGAAGAAACCGGAGAAAAAATAGGAGAAGCTCTTTGTACGGAACTATTTGCTAGAGAAATGATGGATATGGAATAGCAAAGTTGAGTTCTGTGCAAGGACTCTTCTTTTATTTTTGAATGAGGTGAGAAAATGTGTAATCGCAAGACGATACGCTATATTTACAGTTTCTATAATGAAGGAGGATAGATTGATATGAATGAAATTATTATGAAAGGTATTTATGATATGGTGCTTAGCTTAGTAACATTAATGATATTGTTTGCCGCTGGATATTTAGTTGGGCAAATGAGAACAGAAAGAGAATACGAGAAAAGAGGCTATAGAATAAAAACAAAACACAGTAATACTAAAGCACAATTTATCGATGTTCATGATATTAATTACGATTGAGTCTTAACAAAGGCTCTTTCTTTTTATTCTAGGTTAAGTACATAGGTTACATAAAATAGTGATATTTTAGTAAAGTGGTTATTACGCAGAATAAGCATTCTCTATATTGAAAAGGAGGTAATTATTATGATTAATTACAAAGAAGCATTAGACGGAGAGATATCTACAGAACTTGAAGTATTGGAGAGTATGGAGACAAACTCAGAAGATTACAAAATTATGGTTGAAGGATTAACTAAGTTAATCGATAGGTCAATGGAATTAGAGAAAATTGAAATTAGTAAAGCTCAAGAAGCCGAAAAGATTAAAAATGAAGGTGAAAAGATTAAACTTGAAACTAAAAAGATTAAATTCGAAGCTGAACAAGCTAAGACTAATAAGATTTTTCAATGGATTGGCTATGGTATTAGCGCGGCAGGAATCGTGATACCAGTAGCTGTAACAATCTGGGGAACTAAAGTAACTCTAAACTTTGAGAAAGAAGGTACTGTTACGACGATGATGGGAAGAGGATTTATCAATAAATTACTGCCTAAGAAATAGAAGTGAGCCTAACAAAGGCTCTTTCTTTTATATTTTTAACACGCGAAATTTACAAGGTGTTTAATGAAAGAGAAAAACAATTGGGCTATTATGATTAAGGTCATATTTAAAACTGAGAGAAACAGCCCTGTGCTCGTGCGAATCGAAACAGTCACTTTCTCTGAAAGACAGTGGATAGATGCTGGTGGAAATCCAGTGGTGAGACACGAAGGCGGTACGCCAAGTAATAACTTAATAAAAGATGTACCCCACCGGGCAACGGTTTTCGTTGGGCCGACCTTGAAGTCATTGTCTTTTATTTTTTCTTAAGGAGGAATTTATGAGATACCATTATGATAAACCTGAACGATATTTTAGTAATTACGGCGAAATCTATGAATGCGATCATCCAGTATACAACAAATGCACATTATATTTAATCAATAACAAAGGTCTTGCCATAATCCAGCAATATTTTGACTCAGATACTAAGAAGAGTCATTGGGCTGAGATAGATCCTTGGCTTACAGACGTGTTATATTTACATCCAGCTTTTAAGGAATATTTCGATGGTAAAGCTAAAAAGTGCAAGAACGGTTTATATCCTACGGTTAGTATACGACAAATTATGTGGGCTTTAAGAATGAAACCTCTCAAGAAAGAGCAATGGGAAACATATTTCGATAGGAAGGAGATATGAAAACGCATTATTTACAACCTCTATAATGAAAGAGGAGGAATCTAAAATGAGTAAAACTATTACGGTTGATGACAGATCAATGAAGGAGAAATTTGAAGATTTCAAATGGAATTGCAAAACAAAAATAAGACAAGGATGTGAATGGTGTAAAGAAAATCCTGAAATCGCTATCGTTGTAATTCCGCTTGTTGCGAAAACAGGAACTAGCTTGGTTAAAGCAGTTAGTAAAAACGTAAACTTGAGGAAACAAGAATCGATTAAGAATTTATATTGCTATGATAGATCATTAGGTCATTATTGGAGTTTAAGACGAGAATTGACAAATCAAGAATGGCTCGAAGTTGATCGTAGAAAAAAAGCTGGAGAAAGATTAGCAGATATTTTAGAATCTATGAAAGTTTTAAAGTAAAGAGTCTAACAAAGACTCTAAGCTTTTCTCTTCGCGAAATTTGCATGGCGTATAATGAAAGAGAGGATATTACTTATGACAAAAAGTGAAAAAATCCAACTATGCATATCAATGACTAGAGATGTCGCTGACTTCACTATGTCGATTGCTATGTTAGTGTTAGATAGAATGGCTAAAAACAAAAAGTAAATCACAAGAAATCAAAGCGGAGTCTAGCAAAGACTCTAAGCTTTTCTCTTCGCGAAATTTTCACATGCTATAGTGAAAGAAGCAGGTAGCTCAATGGTAGAGCGCTAGATACATTCTAGAGAGTGCGAGTTCGAATCTCGTTCTGCTTCTTTATATTTTTTCTAAATTAAAGGAGGAATCATTATGTTAAACAAAAAGCATGCATCTTTAATCTTAACTTGCTTAGGGGCAGTAGGTGTTGTAGCAACCGCAATTGTTACAGCTAAGGCTACAATCAAAGCCGTTGATATTTTAGAAGATGCTGAAAAGGACCACGAATTAACAAAGAAAGAAAAGATTAAAGCCGTAGCGCCAACTTATATTCCAGCGGTAGTATTAGGAGCTTCTACTGTTGCATGTATATTTGGAGCAAATGTATTAAGTACAAAGTATCAAGCATCACTTATGAGTGCGTATGCACTAGTGAATAGTTCATATGAGGATTACAAGAGAAAATTAAAAGAATTATACGGTGAAGACGCACACGAAAAGATTATGGATGAATTAGCAGTTGAAAAAGCTAATGATGTTTGTGTCTCAGCTGAATCAATGCTAAATTGTTGTGATATTTCAGTAGACGGAGAAAACGCTGAGAAAAGACTATTCTACGATGAGTTATCTAAAAGATATTTCGAAGCAAGTATTGAACAAGTTCTAGCTGCTGAGTATCATCTAAATAGGAATTTCATGCTAAGAGGATGTGTTACTATAAACGAATTCTATGAATTCTTAGGGATAAGTCATATTGACGGTGGTGATATGTTAGGTTGGGATGTTTGCGAGGAGATATTCTGGATTGACTTTGATCATAGGAAAATTACTTTAGACGATGGTATGGAATGCTGTTATATTTCTACCGTATTCGCACCTAGTGAAGATTGGCTAGAATACCAATAGAATAGACCACGCGAAATTCGCAGCTACTATAGTGAAAGGAGTGATATCATGTCACAGAATAAAATCAAATATTTAGGTTATGCATTATCAGTTGCAGGAGCATTAGTTGGAATGGGAGCCGATTGGATTACCAGAAAGCAACTAGTTGCTAATATGGCTGATAGCAAAGAACTAAAGGATTTAGTTGATAAAGCTGTACAAGAAGCACTAAAAGCAAAATAGTTAGGAGTCAAGCAGACTCTTAGCTTTTTATTTTTGAAATCATCAAAAGGAGGAAAATGTCATGGAAAAGATGAAATCAAATGTTAAAACGTTATTAAGTAACATAGGAAGAAATGTGGATAAGTATAGTCCACAAATCTTGTTGGGTGTAGGTATCGCAGGTATGATTACTGCAACAGTGTTAGCAGTTAAAGCTACACCTAAAGCGATGGAAAACATCAAAGAAAAGAAAGAAGAACAGAAAGTTGAGAAATTGACTACTGTAGACACAGTTAAGGCTACTTGGAAATGTTATATTCCAACAGTAGTAACTGGAGGTTTATCAATCGCATGTTTAGTTACATCTAATTCAGTACACACAAGACGTACTGCTGCATTAGCGACTGCGTATGAAGTGTCTAGAACTGCTTTACAAGAATACAAAGATAAAGTAGTAGAAGTTGTAGGAGAAAAGAAAGCTCAGAAGGTTGCTGATGAGGTTGCTAAGGACAAGCTTCAAAAGAACCCGGTGAATGAAACAAACATCATCATGACCGGAGATGGAGATGTGCTTTGCTACGATAGCTTGTCAGGGCAATATTTCAAATCAAATATTGACGCGATTCATAAAGCGGAGAATGAGGTTAACTATACTTTGTTAAATGAATCATATACATCACTCAATAGCTTCTATGATATATTAGGAATTAGAAACACTAAGTTAGGCGGTGAGTTAGGTTGGAATATTGACAGTGGGCAGTTGAAGATTGATATCTCATCAGAGATTGCTGAGAATGGACAACCATGCTTAGTGCTTGAGTATGATATTTCACCAAAGTATGATTACTGGAAGATGTGCTACTAGCGAAATGCTAGTAGTCGTCTTTTATATTTATAGATACGCATGATAAAAGCACGCGAAATTTACAAGGTGTTTAATGAAAGAGAAGCCGAAAAGGCTAAGGAGGAACATTAATATGGAACAAAATTTAATGGAAAACGTTGCTGACGTTACTGAAGAAACAGTTGAAGCTGTAGCAGAATCTAGTGTTGATTCTCTAGCTAAGATTGCTGGAGTCGCAGGAGGAGCTGTAGTCGTAGCTGCATTAGGCTATGGAGTAGTTAAACTTGTGAAGTTCATCAAATCAAAGAAAGAGAAGAAAGATGACAAGATTATTGAAACAGAATACACTGAAGAAACAGTTGAGGATGTGACAGAAGACATTGAACAAAACCAAGATTAATCAAAACTTAGAAAAAAGGTTTGTTTAGAAAAGGGTGATACCGATACAAGGTATTTCCCTTTTAATTTTTATATTTAAAGGAGAAAAGAATTATGGATTACAATCCGAACTCAAACAGATTTCTAACAAAGGATAAACCTACTGAAGAAGAGAACTTAGGAAAAAAGAAAGTAGACAAAGTTGTTAGTGGAAGTGTGAAGACCAAAAAGAAAAGCAGTCTTTCAAAATTCGCAGACACATTCATAGAAGAAGATAAGGATACTGTGGTTGGATATCTTCTATCTGAAGTATTAATTCCATCATTTAAAAAGATGGTATCTGACACTATCAAGACTGGTATTGATAAGATGCTATACGGTGACGCAGAAGTATCTAGGTCTAATAGTCCTGCAAGTAAGATATCTTACAGCAAGTACTACAATGACAAATCTAGTTATAGTAGAAGTAGCTCAACTGCGCCAGTAGCAAACAGAAGAGATACTTACGAATACAATAATATTGTATTGGAGACCAGAGGAGATGCAGAAGCTGTACTGATGGGTATGGATGATATTATTGCTAAGTATGAGATTGTTAGTGTAGCAGACTTATATGACTTAGTAGGCATTGCGGGAAGCTATACAGATTACAAATACGGTTGGACTGATATTCGTTCAGCAAGAATTGAAAGAGTACGCGATGGGTACGTTATTAGAATGCCAAAGGCATTACCATTAGATTAATAGAGGAGGACTTATATTTATGAAATTAGTAGAAAACACAACTAGAATGTTGAATAAAGCAGGGTTTGTAGTTAAGAAACACAGCCCTGAGATTTGTATGGTATTAGGTATTGGTGGAATGATTACAGCAGCCGTTATGGCATGTAAAGCAACAACTAAATTAAATGATGTATTGGAAGATAATGAAGATACTATTAACACTATCAAGAAGCAAGCAGAGAAAAAATCTGAAGATTACACAGAGACAGATGTTAAGAAAGATTTAACTAAAGCATATTTGAAAACTGGTGTAGATTTAGCTAAACTATATGGCCCATCAGTAATTGTTGGAACATTATCAGTTACAAGTATTGTGGCTTCAAATGTTATTTTGAAGAAGAGAAATATCGCATTAGCAGCTGCTTATACAACTATTGATGCAACATTCAAAGATTATAGAGAAAGAGTTATCGAAAGATTCGGAGAAGAAGTTGATAAACAACTTAAATATGGAATCAAAGCTGTAGAAGTTGAGAAAGATATTGAAGATGAAGACGGTAATCAAAGAACAGTCAAAGAAACAACATATGTCGCTGACAGTAATGTTTTAGAGAACTGTAGTCCTTATGCTAAATTCTTTGATGAGTTAAGTGACTATTGGGAAAAAGACCCTGAGTATAATTTAATGTTCTTAAGAAAGCAAGAAGATTGGGCTAATCAGAAGCTAAAAGCTAAAGGATATTTGTTCTTGAATGATGTATATAACATGTTAGGTATTCCTGAAACTAGAGCTGGACAAGTTATCGGATGGGTTTATGATAAAGATGTTGAACATAAAATTGACTTTGGAATCTATGAATTAAATAGAATGAGTAATAGAAGATTTGTCAATGGCTATGAAAGATCGATTCTTCTAGATTTTAATGTCGATGGAAACATCTGGGAACAAATGTGAACGCTAGGCGTTAATGCCATAGGCTCAGGTAATCCATATAGAGACATGTTTGACTACTCATATCTCATACATTCATAAGCCGAGTGTATGAATTATATTCCTGGCTTAGTCAGGAGGTGAATCGCAGAAGAATGACATCTTTACGACGATTCGTAATTATCGTGGATACCATAATTAATGATATTTTGAACACTAAAAAGAAAAGGCATGTTATAGGTGGAGTCCTAATAAGCATGTCTTTAACTTTTGGTGTGTTAGCTTTTACTGTATTAACATTGTAAAGGGAGGAAAACAATGAAAGAAAAGATTACGCAGTTTGTTATATTTGCAATTGGTGTTGGAGTAGGCGCAGTTGCAAGTATGACATATTTTAAAACTAAGTATGAACAAATAGCACAAGAAGAAATCGACTCGGTCAAAGAAACATTTAGCAAACTTAAATCCGAAGAAGAGAAAACAACATCGGATGAGGATGATAATTCAGAAGAAAAGAAAATTCTGAGTGATATAGTTAACAAGCATGACTATACGTCATTTTCTAAATCAAATGTGAAAAAGGAGGAAAAGCCATTGAAAGAAGACAAGCCATATGTGATTTCACCAATGCAAGTTGGAGATGATGACTTTGATTGTATAACACTTACATTATATTCTAATAATGTTTTAACAAATGAACTAGATGAAAGAATTGAAGGAGGAGAATTAAAGAGTCTTATAGGCAGTGAAGATGTTTTTGAGCATTTCGGAGATTACGAAGATGATGTTATTTACGTAAGAAACGAAAGACTTAAGACAGACTTCGAAATCCTAAGAGTTCTTGATTCATATGAAGAAGTAGATGAATGATATTTCAAAAGAAGATAAACTAAACAATGAATATTTTGAGTGGATGTACGACTTAGTATGTAATGACCGTTCTTATAAAGATTTATCGTATAGAAAATTATTTGCATTTTTGCATAATAAAAAATTCACCTATATGGTCAGTAGAGATGAAAATCGAGCAGATGATGGTATTCAATTTAGGTATAGATTCGGATACGAGAATGGTTATGAACGCGATGAGATAAAAAGATATTTAGATACTAAACCTTGTAGTGTATTAGAAATGATGGTTTCTTTAGCGTTTATCATCGAAGAACGTATCATGGATGACATGGAGCAAGGGAATAGAACCGGATTGTGGTTCTGGAACATGATTGTAAATTTAGGCTTGGGAACAATGTCGGATAACAATTTCGATAGGGATTATTGTGAGTTTGTTATTGACAGATTTCTTAAGAGAAAGTATGAAAAGAATGGTAAAGGTGGTTTATTTTCTATTGAAGATGATAGAGATATGAGAACTGCTGAAATTTGGTACCAAGCGATGTGGTACCTTAATTATTTTCTAGATGAGTAAATGAAGGGAGAGTAGAAAATGTGCTTGATTTTTTAAAGATTTCTACTCGTAGCCCTAAACGAGATGTCGTTGAAGTTTACCCAAAGTTTATAATAAAGAAATCAAAAGATTTAATGATCCGAGGAGGAGACTTCTATGCCATTTGGATAGAAGAACTTGGATTATGGTCTACTGATGAACAAGACGCTTTACATTTAATAGATAAAGAAGTCAAAAAATACTATGAAGAGCATAAAGCAAAGTATGATGGTTCGGTTAAGCCATTATATTTATGGGATGCTGACAGTGGTATGATTGACAAATGGCATAAGTATTGCCAAAAACAAATGAGGGACTCTTATCATAATCTTGATGAGAGTCTTATATTTTCAAATGTTGAGACCAAGAAGGAAGACTATGCTACAAAACGGCTTAATTACCCTCTTGAGTCTGGTGATATTTCTGCTTATGATGAATTGATGTCTGTGTTATATTCTGAGGAGGAACGGCACAAAATTGAATGGGCTATTGGTGCTATTGTAACGGGAGAATCTAAAACAATACAGAAGTTTATGGTATTGTACGGTTCTGCTGGTACAGGTAAATCTACAATATTGAATATTATCCAGAAGCTATTCGAAGGATATTATTCGGTATTTGATGCAAAAGCTTTAGGGTCTTCAAACAACGTATTCGCATTAGAAGCTTTTAAATCAAACCCATTGGTTGCAATACAACATGATGGTGACTTATCACGAATTGAGGATAACACTAGACTTAATAGTTTAGTATCACATGAATATATGACTATCAATGAGAAATTTAAGTCCACATATGTGAATAGTTTTAAATGCTTTCTAATTATGGGTACTAATAAACCAGTTAAAATTACAGATGCAAAATCAGGTCTTATCAGACGTTTAATAGATGTATCTCCAACTGGTGATAAGATAAATCATAAGGACTACAAAAGAATTATGAAACAGATTGACTTTGAGTTGGGTCCTATAGCTTACCATTGTAGAGATGTATATTTGTCGGAGCCTGATAGGTATGACGATTATATTCCTACTGCAATGTTGGGAGCATCGAATGATTTCTATAACTTTGTTATGGATTCATATTTGACATTTAAGAATGAAGATGGCATAACTCTAAAACGTGCGTGGGAAATGTATAAGATGTATTGTGATGATGCGAAAGTAGCTTATCCATATTCACAGAGAGCTTTTAAAGAAGAACTTAAAAACTACTTTAAAGAACAACATGAAAGATACACGCTGGATGGTATAAGAGTTAGAAATTATTATGAAGGATTTAGAGAAGATAAATTCGACAATGATATTAACCAGATTGGAAAACCAAAAGAAGAAGCTAAGAGTAATCTAATAGAGTTCAAGGAGCAAGATTCTATATTTGACAAAGAATGCAAGGATTGCTTAGCTCAGTATGCTAACGATAAAGAGACACCTACTAATAAATGGGAGAAGATTACTACAACGTTGTCTGATATAGACACTGGCAAACTTCACTATGTTAAGGTGCCTGAGAATCATATAGTTATAGATTTTGATATTCCAGATGATGAAGGTAACAAATGTTTTGAAAAGAATTTAGAAGAAGCTAGCAAGTGGCCACCGACTTATGCGGAGCTAAGTAAGAGTGGAGCTGGTATACATCTGCATTATATTTACACTGGAGATGTAACAAAGTTGAGTCGTATCTATGATGACAAGATTGAAGTAAAGATATTTACAGGTAAGAGTTCATTGAGACGTATGTTGACTAAATGTAACAACTTACCTATAGCTTCTATCAATTCAGGGTTACCGTTGAAGGGAGAAAAGAAAATGGTTAATTTTGAAGCTGTAAAAAGCGAGAATAGGTTAAGAGCCTTAATTAAAAGAAACTTGATGAAAGAGATACATCCTGGGACTAAGCCAAGTATTGATTTCATCTATAAAATTTTGGAAGATGCATATTCTAGCGGATTGAAGTACGACGTTACAGACATGCGAAATACTATATTAGCATTTGCTGCGGGTAGTACACATCAATCTGACTATTGTGTAAAACTGGTTGGTAAGATGCACTTCAAATCCGAAGAAGCACCTGAACCAGGAAATGATGAAGATGCTAAACTTATATTTTACGATTGCGAAGTATTCCCTAACTTGTTCTTAGTGAATTGGAAAATGCAAGGTGAAGGAAAGCCAGTAGTTAGAATGATTAATCCTAAGCCTGAAGAGATTGAGGAATTGATTAAGTTTAAGTTAGTTGGATTCAACTGTCGTTCATATGACAATCATATTTTGTATGCGAGAATGATGGGTTATAGTAATGAGCAGCTATACAACTTATCACAAAAGATTATTAATTCTAAGAAGGGTGATAAAGACAATGGTAAGTTCGGCGGAGCTTATAATCTATCTTATACAGATGTTTATGATTTTGCCGCAAAGAAACAGTCGCTTAAGAAATGGGAGATTGAGTTAGGTATTCATCACCAAGAGTTAGGATTGCCTTGGGATAAACCAGTTGATGAAAAAGATTGGACTAAGGTTGCGGAATATTGTGATAACGACGTAATAAGTACAGAAGCAGTATTCAATCATCTTAAGGGTGATTTTGTTGCGAGAGAGATATTAGCAGAATTAGCTGGAGGTACAGTTAATGATACTACTAACTCATTAACAACTAAGATTATCTTTGGGAATGAAAAACATCCTCAATTAGTGTATACTGATTTATCTGAAACATTCCCTGGATACGAATTTAAAGATAACAAAAACATGTATCGAGGTGAGGATTTAGGTAAAGGTGGTTATATTAGATCCTTCCCAGGTATCTATGGAAATGTAGCATTACTTGATGTGGCAAGTCTACATCCAAATTCTATTAGAGCTATGAATTGTTTTGGTGAGTATACTAAAAACTTCACTGATATTTTAGATGCTCGTGTAGCTATCAAACACAAAGACTTTGATACCGCTAGAAAGATGATGGGTGGTAAGTTGAAGCCATTTTTAGAAGATGAATCTACGGCTAAAGACTTGGCACAAGCTTTGAAGATAGCAATCAATTCCGTATATGGCTTAACTGCTGCTAACTTTGACAATCCATTTAGGGATATTCGTAATAAGAATAACATTGTAGCACTTCGTGGAGCCTTATTTATGAAGACTTTACAAGACGAGGTTGAGAGTAGAGGATTTAAGATTGTAGCTATTAAGACAGATAGTATCAAGATTGCAAATGCAACTAAAGAGATTGTGGATTTCTGTATGGACTTTGCTAAGAAATATGGATACACATTTGAGCATGAAGCAACTTATGATAAGATTTGTCAAATCAATGATGCAGATTATATTGCTAGATACAAAGAAGCTAGTTGGTGTGAACAACATTACGGTTATGTACCTGGTGATAATCAAGACCATGAATGGCAATGGACAGTTACTGGAGCTCAGTTCGCTGTACCATATGTGTTCAAGAAGTTATTTTCTAAGGAAGAGATTGGATTTGACGACTTATGCGAAACTAAATCAGTGTCCAAAGGTGTTATATATTTGGATATGAATGAGCAGTTACCAGATGTTGGATATTTAGAAGACGAATTAGAAAAGCGTAAAAAGGGAGCTAAAAAGCTAAATCCAATTCTTGAAAATTGCACGGATGAAGATTTGGTGAAACAAATTCAAAACGGTCACAATTATATTTTCGTAGGAAAGGTTGGAAGGTTCTGCCCGATTAAACCAGGTTGTAATGGTGGAATCTTATATCGTGAAAACGAAGGAAAGTATTTTGCAGTAACTGGAACCAAAGGCTATCGTTGGTTAGAGTCTGAGTTGGTCCAAGAATTAGGACGTGAAAATGATATTGACAATTCATATTATGAGAATCTAGCAAATGAAGCAGTTGAGTCTATTGCTGAATACGGAGATTACGAATGGTTCGTGTCTGAGGAACCATATACTGAAGAACCAAAGAATCCATTATTAGATGAGATTATTGACATTGCATCAGACGTATTACCATTTTAATTAGAAGGAGATTAGAAACATGAACGAAAGAATTAACGATATTGTAATCGAAAATGCACACATTATATTTAGAAACTTCTCAGGTGAGGAGTCTAAATTCAATAGAGAAGGTAACAGAAACTTCTGTGTAGTTATCGATGACCCAGAACAAGCTCAGCTATTAGCTGAAGACGGTTGGAATGTTAAAATCCTACGTCCTAGAGAAGAGGGAGATGAGCCTACACATTATATTCAAGTAACAGTAAGTTATGCGAATGTACCACCACATGTAATGCTAATCACTAGTCATAATAAAACAGTATTAGATGATGAAAGCATTGGAACTTTAGATTTTGCTGAATTTAGAAATGTAGATTTAATCATTCGTCCTTATGCATGGGAAGTCAATAAAAAGATTGGAGTTAAAGCATATTTGAAGTCTATGTATGTGACTATCAACGAAGATCCATTAGCAGAGAAATATGCTAACATCTAATCTACGCATTATTTACTTACACTATAATGAAAGGAGTGAAAACTTATGTTTGGAGAATTCAAAAAAGGTTTTGGATTGATATTTGGAGGAATTTGCGGAGCATATGCTGGAGCGATGTTAATCACAGCTGCTGGCGTATGGTTCAAGAAAGACCTTGGAAAGTCAAAAGAATCAGAAGAAAACCAATCAGAGGAATAACTAAAGAAGTTAGAGTCTTAGAGTGAAATCTAGGACTCTTTACTTTTTGTAAAAAATTATATTTCTAGGAGTGATTTAAATGAGTAAACAAGTTAAAACAATGACAATGTATGATGGAAAGGTATTTGGTGCAAAGCCATCTGAGTATGCTTTAAAAGCTGGATATTTAGATTACCTAACACTATCTAAGATAGTTGGAGAATCTGTTAGAAACTGTTATATTTACGAATACGTAGGAAGCATGTATTGGACTATGGTAAATGGCTACAACAGAGATAACGTAGAAGAAATCTATCAACACTATATTATCACAGAAGAAGGATACAAAATCTTAAGAGACTATACAGATGAAATAGTATATTACTGTGAAGAACTTGAAATGTACTTGTGGGGGATCACTCACTTTGGTACTGGTTGGGATATGGTACTAACAGACGTAAAACTAGTTGAGGATGGTGTTGACAATGAGTAAAGAATTGATATTTGAAAAGTGTTCACCGGAAGAAGCCGATAAGAAAGGTTATCCATCATTTAATGACTGTGACCATTACATTGTTGATATGTCTCATTTGCAACCTGGGTCTGGTAATTGGTTAAATACTATATCTATCAAGTTGCCTAATGAAAACTCTGTGACCATATGTGTTATGCAAACTTGTAAGGATGAGACTTGTATTGACACTAAGTTTCATGGTGACGGTATTAAGGATACTGAAGTTATAGGATTTGGTGGTGACGACAAAGGTAATTGCTTAATAAAGAATCATAATCTTTATGCAGTCATAGCACATTCTAAGAACTAGTTTATATTTTACGGAGGATGAAGAATGTTTGAAATTGTTGTGAACATTTTATTAACGATACTGGGATTTATACTAGGAGTCCTAGTGACAAACATAGTTTGGAGAAGTCGGGTGGATGATATTTCTAGACGACTTCTTGAAACTACTGATGAACAAATGAAAAGAGCTTATGAGAAAGATGATTTTATAAGGAGGAATAATCATGAAAATTATTAAAATTAGAGAAGAAGATTTGATGAATAAGGATAACCATTGTAAGGATGCAGCTTTCAGTCAACTTACATATGGTGTATATGGAGCTAGAAGACAAGTACCAGTATGTCATATTAATAACAGAAAGCAATATTATTCTAAGCTCATTAAGAAAGTAATCTTCAATGAACCAGCTACAATTGTATTTTGGTCTGATGGAACTAAGACTGTCGTTAAGTGCGGTAAGGATGATATTTGGGATCCTGAGAAAGGTCTCGCTATGGCAGTCACTAAGAAGTTCTTTGGTAATGAAGGTTTCTACTATGATATTTTCAAAAAGTGGATTCCTGAAGAGAAAGAAGAGGAACACAAATAATGACAGGAAATGAGTATCAAGAATTAGCAGCTAGAACTATTAACAATAAATTAAAGGGCGACGAAATTGAGATGCATGCTTTGCACGGAATGGTTGGAGAGATTGGTGAATTACACAGTATTTACCAAAAGGTATACCAAGGACATTTTGACTCACCTGAACATATCCAAAAGGAATTAGGTGATTTGATGTGGTTCATTGCTGAGTATTGTACAGCTATGGGGTTTAGCTTAGATGATATTATGGAAATGAACATTAGTAAGTTACAAGCTAGATTCCCTGATGGCTTTGAAGTTGAGAAAAGTTTACATCGTGCAAAAGGAGACATCTAATTAGATTTATATTTATGAAAGGAGCATTTATATGGGTATAGGCTTATACGACTACCAGATAAAAGCTATTGAGCAGATGCGTAATGGCTGTATTCTTTGTGGTGGTGTTGGAAGTGGTAAATCTAGAACTGCTTTAGGATATTACTTCAAAGAAAACAGAGGTGGTATTGAAGGAGATTATATTCCTATGGAGAAACCTCAAGACTTGTATATTATCACTACAGCTCGTAAACGCGATACCCTTGAATGGGAGGGTGATATGGGTCCGTTCCTATTATCCTCCAATCCTGAAATGAATTTATATTCTAACAAGGTAGTTGTGGATAGTTGGAATAACATTAGCAAGTATAAAGAAGTAAAAGACGCGTTCTTTATATTTGACGAACAAAGATTGGTTGGAAATGGGGCTTGGGTAAAGTCGTTCCTAAAGATATCTAAGTTCAACAAATGGATTCTGCTATCCGCTACACCTGGTGATAGCTGGAGTGATTATATTCCGGTATTCATCGCTAACGGTTTCTATAAGAACAGAACTGAATTTACTAGAGAGCATATTGTATACTCTAGATTCTCTAAATTCCCTAAGGTTGATAAGTATATTAATACTGGTCGCCTTATAAGATTGAGAAATAGGATATTAGTAGACATGGACTTCGAAAGGCAAACTATAGCTCATCATGAAGACGTGTTCTGTACCTATGATATTTCGGCCTACAAGGACTTGATGAAGAATCGTTGGAATCCTTGGACAAACTTACCAATTGTTAACGCAGCGGAACTATGTTATTCGCTACGAAAAGTAGTCAATTCGGATGATTCGAGACAGACTGCTTTACTTGAATTGCTGGAGGACCACCCTAAAGCTATTATATTTTACAACTTTGATTATGAGTTGGAGATACTTAAAGCGATTTACTACGGCGAAGATGTCGAAATAGCTGAATGGAATGGTCATAAGCATCAAGAAATTCCTAGGGGTAATAAATGGGTATATCTCGTTCAATACACCTCAGGTTGTGAAGGATGGAATTGTATAACAACTGACACTATTATATTTTACAGTCAAAACTACTCATACAAAGTAGTCAAACAGGCTGAAGGTCGAATAGATAGATTAAACAGCCCTTATAGAGATTTATATTACTTCCATTTGAGAAGTAGAAGCGGTATTGACTTAGCTATCACTAAGGCTTTAAATCAAAAGAAAAAATTCAATGAAGGAAAATTTATTAAATGGTAGGAGAAAGAAATGAAAAAATTTACAGATATTTTGTTATTTACACTAATCATACTTGCTATCTTGGCTATTCCATATTTGGCAGTATGTGTAATCGTTAAGTTCTTGGCATTCTGTTTCGGGTTTGCGTTTAGCTTTAAACTTAGCTTAGGTATATTCACGCTATTGTGTCTATTCGCGTTTTTTAAGATGATTGTAATCGCAGGAGATTAGTATATTTATGGTAAAGACAATTAATAATGAATTTAACCCTACAGCACACGCTGAGAAATTATTCGAAGAGGCTGGGTTCACAAAGAAACTTATAGGGAATTGTATTTGGTTCATGGGTCCTAATCGATTCTCTATCGGTTTTGACTTAAATAAAAGGGAAGTTATGATTAAGGAGAGCAATGCCCCAAGAACAGAAACGTATAGTAGCATTGATATTTCAACATTGAAGGCTATTAACGCAATGGTCTATGAGCTAGGCTGGTATAAACATGAGCCGAGCAAATAACAATAGCTGTATAGTTTCGGAGAAGACGTGCGAATGGTGTGGAGAAACTTTTAGCTTCACTGGTATGCGATCACAATATACTTTTAAGCGTGCATATAAAGAAGGAACTGTATATTTTTGTTGCGAGTCTTGTATGAGGAAATACGAGGAAGCAAGAAAAGAGTTAATGAATAATAAGAGGAAATTGAGAAATGCGATCAAAAGGTAAGTTCGTTGACTTGGTTGAAGAATGTCGAGTTAATTTTCAAGAAAGTTATGAGAAAGAATTTGGTGGAAATGCAAAGGTCATTACTGTGTTTAGTAAAGCTAATACGGTGGTGACCTTTTATATTTCGGTTCGAGGTGAACATAGACATTTTGAGGATGCATTAAGGTTCACTATTAATCAGGATTTAACAATGAAGAATTATGCAGTGTCATATGCAAGAACATATCACAAAGAAATTAAAGAACGTGAGTGGAGAACAAAGAAATGAGTAACGAAAGGATTACAATTAACTACAATATAGTTAATGCTTATATCAATGAATTTAAAAATTTTTTTTGTATTGAAGTAGAAGTATTTGGAGATATTTATAAAAATCCTTTAATGAAGATAGACGCGAAAGCTAATGAAAAAGATATTTATGAAACTTTTATGGTTCATCTTCAAGATCCAAAATTAAGAGACTCACTTGACTATAATTTTATTAATATTGCTTATAAATTTGCGGTTCCATACGATGAATTTAGAAACTCATTATACAAAGTCTATTCAGTGACTGGTGACATATTAAGCACAATTCAAATAGAAGATAAAGAAACTACGGACAATAACAAAAATATAAATGATATAAATGATATAAAAAATTCAATAAATAAGTTATGGGATTTGTATCATGAATTATTTTCTATAACAGTTTGTTATGGTGCATTAAAAAATAATACTTCAGTTAATATCTATATTAATAACTGGCGTCATTCTGCTACCGAGGTTTCAATGCGATATGCAGGAGATTTAAAGAGTCCGGCTATTGTAGCTAATATTTTGTTATTTCTACATGAAAATTATTCAAAACTAGGAGTTGCTAAGAAGGACTTTGATGCTAAATACATTAAATTCTTGGATTGGTATTTAAAAAAGGAGGAAACACAGATGAAAAGTACGAGAGTAGATTATATAAGTTATGTTGAAGAGCAAGAAAAGATGGCTAAAAGTCAGGAAAATGATATTATTAACCATCCTGAACACTATACAAAGGGTGGAATTGAGGTTAGAGACTTCATTGATTCATGGCATTTAGATTTTAACTCAGGAAATGTCATCAAATATGTAGTTCGAGCTCCTTATAAAGGTACTGAGTTGCAAGATTTGAAGAAAGCTCAGAACTATTTGAATCATTTAATTGAATTGAAAGAAAAAGAAGAGGCAGAAAAATGCTAGATTGCTTATTTTGTCTCTTTATATTTTTAATATTTGGTCTTGTCGGGGTACTTGAGATATCCCGCATAGACCTTGACGAGCTTGAAGAAGACTGTTTGGAAGAGGAAGAAGCAGAGTCAGTTAGAAGGAGTATGTATCTTATGGATTTAGATGAAAGAAAAGAAGTATATTTTGATAAATATTGTAGCCATTGCGAATATAAAGACTTGAAGGAATACAAAGACCCTTGTCATGAGTGTTTGAGTAATCCTGTAAATTTATATTCTCATAAGCCAGTTAAGTTTAAGAGCAAGTTGGATGATGATTACACTTGGCCGGAGGATGTGAAATGATACCTGTATATTTAATATATGACAATAAAGGAAACCGTTATGGTGCATCTCGTTCAATAAAAAAGGCAGAAGAGATAAAAACTAAAATAGAAAATGAAATGCGTGAAAAAAATGAACTAACAGATGTCAAAATAAAAATTATATTCACTCAGTAAAGGAGAACAGAAAATGACTTTATATTTAGTACATGGAAATACTTGGTTTGAAGGTTATGGATATGAAGAGTATGTATTTGGCGTATATACAACATTAACACAAGCAGAAACTGCTAAGATCGCAGCAGAAAAGAGATTACAAAAAAGACTACGTGAAGACATTGAAAATGATCCTGATATTTGTTTTGACAATCCTGAAGATGTTAAATTACAAATTTTAGAACTTAACGCAGATGAACTCGTTGAAGAATATTTAGGAGGATACTTAGAATGATTTTTGTAATCAATAATCTTAAATATAACACCGATAAAATGGAATTAGTGTCAACAAAATGTAAATATTCATATCCTGGTAAACTATTAGGTGTGCCAATGCGTTATCTTGCTAAAAATGTACAGATATTTAAAAGTTTAAAAAGTCATTGGCTTTTGGTATATAAAACAGACTATGAAAACTATGCAAAAGCATTGTCTGAAGAAGAAGCTAAAAATTTTCTTATGCGATATGACCTGGAAGCATATGAAAAATATTTTGGAGAATTGGAGGAAGCGTAAATGATTAAATTAGAACATGAAGTATTTGCTAGCCCTGAGCAATTGATATTTATTATTGAAGGAATGCGCAACCCTTTGAATAGTTGGCATAAAAGTGATAGTGAACGATGTGAAGATAAGGAGAATTGCGATGGTTGCCTTAGAAAAATAGAATGTGATAATCATTATATTTCTAAGAAGGAACTTGTATTTGGTTCTAATGATGTAAATTTAATGAAACGTCTTGCTAAAGCTGGGACTGATCATCGTAAGTTTATGCGTATGATGCCTGTATATGTTCGTATTACTGCTCCTTTATATTGGTGGAAGGAATTTGATACGTACAAAGTTGGCACTGTTGCTAATAGTTGTAGTACTATGCATAAAATTCAGGCTAAAGAATTTACTTTGGCAGATTTTAGTATTGAGCATTTAACCGATGATTTTGCATTATCAAATGCCGATAGTCCTGTAAATACCATGGATCATATCGTACACTGTTTGAACTTCTGTCGTTCGTTATATTTAGAAACTAAAGACAAAAAATATTGGTGGCAGATGATTCAGCTATTGCCTAGTAGTTATAATCAGACTCGTAATGTCATGTTGAATTATGAGGTATTGGCTAATATTTACCATAGCAGAAAGAATCATAAGTTAGACGAATGGAGAGATTTCTGTAAATGGATTGAAGAGAAAGTCCCATATTCTTGGTTGATTACTGAGGATGAAAAAGTAGAACATGAGCTTATTGCAAATAACGGAGTATATTTAAAATGTTAGTATTTAAACCATTATTTGAGCATCCGTGTTGTAATGCTAAAGGTGAAGTATACGCTAAAGAACGTATATTAAAAGTAGAATCTGGTACGTTGGAAGATGCACTCTATGATATTTTACAGTCTATTGAAGAATTTACTGGAATGGTAACTGTGAAGTTCTTTGAGAATAAAAATGGTAAATTATATGACAGTATTGATATTCCAATGTCAGGAGATTTAATGAGGCAGTTTAATAAGAGTCAACTTATGAACTTTGTATCGAGAATTAAGTTCATTCGTTATGTCGATGATGAGGAACACATTGATATTCAGATTAATGTTTTTAGATGATTTGATAACGCGAAATAAACACACTATATAATGAGAAGGAAGTAGCAGTAATGTGGTCTGGGGGAGGGTCCCAGCAGCTGAGATGCTGACATATAGGTACTAAGACCGAGCGACTCTCGGGCCGGAAATGAACGGTACAAGACTACACCTTCTCTTTTTTGTTTGCAAGGAGGACTTGAGATGTATGCAGAATGATATTTTTAAGTACAAAGGATTTACTATTGAGGTCCCTGATACCCGAGCTTTGGTTGATGGGGCTTTTATTTTGCGGGTTAGGAAGAAACTTGGATTGAGTCAGAAGGTGTTTGCTCGAATTCTTGGGATTAATGAACGAACATTAGTTAGATGGGAACATGATGAGATATTCATTGGAAATACTTCTAGTAGGCTTTTATATTTGTTAGACAAGAAACCGGACTTGATCTTTGAGATGTATAACGTGGTGGAGGATTGATATTTATGAATACATCTAGTTTAGTACTTATTTTAGCACTTATTATTGGCGGATATATTATAGTAGGATTCTTAATTTGTATGGTTATTGATGGCTTTATGGATGTGGAAACAGACCAATATATTTTAGCAATCTTGTTATTTTGGCCGTTAGTAATATTAATAGGAGGAGCATTTCAATTAATACATTTTTTTAAAGACATGTTTAAAGGAGAATTGTGATATTTATGAATTTAATTAGTTGGGTTTTATGTATTTGTTGTATATATATAGAATTAGGTTGTTTACTTGGTGTTATAGCAATGAGAATGATAGATGAGGATGCAGATGACTACGTATTAGCATTCATAATATTTTGGCCAATATCATTAATAGCAGCATTTGTATTTAAATTAATACGTTTTATTGAAAGAATGTTTAAAGGAAAGGATTGATATTTATGAAGGGACTAATTAGTAAAATCAGATTATGGTTACACAAAATTGGATTGATTCATAGCCCTAGTTTAATGTTTATTTTAGCGGATAGAGGAGAAAATTAATGAGTTTAGTGAGTAAGAAGATAGTGGTATTTACATTAAGTATATTTGTACTGTGTGGATGTAGTGTAATGACAATTGAAGGAGAAATAAAAGATGAATTTTTATATTATAGCAAAGGATACAATCAAACACGCGAAGTATGGAGTGACAGTGAAACTAATCCTGAGAACATTGCTTCTGGGGTTTCTGTTAACGTACAGTTTGGGGAACATTTGGATAACAGTATCAGAACATTGGTTTCGAGTGGGTGCGATGTTGAGAGTTGGAATTCTGACAATAGCAGCAATAGCACTTGTGAATCTACTGGTTTATATTTGGAAGAACGCGATAGTGATTCTAATGTCGTATACGTTGATTCTGAAAACTCTGGAGAATATACCACTAGAGAACATGGAGAAAGTGGAGGAAGTACTGAAGGGCAAGAAGGATATTTCGGAAGCATCGAATCAAGAATCGTAGAAGCTTGCAATCGTTATGGGATTGACAGCTCTATCGTATTAGCTATTGCTAGATTAGAAACTGGGAACTTTACTTCATATGCATATCTTGTTGGGAATAATCCTGGAGGTATGAGTGTGAATGAAGTTCCTATTGTTTATGGGAGTATTGAAGAAGGAGTTGAAGCTATGGTGAGTAATTTAGCCCATAATTATTTTGCTATAGGATTGACAACGCCTGAGTTAATTGGTCAAAAATACTGTCCAGTTAATCCAAATTGGGCTAATATGGTCAGAAGTTTAATATAGAATTATATTTTAAAAGGAGAAGTAATCATGAATGAAAAAAATGAAGTTGAAATTATTAAATTATTGAAGAAACAGAATTCGTTGTTATGTAATATTTATAAGAAACTTGATGGAATTGATAAAAGGAGCCTTACGCTTAAAAGGAGTTATGAGGACGTAAATAATATTTCTCGTGTACCTTTAACTTCATCAAGCGACCAAACAATACCTCAATTGACTGAAAATGAGAAGACATTGGAGATTTGTCATGTTGTTAGAAATGGTATTTTGTATACTTTTAATCAAGGAATTTGTGTTGAACAGAGGGTCGCTAACAAGTTTGAGAACTACGTTCATAGACAAGCTGATTGATATTTTTTGGTGAAATGAGGTAATTTTGTTTAACAAAATCCAATTTTAGGTCTATTTAGTGGCCACTTTTAGAAATGAGAAAAATGGCCACTAAGCATTTTTGAGTCATTTTCTCTCATTTTTTCGAATTTTGTTTAACAAAATTCATAGATTGGCCAAAAAAAGTGGGCAATTGGCCACTTTTAAAAGTCAAAAGTGTCCATTTTGTTTAACAAAATTATGCCTATTTTCGGCTAAAAACAGCCAAAAAAGGGCTAAAAACAGCCAAAAAAGGGCTAAAAACAGCTATTTTTGGGTCAAAATTAATTTTGCATAACAAAATTGGACACTTGGCCATTTATTTTTATTATTAATGTGATAATAAAAAGTATATATATATATAAGTTTTTGGTAATGTGGCCGGGCAAATGGCCATTTTTGTTTAACAAAATTATTTGAGGAGGAATTATATTTATGAAAATCACATTTGACAAGAAACGATATAACAAGTATTTTGAAGAGTTTAAAAGAAAACATGCGTTTGTAGTAAAAGAAGCCGTATCATATTCTATCGAATCTTATGATATTATTAAGATATATTTAGAGTCAGGTGATAGCATTCTCTATAATGTTAACCATGATACTATGGATTATATTTATGGTGAGATAAAAGAACAGACAGAAAAAAGGAAAGTTGGCCGCCCTTCAAAATTTATTCATGGAAGTGTGAATATTGGATTACGGATAGATCAATTAGAAAAAGATAAACTACAAGCTTTATCTGACTATTATGGCAAATCGACATCTGATATTATGAGAGATTTAATTGATGATAGATACAATGAAATATATAAGAAGTAAGAGTCTATATTTGCATAGGCTCTTCTTTTTGTCCTTATAGCAAATCTTAAGCGCACAGGTTACAGTAAATTATTATATTTTACAATTATGTACAATTCACATGCGACTCAGGCCACGCGAAAATTACATGGGCTTTAATGAGAGGAAAGAGTATATGCTCTTTATGTTTTGATTGACTTTCCTTTTTATTTATATTTTTGAAAGGAGGCTGCTTATGGCTACTAAATTAGAAAGAGATTTTCAGTCTGGTTTAATTAAAGATTTGAAAACCATATTTCCTGGATGCATTGTCATGAAGAATGATGCGAGTTATATTCAGGGAATCCCAGATTTGTTAGTTCTATATAAAGACAAATGGGCGACACTTGAAAATAAGAAATCTTCAAAAGCGCACAAGCAACCTAATCAAGAATACTATGTTGGAGTTATGGATGAAATGTCTTTCTCAAGATTTATATTTCCAGAAAACAAGAATGTAGTTCTAAAAGAATTGGAAAGGTTTTTTAATGAGGGGAGACATTAGAAATGATATTTAACAGACACAGAAATTTAGAAGGAGCTCATGCGTTTCTTGGAGCTAGCTCATATCACTGGGTGAACTATGATAAAGATAAACTAGTAGATGTGTATAAGAAACGTTTAGCTGTTCTTAGAGGAACTGAGCTTCATGACTATGCTGCTAAAGCAATTAAATTAGGATTGAAGCAACCAAAAACTCATAAGACATTAAACATGTATGTAAATGATGCAATCGGCTATAAGATGACACCAGAGCAACCATTATATTATTCAAACAATTGCTTCGGAACTGCCGATGCTATTTCTTTTAGAAATAATACATTAAGAATTCACGATTTAAAAACTGGCGAAACTCCAGCGAACATAATGCAACTTTATATTTATGCTGCATTGTTTTGTTTAGAATACGGAATTCGTCCAGGAGACATTTCTATGGAATTACGAATCTATCAATCGGATGATATTTTAGTTTGTAATCCTACAGCTGAAGAAATCGGTCCACTTATGGATAAGATTATTGAATTCGACAAAGTGATAGAACAGATAAAACAGGAAGGAGAATAGTCTTATGCTTGAAGACAACAAACCGTCATTAGAAGAATTATATTTTGATGTGTTCGGTTCTAATGATTATTTAGAACACGTCGGTAAAAGTAAAAAAGATGGAGCTCCTGGTCCTGGGTCAGGAAGATATCCTTTAGGAAGTGGAGAGAATCCATTTCAGCATAGCGGTACTTTCCTAACTCGTATTGACGATTTAAAGAAACAAGGTTTAAGTGAATCTGAAATTGCTCAAGCTATGGGTATATTCGGAAGAGACGGAAAGCCAAGTTCTACTAATCTTAGAATACAGATATCTGTGGCTAAAGATGAAGAGAGATCTAAGAAAGTTTCTACAGCTAAGCAACTTAGAGAAGAAGGATATTCTCTAAATGAAATTGCTAAGAAAATGGGCTTCAAAAATGATTCATCTGTAAGATCATTACTTAATGAGAATGCAGAAGTTAAAATGAATCAAGCTAGAAAAGCAGCCGATTTCCTTAAACAACAAGTTGACGAAAAAGGAATGATTGATGTCGGTGCTGGTGTTGAGCTAAGTGAAGGTCTTAGAGTATCTTCTACTAAGCTTAAAGAAGCACTTTATATTTTAGAGCTTGAAGGATACCCTACTTATGGTGGTAAATTTAATCAGGTTACGAATGCTAACCAGAAAACCAACATGCAAGTTCTTTGTCCTCCTGGAACAAAGCATAAAGATATTTTCACAGGAGAGATTCACTCAGTTGAGGAATATGTGTCAACTGATGGTGGAGATACATTTGTTCCTAGATTTCAATATCCTAAAAGTTTAGACTCAAAACGTCTTACTATTAACTATGCTGAAGAAGGTGGATTAGAGAAAGATGGAACGATTGAACTTCGTAGAGGTGTTAAAGATTTATCTTTAGGTGAAAATGCATACGCTCAATGCCGTATATTAGTCGATGGAACACATTATCTAAAAGGTATGGCTATATATTCTGACGACTTGCCAGATGGGGTTGACGTTAGATTTAATACTAACAAAACAAAAGGAACTCCTATGGAAGACGTCTTGAAGAAAATCAAAAGTGACCCTGAGAATCCATTTGGTTCAACTGTAAAAGTACAATCTGGATTAATTAATATCACAAGAGAAGATGGAGCAGTAGGTTGTTGGAAAGATAATCTTCCATCACAATTCTTATCTAAGCAGCCTCTTCAATTAGCTAAACGACAATTAGGAATTGCTATTGATGATAAGAGAGCAGAATATGATGGTATTTCAGCTTTAACTAACCCTACGATTAAAAAGAAAATGTTAGAATCATTCGCTAATGATTGTGATTCAGCAGCTATGCATTTACATGCGGCAGCTTTACCAAGACAAAAGCATCAGGTAATTATGGCTGTACCATCAATGAAAGATAACGAGGTATTTGCACCTAATTATAAAGATGGAGAAAAAGTAGCATTAGTTCGATTCCCACATGGTGGAACGTTTGAAATTCCTATATTAACTGTAAACAATAAAGTTAAGAATGGAATAACAGAAGAAATCAAAAAGGGTAAAGATGCTGTTGGTATTAATAGTAAAGTTGCAGAACGTTTATCTGGAGCTGACTTTGATGGAGATACAGTATTGGTTATTCCTACACCAGTTAATGGCAAAATGAAAATCAATTCCACTCCACAACTTGAAGGTCTTAAAGGATTTGACCCTAAGATGAGTTATGGAACCATTAAAAAGAAGAATCCTGATTATACTCCAACCAATGGACAAGATGAGTATTTATATTTTAATAAGAATAATACTCGTATTAAGGTAATGAGCAATACTCAAAATGAAATGGGTAGAATCTCAAATCTTATTACCGATATGACATTACAAGGAGCAACTCAAGATGAATTAGCTAGAGCAGTTAGACATTCAATGGTTGTTATTGATGCTGAAAAACATAAACTAGATTATAAGCAGAGTTATGCAGACAACAAGATTGATGCTTTAAAGAAGAAGTATCAGGAAAATGGAGCGTCTACAATTATATCTAGAGCCAAGAATGAAACAAGTGTTGTAAAGCGTCAAGGTTCCCCTCATGTTAATATGAAAGGTGACCCTTTATATGACCCTAACAAACCTGAAGGTGCATTAGTTTATAAGACAGCTGATCCAGCTAATCTATATAAGCCAGTATATTCTGTCAATAGGAAAGCGAACACTCGTACATATACTACTGATGATGGTAGACAAATAAAGATTGACATGAATGACCCTAAATCTAGGGAGAAATATTTACCTAGCAAAATAGTAGATAAAGAAACAGGTAATGTTACATATAAAACTAAAGATGGTAGTATTACATATGCATTAGAGAAACGTATGGAAAGAAGTACACAAATGGCAGAGGCTACTGATGCTCGTACTTTAATCTCTAAAGCAGATACTGACATGGAAAGATTATATGCAAACTATGCTAATACTATGAAAGCTATGGCTAACCAGGCCCGTAAAGAAGCTAAGACTACCCCTGGTTTAACCTACTCCCCCTCTGCTGCGAAAAAGTACCCCGGGGAGAGGGCATCATTGATAGCCAAGCTGAACACATCCCTTAAGAACGCCCCTAAGGAACGTATGGCCCAAACCCTAGCCGATTCACAAATCAAGGCCATGAAACAATCCAATCCTGACATGACTAAAGAAGAAATTAAAAAGAAGAGTCAACAGGCTTTACAGAAAGCACGTGACCAGGTAGGCGCACATAGGCAGACTATAGAGATTACACCTAAAGAATGGGAAGCCATTCAAGCTGGCGCTATCTCTAACAATCAGTTAGAAAAGATTCTAAACAATACAGACTTAGATACTATTAGGTCTTATGCTACACCAAGAACTAAGAAAGCTTTAACTAATTCACAGATTAGTAGAATTAAAGCTATGAAAACAAACGGTTATACGAATGCTGAAATAGCTAGTAAATTAGGAATCTCAGCTTCAACTGTTTCTACTTACTTATAAAGAAAGGAGTGAACAAACGTATGTCAAAGAAAGTTTATCTAACTACAAATGACAATCCTTATGATCCAGAAACTGAGTTCGCTCTTTGGTATCTGTTTGATAAGAGAAACAATTATGATTGTTGCGATTACTTAGCAAGAATTGCAAGAACATCTGATCAACTTTCAGATGAAGAAAACGAAATGATTATCGAAAACGCAATTGATGAAATTATTAAATACGATTTTAGAAACATTTACAAAAAAGTAGTTAAGCAAGCTTAATCAATTGTTTACTACTTAATAAAAATCTCAAAAGAATGGAGAATTTCTATGAAAAACTATAAAATTATTTTAATTCATGAAAGAATTAATACTTATAGCTTAAAAATAAGGACCAGCACAATCAGTACCACACTCGTGGAGACTTAAAAGCATAGAGGGGGGTCGCCGAAACAGCACCCCCTCCCTGCATCGCGCCGGTCTTTTATATTTCTCCGGAGGGATTTTTTAGAAAAGCAGTTTGACTTTTTAAGATGGCATTTAAAGGGGTTTATGAGATACTTACTGTATTATCGCAACCATGACATAGATTGAGCTCCGAAACATGATTATTTCTCCCTTTAAGTCTTTCTCACAAGATTAACTCTCTTATAAACCCCGTTAAATGTTATCTTAAGTTGATACAAACTATATTTAAACTAATAGAAAGGAAGTGAGAAGGTGGCTAAATCTAAAAGAATGTCATCTCAAACTGAGTCACAAGAAAAGATGAGACCAGCTTTAACCCCTGAGTCAAGAGAGAATCAGCTCATATCTTTAAGTGTGGACCTAGCAGAGAAGCAACTTAGAGAAGGAACCGCCTCTTCACAGGTAATTACACATTTTCTTAAGTTAGGTTCTACCAAGAATCAGTTAGAGCTTGAGAAAATTAGACATGAGAATGCTTTATTAGAAGCAAAGACGCAATCTTTACAATCTGCTAAACGCGTAGAAGAGCTTTACGAGAATGCTTTAAATGCTATGAAAGATTATGGTGGGCATGGTGGTAGAGATGATTAAAACATATTCTGAGTTAAGTAAACTCAAGACGTTTAAAGAAAGATTTGAGTATTTAAAGTTAGACGGAATAGTCGGACAAGATACTTTCGGCTATGACCGATATTTAAATCAGTTATTCTACAAATCTAAAGAATGGAGAAAGCTTCGCGATAAGATTATTGTTAGGGATAACGGTTGCGACTTAGGTGTTGTTGGTTACGATATTCCAAGAGGTACTAAAGTAATCATTCACCATCTCAATCCAATCACATCTTATGATTTAATTGACCAAACAGATTATCTCACAAATCCAGAATATTTAATCTGCACAACATTGCAAACGCATAATGCCATACACTATGGTGACAAGAATCTACTGCCTATATTTGAACCAGTAGAAAGAACTAAGAATGACACATGCCCTTGGAAGCATGATTAGAAAGGAGGACCTCTATGCAAGATACAGAAAGTATTTTAACATCAATCAAGAAAATGCTAGGAATCACTGAAGAATATACAGCATTCGATTCAGATATTGTTATGCATATCAATTCAGTATTCTTAACCTTATCTCAATTAGGTGTAGGCCCTGCGAATGGGTTTAGCATTAGCTCTAAAGAAGAGGTTTGGACAGATTTTATCGATTCAAGCAATCTTTTAAACGCTGTCAAGTCCTATGTATATTTAAAAGTAAGATTACTATTCGACCCTCCTACAAGTTCCTCTGCGGTTGACTCTATCAAGAATATGATTAGTGAGTTTGAGTGGAGAATAAACGTTGAAGCTGAGAATAATGGGAAAGGAGAATAACTAACGTATGACAAATGAACTTTACCACCACGGAATTAAAGGAATGAAGTGGGGTATTAGAAGATACCAAAATAAAGACGGAAGCTTAACAGCTAAAGGTCAAGCAATGGCTTCTAAGAAATACAAAAAATATATGAATAGAGCAAATCAAGAAGTTGACACAACAGAAAATTATGTTAAAGCTTATAACAGAGCTGCTGACAAAATGAACAACGGTCTGACTGACAAGTATAATCGTGATTACGATAAAAAGCTTGGAGCAAAAGCAAAAGACCATGATTTCTTAAACGATAAAGAGTACCACGACGGGTATAACAAATTATGGGATAGTGTTATGTCAAAAGAATACGATTCAGTTATGACAGAAGCATATAAATCCAATCGTAATTATAAAAAGGCTCAGGCGTTAGCTGATAAGTATAGTATGGAGTCGTTTGATGACGTAGTTAGACAAAACAATGTAGCTATTAAGGCCGGCAAAAAGTACATCGGTTAAAGTAGGTGATTATTATGGCATTATCAAACACATCCGTCCCTAAGTATTACGGTCAGTTTCGTGATGCCGTAATCCGAGGGGAAATACCAGTCTGTAGAGAAATCTCTATGGAAATGAACCGTATTGATGATCTTATAGCAAATCCAGGAATCTACTATGATGATGAAGCAGTGGAAGGTTGGATTAAGTATTGCGAGAATGAGTTAACCTTAACTGATGGTTCAGATTTGAATTTACTTGATAGTTTTAAACTCTGGGGAGAACAAATCTTTGGATGGTATTATTTCGTAGATAGAACCGTATACGAACCTAATGAAGATGGTCACGGAGGACATTACGTTAATAAGACTATTAAGAAGCGTTTAATTAATAAGCAATATTTAATAGTAGCTCGTGGTGCCGCTAAGTCGCAATATGAATCGTACATACAAAGTTACTTTCTTAATGTTGATACATCTACTACACATCAAGTTCACACAGCACCGACTATGAAGCAGGCGGAAGAAGTATTATCTCCAATGCGTACGGCAATTACTAGATCAAGAGGTCCACTCTTTAAGTTTCTTACTGAAGGCTCATTGCAAAACACGACAGGTTCTAAGGCTAATAGAGTTAAGTTAGCCTCTACCAAGAAAGGCATTGAGAATTTCTTAACTGGTTCACTAGTTGAAATTAGACCAATGACTATTGATAAGCTTCAAGGACTAAACAGTCGTATTAATACTGTCGATGAGTGGCTATCAGGAGATATACGTGAGGACGTAATCGGTGCTTTAGAGCAAGGTGCTTCAAAGAATGACGATTATCTAATTGTAGCTGTTAGCTCAGAGGGTACTGTTCGTAACGGACCAGGCGATACAATCAAAATGGAGTTAATGGATATCCTTAAAGGCGAGTACATAAATCCGCACGTATCCATTTGGTGGTACAGATTAGATTCAGTCGATGAAGTATCGAATCCAGACATGTGGGCTAAAGCGAATCCTAACTTAGGAAAGACGGTTACATATGAAACATACCAATTAGATGTTGAAAGAGCTGAGAAAGCTCCTGCTGCTAGAAACGATATTTTAGCGAAACGTTTTGGGATTCCTATGGAAGGTTATACATATTACTTCACGTATGAAGAAACACTTCCGCATAGAAGAAGAGACTTCTGGCAAATGCCTTGTGCTTTAGGCGCTGACTTATCTCAAGGTGATGACTTCTGTTCATTCACATTTCTATTTCCATTATCCAACGGAGCTTTTGGTGTAAAGACTAGAAACTACATATCTTCTCTTACTCTTAGTAAATTACCACCAGCTATGCGATTCAAGTATGATGAGTTCATGAAAGAAGGAAGCTTAGTTGTGCTTGAAGGAACCGTATTAGACACTATGGAAGTCTACGACGATTTAGACAAGCACATCACCGACTGCGATTACGATGTTCGTTGCTTTGGTTATGATCCTTACAACGCAAAAGATTTCGTGAATCGTTGGGCTAGCGAGAATGGTCCGTTCGGAATCGAGAAGGTAATTCAGGGAGTCAAGACAGAATCAGTACCTTTGGGTGAATTGAAGAAGTTGGCTGAAGAGAGAATGCTTCTGTTTGATGAAGAGCTTATGACGTTTACTATGGGTAACTGTATTACAATGGAAGATACTAATGGAAATAGAAAATTGTTAAAGAAGCGATACGAAGCAAAGATTGATGCTGTAGCAGCTATGATGGACGCTTTCGTTGCTTATAAACTTAATAGAGAGGCATTTGATTAGGAGGTGTTTTATGTGGTATTACACGGTTAAAGACCCACCAAATGAACTTTATCATCACGGTATTAAAGGACAAAAGTGGGGAGATAAAAATGGTCCACCATACCCTTTAGGTGCTTCTAGTCATAGTTTATCAGAGAAGAAAGAAGGTACTAAGGGTTGGGCCAAAAAAGCTAAATCAGAGCATAAAAGTTATGGAAAGTCAAAATCTGACCCTGAGAGTGAGCAAACAAAAAAGAAATCAGGTTTAACTAACAAGCAAAAGAAAGCTATTAAAATCGGAGCTGCTGTTGCTGTTAGTGTATTAGCTGCTTATGGTGGTTACAAATTATACAAGTCTGGTAAATTAGATGATTTAATAGAAAAAGGCAAAAATGTTTTATCTAAAAATAAAAAGATACAAGACACAATTGACGAATCTACGTTGAGTGATACTATTAAAAACGCTATGAACTCTATCAAAAACGATGACTATGAACCAGCGTCTGGAGTGTTTGACTATCAGCAGGTAGCTAAGCTTACGGATGATGAAATAAGAGCGATTCAAGGATATACGACTCCTTTATATAGAGAAGCCAATAAATATTTAAGAAGTTCTGACGGAAACGGAACAGTAGCCGGAAAGATGATTGGTGATAGTATGAAAAGTGCACTAAACAAGGTTTCTATATCTAAAGATGTATCAGTTATGAGAGGCGTAAACGGAATGACGGCAGAAAGTATATTAGGAAGCGATAATTTAGATACACTTAGAAAATTAAAGCAAGAATACATTCTTAATTGCCCAACTATTAATATTAAAGATCTTAAGGGAATTAAAAATAAAGATAATGGTGTTATGTCGACCACTATCCCAAATATATTACCTAATGGGAAAATTTCATCAGGTATAGCTAGCGATTTTACTCTTGACGATGGAATAATTTTTGATATCAAAGCTAAAGCCGGATCTAAAGGTATGTATATAGCTCCTTTAAGCGAACTAAAAGCAGAACGCGAGCTCGTATTTGCTCCAGGTTCATCTTTAGTAATGGATGGAACAGCTACACTAATAAACGGCGTATGGTATGTTGGAGCTATATTAATGCAGTAGAATCGCGTAAAAAACATGGTATTTTTATGAAAGGAGATTCATACTATGTCTAATAGATTTATTATCGAAGAAAATGAAATGGTTTCAGCTAAAGATGTCATTGATTGCGTTGACTGCAAATATAGGGATAAATCTAATAATGGATTTAAAAAATGTATTTGTGAGAAATTCGATGACATTGAAACAAATTATAAACCAGATGAAATTTTATTCGATGGTCGAGATTGTGAATTTTACGAGAAGGATAGTGACTAATAGTTGCTATCTTTTCTTTTTAGAAAGTAGGTGATAGCATGACAAACGAACTTTATCATCACGGTGTTAAAGGAATGAAGTGGGGTATTAGAAAAAAGCATTACTCAAAAGAGGAATTAACTAGTGTCAAAAAAGTTGTTGATTCAACTAAGCAGATGAATGACACGTTACGTGTTTCAAATCAGAACCGTATTAATAATTCACCAAAGACTAACAAACGAATGGATTTAAGTTCCATGAGTGATCAGGAACTTAGAAGTCAAATTAACAGAGAATTATTAGAGCGTCAGTATAACGATGTATTCAACCAAAAGAAAGTTTCTAAAGGTAGAGAATACGCTAAGAATATTCTTGAAACTACCGGTACTGTATTAGGTGTCACTAGTTCAGCATTAGGAATCGCTTTAGCTATTAAAGAGCTGAGGGGCTGATGCTATGTTTTATGTGACAAACGGTTATTCTAATGAACTTTACCATCACGGTATTAAAGGACAAAAATGGGGTATTAGAAGATACCAATACACCGATGGTGGACTTACTCCCGCAGGCATTAAACGGTATCAAAATGGAGGATACTCAAGTAAGTCTCAACCTTCTAGTAATGCTTCTAAACTCTCAAAAGCTTCATACAAGGCAAAGAGAGTTTCTGCGATGATGTCCATGACTGTCAGTGAAGCCACAAAAACAGTTAAGACAAAGGTTACAGGTAAGCAGTATGTAGATACATACCTAGCGAAAGGAACTACATTCTCAAGAATTCAAACATCGAAAGACTTTGAGAACTTCGCTTTCTATGCTACTTATAAGAAAGCTGACAGCGACAAGTATATGGGATTATTTGGTAAGAACCTTACTAGTAGAGCTAATGCAGCTGCAAAAGCTGCTGAAAAGAAAGCTAAGAAGAGTGGAGATGAAGCTGACATAGCGAATGCTAAACAGCTCAGAGAAACATCTGATAACATGAAAGTTTATCAGCTTAAGATTAAAACCACTGAGAGATTGAAAATTCCATCTGACGAGAATGCCGGACATATCACTGCTAACCTTCTAAAGGAAAAGAAATTCAAAGAGAACGTAGAAGCATCTATCCAGGATTCGAAAGATAAGATGAAGAGACCAACTCAGCAGATTCTATTTAAGCAGGCACAGAATGCGTTAAAGAAAGACCCGTCTAAACTTAGCTCCTCTGAGAAAGTAGCAATCTATAAGGCGTTGAACCTATCTCTTACGAATCACAACGCACAAGAAGTTGCTGCTCAAGACCGTTTCTATTCAGAATTGAAGAAGAAGGGTTATAATGCATTGCTTGACTACAATGATAAAGAGTTTTCAAGTTATCATGCAAAACGTCCTATGATTGTCTTTGACACCGAGTCAGTAAAATTAGATTCGGTTGCAGAAACTAATCCTAAGATCGTGAATAAGATGTATTCGAAATACAACAGAGAAAGAATCCTAAAAGAGATACCGGCTAACACGTTTGGCTATCTAAGTAAGTTCAGTTCTAAAACAGTATCTGAATGTGATTCTTATATGAAACGAAAGATGAATGACTACTTACAATAAAAGGAGGAATTCAATTCACCAGAGGTAACGAGAGGTCAATAGCGACAGTCGGAATTACTTTAGCTATTAAAGAGTTGCGAGGATAAATTATAAAACATGTAGAAAGTAGGTGTGAATATGAGTTTTTATGCGATAACAGCTAATGATAACTATTTAGCTCACCATGGCGTTAAAGGTATGAAATGGGGAGTTAGACGTTATCAGAATTTTAACGGTAGTTATACTCAAGCCGGTTTAAAAAGATATGAAAAATCAGCAGCCGCATATGAAGATTTAAAAGCTAAGAAAAAGCAATATGGGGCTAAGACGTTAATGGATTCTAAAACTACTTATGGTCGTGCTACCAAATTAGCTAAACAACAAATGAAAAAAGATTACAAACATTTGAAACAGGATAAATTAGCAGATCAAGGGAAGAATCTGTATGCTAACGGTTATCGAATTACAGATAACATGGGTGTTAATTTAGTAAAAGGTAGTGGAACTGCTGTCTCTGCTATAGGATTTGCTTATGCTAATAATTTTATCAATAAAAAGCAAGCGGAAGGTTTAGGTGCTCTCGCCGGTGCTACGGCTGCTATCGGAACCGGAATGAGTATTGTTAACTATAACAAAGATAGAAAATTAAGAGCATACTACGGCCATACGTCTAACTATTAGGAGGAATTCAAAATGGAGCTAAATTTTGGTTCTAGGCTGATGCATGCTTGGAACGCATTTACGAATCGAGATCCGACATATCCAAGAACTCTAGGCGAGAGCTATTATCATAGACCGGATAGAATTCAATTCACCAGAGGTAACGAGAGGTCAATAGCGACAGCTGTTTATAACCGTATCGCGATGGATGTAGCGGCAGTCGGAATCAGGCATGTTAAACTAGACGAGAATGGGAGATACTCATCAGATATTGATTCAGGACTTAATAAGTGTTTGAATCTAGAAGCTAACATTGACCAGACCGGTAGAGCTTTTATTCAAGATGTGGTTATGTCAATGCTAGACGAAGGATGTGTAGCCATCGTCCCAGTAGATACTAGTATGGACCCTACTGTTTCTGGTTCATATAGTATAGATTCCATGAGAACAGGAAAGATTGTTCAGTGGTATCCACAACATGTTAAAGTTCGACTTTACAATGATCGAACAGGAAAGAAACAAGAAGTAACGCTTCCGAAGAGCACCGTTGCTATCATCGAGAATCCGCTTTACGCGGTAATCAATGAGCCTAACTCAACTATGCAACGTTTAATAAGAAAACTTAGTTTATTGGATGTGACAGATGAACAAACGGCATCAGGTAAATTAGATTTGATTATTCAATTACCTTATGTAATTAAGACACAGTCTAAACGTGATGAAGCTGAGAGAAGGCGAAAAGAAATCGAAAGGCAATTGGCCGGCTCGAAGTATGGGATTGCTTATGCTGATGGAACTGAGCGTGTTACTCAGTTAAACCGTTCAGTTGAAAACAATCTTATGAAACAGATTGAATACCTAACTGAAATGCTTTATAGCCAGTTGGGAATTACTCAAACTGTTATGGATGGTACAGCTGATGAGAAGACAATGTTGAATTACAACAACCGTTCAATAGAACCTATTGTCTCAGCAATTGTCGATGAACTTAAGCGAAAATTCCTGACTAAGACTGCTAGATCGCAGGGTCAATCTATCATGATGTTCAGAGATCCATTTAAACTTGTTCCGGTAGACAACATCGCAGAAATCGCAGATAAGTTTACTCGTAATGAGATCATGACATCAAATGAATTTAGACAGGTAATTGGTATGAAACCATCCAATGATCCTAAGGCTGACCAATTAGTTAACGCTAACATTAGTCAACCTAAAGAAGAGTATGAGGAACAAGAAACACAAGATATGCAAGAGCAAGAAGAACGCTATAATGAATAGCTAAAGGAGGAATTTCAAAATGGCAAAGTATGATTTTACCGGTTGGGCCACTAGAAATGACATTAAATGCTCTGATGGTAGAACCATTCGTAGAAATGCTTTCAAAGACAACGATGGAGAAACTGTACCGTTAGTCTGGAATCATTCCCACAATGATCCTATGAATGTTCTTGGACATGCCTTACTTGAAAACAGGGACGAAGGAGTCTATGTTTACGGCACATTCAACGATAGTGCACAAGGTAAGAATGCTAAAGAATTAGTCGAGCATGGTGATGTTACAGCGTTATCGATCTATGCTAATCATCTAAAACAACATGGGGGAGATGTATTACATGGAGCGATTCGTGAAGTAAGTTTGGTTTTAGCCGGAGCTAACCCAGGAGCGTTTATCGATTCCATCATGATGCATGGAGAAGAGTCAGATGAAGAAGCTGTGATTTATACAGGAGAAGAATTGACTTTATCGCATGCTGATGACGAAGAAGATAAAAACAAAGAAAAGGAGAAAAATATGAACAACGAACAATCACAAAAGAAAGATGACGAAAAAACAGTCAAAGATGTATTCGACTCAATGACAGATGAACAGAAAACAGTCGTATATGCTATGATTGGCCAAGCATTAGAAGATGCTGGCGTAGATGCTGATAAAGGAGATGAAGAAGATATGAAACACAATGTATTTGATACGGATGAACAACAACAAGATTATTTAACTCACTCAGACCAAGGTGCAATTCTTGAAATGGCTAAAAAGAACAACGTTGGTTCATTCAAAAGAGCACTTGAAATTTACTCAGAAGAAAATGGTGTAGAAATTAGTCACGCTGACACAGTCGGAGGATTTATTCAAACTGGAGCTGGAAATGTTACTGAATTATTCCCAGAATACAAAGATGTGCGTCCAGGAGCACCTGAATTAATCACTAATGACCAAGGATGGGTTAACACAGTATTACAAAAAGTACATAAATCACCAATCTCACGTATTCGTACACGTCAAGTAGATATTCGTAACATTCAGGAGTTACGTGCTAAAGGTTACCAAAAAGGTAAACAAAAGAAACTTACTGGAAACTTTAAGTTAGTTACTCGTACCACTGACCCTCAAACTGTATATGTAAGAAACTCATTACACCGTGATGATGTAGTCGATATCACAGACTTCGATTATGTAGATTACTTATACAACATTGATAAGATGAGCTTAAATGAAGAATTAGCTACAGCTATCATGTTAGGCGATGGTCGTGATGACGGAGCAGAAGATAAAATCTCCCCAGACCACATTAGACCAATTTGGACAGATGATGATTTATATACATTACATGTTGACATCAACACTGATAAGACTAAATCAGAAATCCAAGGCACTAACTCAAACGCTAACTTCGGTGAAAACTTCATCATGTCAGAGACTATGGTTAACACAATCTTATATGCTCGTGAACACTTTAAAGGAAGCGGAACTCCAGACTTATACATTACACCACACATGTTAAACGTAATGTTATTAGCTCGTGACATCAACGGACGTAGAATCTACAGCTCTAAAGCTGAATTAGCTAGTTCATTAAATGTTGGAGAAATCTACACTTGCGAACAATTCGAAGGTAAAACTCGTAAAGATGCTGACCAAAATACTAAGGGATTGATCGGTATTATCTGTAACTTAGCTGACTACAGTTTAGGTGCGACTAAAGGCGGAGAAGTTACTCACTTCACAGATTTCGATATTGACTTCAACCAATTGAAATCTTTATTGGAAACTCGTTGTTCAGGAGCATTGACTCGTTGCTACTCAGCTATCGCTATTGAAGAAATGAAAGCTAAAGCATCAACTGAAAGCGAAGTACATCAATAATTAAGACTAGAGGTGAAAATTCAAAATGGCGAAATTTTATGGTGATATAGGTTTCAGTACTCAAGAGCAAACAAAGCCTGGAGTATGGGCCAATGTCATAACTCTCCGTAAATATTTTGGTGATGTTATTACTAATAGTAGAAGGTCACAAAGTTCAAATCAACTTAACGACAATATTGTCATATCGAATGAAATTAGTATCATAGCAGATCCATACGCTAATGAGAATTTTCATTCAATAGTATATGTTGAGTTTATGGGTACTAAATGGAAGGTGTCTAACGTCTCTGTTCAGTACCCTAGACTTACTTTAACGTTAGGAGATGTATATAATGGATAATAGATTAAAATTGCAAAATTTACTAGAAGAAATTTTAGGAAGCGATCAAGTATATTACCAACCGCCATCTTCTATACGAATGAAATACCCAGCCATCGTCTACTCGAGAAACAAAATTGACAACCTTGTGGCGAATGATGGGGTATATTTACAAAGATTTTCATATCAAATCACGGTTATGGATTACGATCCAGATAGTGAAATTGTCCTGAAGATTTCAAGAATTCCTGGAATCAGTCATGGTACACATTTCACATCAGACAATCTTAACCATGATACATTTACATTAACTTATTAAAGGAGGAAAGAAAATGTCTAGATTAACTTGGGACGATACTGGTAAACGTCTTTACGAAACAGGTACTAAAATGGGTGTACTTTATCCACAATCTGACGACGGAACATACCCAAAAGGTGTAGCTTGGAATGGTTTAATGTCTGTGAATGAAAGCCCTTCTGGAGCTGAAGCATCACCTTTATATGCAAATGATGCTAAATATTTAGAATTATATTCAAACGAAGATTTTGGATTTACAATTGGTGCTTATACATATCCTGAAGAATTTGCTGCATGCGACGGTTCTGCTGAACTAATATCAGAATCTGGTGTATATGTAGGACAGCAACCTAGAAAAGTGTTCGGCTTAACTTATAGAACTGTTGTAGGTAACGACGTTAAAGGTTCTGACTACGGATACAAATTACATTTAGTGTATGGAGCTAAAGCTTCTCCATCAGAAAAAGGATATAGTTCTATTAATGATAGTCCAGAAGCTGTAGAATTTAGTTGGGAATGTACTACTACACCAATTAATATTGAGGGTTTCAAACCAGCTGCTCACATCGAAATCGACTCAACTAAGATTAAACCTGAGAAGTTGAAAAAGATTGAAGACGCATTATATGGTACAAATGCAGTTGGTGACTCTGGTACTGGAACTGAACCTAAATTACTTTTACCTAATGAAATCGTTGCTATCTTAAACGAAAAATAGTATAGCATTGTGATATTTTATAGACCTCGACTAAATTACGAGGTCTTTTATTTTAATTAAAGGGAGGAACATAACATGCTAAAGAAAACTGTTACTTATACTGACTATGATGGAAATCAAAGAACTGAAGATTTCTATTTTAATTTAAATAAAGTTGAATGTCTAGAAATGGAAGCGAGCGTCGAAGGTGGATATACAAAATACATCGACAAAATCGCCAAATCAAATGACATGAAAGAGATTGTTAATATTATCAAATTATTTCTTCTTAAATCTTATGGTGAGAAATCAGCCGATGGAAAAAGATTCATCAAAGTTGATTCAAATGGTATTCCGTTATCACAAAAATTCGAAGAAACAGAAGCTTTTGTGGAGCTATATGTCGAACTAGCCTCAGATGCTACTAAATGTAGTGATTTTATTAATGGTATCATGCCTAATGATGGCAACAGTACAACTCAGAATGTTCCGGCGGCTTCTAATTTGCAAAACTAATCAATGGAGGTAACAAGAATGCTTAAGATAACTATACCTGGAGCTGAGATGTGGGATGAAGCTAAGCAAGAATTCGTATACACTAAACCTCAGTCTTTAGCACTAGAGCATTCTTTGCTCTCCATTTCAAAATGGGAAAGTAAATGGCATAAGCCATATCTAACAGATAAAGATAAGACATTTGAAGAGACAATAGATTATATCAAATGCATGACAGTTACTACAAATGTTGACCAAAGTGCATATGATGGATTAACAATGGATAATGTCAACACTATATCTAAATATATTAAAGATCCAATGAGTGCTACCACTTTCAGAAAGACAGAAAGTGACAACCACATTGGAGGAGAACAAATTACAGCTGAACTTATTTACTATTATATGGTAGCTTTAAGTATACCATTTGAATGTGAGAAATGGCATCTTAATAGATTGATAACTTTAATCAGAGTTTGCAGTATTAAGAATCAACCACCTAAGAAAATGAGCAAGGCTGAAATCATGAGACGTAATGCAGAGTTGAATGCGGAGCGTAAAAAGAAATTAAACACAAAAGGGTAGGAGGTAATACTATGATGAATGGTATCGATATTTCCAATTATCAGAACGGAATTAATCTAGATGTAGTTCCGTATGATTTTGTAATTTGTAAAGCCACAGAAGGGACATACTACGTAAACCCAGACTGTGACAGAGCTTATCAACAAGCTAAAAAGAACGGTAAATGCTTAGGTGTTTATCATTATGCTAACGGTGGAGACGTTCAAGCTGAAGCTGACTTCTTCATTAATAATTGTAAAAACTATATTGGAGAAGCGATTCTCGTACTTGACTGGGAAGGACAGAACAATCCAACATTTGGAAAGAATGACTTCAATTGGGTTAAATCATGGCTAGATTATGTTTACTCTAAGACTGGAGTTAAACCATTATTGTATATTTCCAAGTCTTTAATGAGTGGATTCATGAATATTGGCGATTATGGAAAGTGGATTGCACAATATGCTAATAACACACCAACTGGCTATCAAGATGAACCTTGGAACGAATCAGCATATTCATGTGCTATTAGACAATACACATCAACTGGTAGGTTAGATGGCTATAGTGGAAATCTAGACCTTAATAAATTCTATGGAGATAAAGATGCTTGGAACAAATACGCTGCTAAATCAGGTTCTACAGTAACTAAACCTAGTAACCCAACTCCAGTTAAGAAGACAAATGAACAAATTGCTCAGGAAGTCATTGACGGTAAATGGGGTAACGGTGATGACCGTAAGAATCGTCTAACACAAGCAAGTTATGATTACAGTACAATTCAAAGTATCATTAATCAAAAGCTTCAGCCGGCTAAAAAATCAGTGGATGAAATTGCTAAAGAAGTATTAGCTGGTAAATGGGGCAACGGGCAAGCTCGTATTAATGCTATCGCTAAAGCTGGATACAATTACGATGAGGTTCAAGCTAAAGTTAACAAGATGTTAAAGTCTACTTCAAAAGTTGTTTATCATACTGTTACGTATGGTGAAACATTGTCTGGAATTGCGGCTAAGTATGGAACCACATATCAGCGTTTAGCACAGATTAACGGGATTAATAATCCTAGTCTAATCTATCCTGGTCAGAAAATCAAAATCAGGTAAAAAGGAGTACATATGATTAAGTTTGAGCATAAGGGAGATTTTTCTAAAGTTACTAAGTTTTTAGAAAGAGCCAAAAAAGGAGCTAGAGTCACGGTTTTGGATAAGTATGCTCAAGAAGGCGTAAACGCCCTTATGTCAGCAACTCCAGTTGAATCTGGAAAAACTGCTGGTTCTTGGTACTATGAGATTGAGAAGGGCAGAAGCATAACAAAAATTAATTTCTGTAACTCAAATGTTAATAAAGGTGTAAACATAGCAATAATCTTGCAAACAGGACATGGTACTGGTACTGGAGGATGGGTTGAAGGTAGAGATTATATTAATCCCGCTATTCAACCAGTATTTGATAGAATAGCTGATGCAGCTTGGAAGGAGGTAGTAGGCAATGAGTAATGTCGTAGATGAACGTATATTGTCGATGAAATTTGACAATAAGCAGTTTGAATCAGGTGTAGCCACGAGTATGAGTACTCTTGACAAATTAAAACAAAAACTTAATCTTAAAGGCGCTGCTGAAGGTTTGCAGAATGTCAGTGCAGCAGTTAAGAACATTAATTTTAGTGGAGTAAGCTCAGGTATCGAAACTGTACAAGCTAAATTCTCAGCTATGGAAGTCGTTGCTATGACTGCTATCTCTAGAATCACTAACTCAGTAATAACATTAGGTAAGAGGTTAGTTTCCGCTGTGACTATTGATCCGATTAAGGATGGTTTCAGAGAATACGAAACACAAATGAATGCAGTACAGACGATTTTGGCTAATACTCAAAAGGAAGGTACGAACGTTAAAGTCGTAAATGCTGCGTTGGACGAGTTAAACCATTATGCAGATAAGACTATTTATAACTTCACTGAGATGACTCGTAATATTGGTACATTTACTGCGGCAGGTGTTAAGCTTAATGCATCAGTATCTGCTATTAAGGGTATCGCCAACTTGGCAGCCGTATCAGGTTCAAATTCACAACAAGCATCAACTGCAATGTATCAGTTATCACAAGCATTAGCCGCTGGTACAATTCGTTTAATGGATTGGAACTCTGTTGTAAACGCCGGTATGGGTGGTCAGGTATTCCAGGATGCATTAACTAGAACATCAGAACATTTGCAAACAGGAGCGAAAGCAGCTATTGCAGCGAAGGGTTCATTCCGTGAATCTTTACAAACAGGTTGGCTTACTGCGGAAGTGTTGACTCAGACTTTGGATCAGTTTGCAACAGCAGCAGAAACTCAAGAAGAGTATGAGGCAGCGGTTAAAAAGTTTGTCAGCCAAGGTTATACACAAGAAGAAGCTAAGCAAATGGCCGACATGGCTAAAACAGCGAATGAGGCAGCCACTAAGGTTAAGACTTTCACACAGTTAATTGATACGTTAAAAGAAGCTTTGGGTTCAGGTTGGACTGAAACATGGAGAACAATTATCGGTGACTTTGAGGAAGCTAGAACTATGTGGACCTCAGTCAGCGATGTGCTTAATAAAATGATTAATGATAGTTCCGACGCCAGAAATAAAGTGGTAAAGGAATGGGCAAACCTAGGCGGTCGTACTGACTTAATAGAAGGATTTTCTAACATCTTTAAAGGTTTAGTTAGTATTGTTACACCTATTAAAGAAGCTTTCCGTGACATTTTCCCACCTACCACAGCTAAGCAATTACTTAATTTAACCGAAGGCTTCAAGAGCTTAACTGAGAAAATCAAAATCAGTGATGAAACGGCAGATAAACTTAAGAGAACATTCAAGGGTTTATTCTCTGTTGTTGATATGGTTAAGAAAGCTTTCGAGTTAGTTGCTACTACCATCGGTAAAGTATTTAGTTCTGGTGCTTTTGGTAGTGTTGTAGATATTATTCTAAGTATTACGGCAGCTATTGGTGATATGTTTACATCCTTAAACGAAGGGGTTAACACATCTGGAATCGCTAGTAGCTTAGGTAAGATGGTTTCTGATATTGCTGGGGTATTAAAAGGTGCTGCATCTCATATTAGTAGTTTTGGTGATATGCTATCTCAAGTGGGTCAAGGTATTTCTAAAGTACTAACAGGTATTTGGGACAGTATAACTAAAGTATTTGGATGGATATCCGACAACGTCTCAATGGGTGACATTTTAGCGGGTATTATTGGCGGTGGAATTATTAAAAGTGTATCGAGCTTCACTGACTTATTTGATACTATAACCGATACTATTAATAGTCTATTTGGAGGAGACGGAAAGCCAAGTCTAGCTAAAAAGATTTCTGCATTCTTTGGAGAAATTTCTACCTCATTAAAAGCATTTACTACTGGTGTTAAAATAAGTTCGTTAGTCGCTATCGCTGGTGCATTAGGAATTTTAGCTGCTTCATTGAGAAGTATTGCTAGTTTAGATGCTGCGGATATTACTAAATCCGTAATCGCCATCGGTGCGATGTTCTTAATGTTAAATCGTTCGTTTAAGTTCATCTCAGATGCTATTGCTTCGTTCAAAGGTAAAGGTCTTATTAAAATGGGCGTTTCAGTTATGGCACTAGCTAAAGCGATTGATATTTTAGCGAGTGCTATGCAGAAATTAGCTAAAATAGATGAGTATAATTTAGCTAAATCTTTGTTAGCATTAGCTGTGTCAATGAAAATTTTAACTAAAGGTTTTGAATCTATTAGTATGGCTCCAATTCCTATTTCTACTAGTATTGCATTAATTGCATTAGCGGAGTCTTGCAAAGTATTAGGCGATGCTCTTCAGAAATTCTCAGGGTTATCTTGGGATGAAATCGCTAGAGGGTTAACTGGCATGGGTGGAGCTTTAGCTGAATTTGTCATTGTACTAAAAGCTTTGAGCAAATTCGGCGGTGGAAAGTCTTTAGCCGGTAGCGCGTCATTATTAATAGCCGTTCAATCATTGAGCAAGATGGCTGAAGGGCTTAGTAGTTTCGCAGGAATGTCTTGGGAAGAAATTAAGCGAGGATTAGCTGGAATGGGTGGAGCTTTAACTGAAGTAGCTACCGTAACCGGATTACTCGGTAAGCTAACTGGCC